>TARA_B110000967_G_scaffold95702_1_pt1 | contig 10799 bp, 10 predicted proteins | sample TARA_B110000967 | Tara Oceans TARA_B110000967 (sample SAMEA4397903) | marine metagenome | biome: Polar Biome; feature: [DCM] deep chlorophyll maximum layer (ENVO:01000326); material: water (ENVO:00002006), including particulate matter (ENVO:01000060) such as... | depth 35 m
GGGATTTGAATCTACTGGAGTAGGATTACCTTCACTAAGAAAATAAATATTTTTTTATAAGATTTATGTTTAATAATTATTTACAATAAGTTTATGAAAATAGTATTAATTATTATAATTTTAAATTTATTGTTTATATTCCCTTCGTTCTCAAATTCAATTGAAATAAAATATTCTAAAATTAATGAATTACATAATAATTTTTGTAATAAATTAACAAATAATATTTTATTAAAGGAAAATCATATTTGGTTTATAAAAAACATTAATAAAAATAAATATATAATTGAAAACAAACAAAATAAATTAAAAATTAATATAATTTTGCTTAAGAGATCCAAGAAAATACAAAAGTTAATTTTCACTTTTTTTAATAAACAAGAAAAGCCAGCTTTTGAAATCAGATCTAATAAAAATTGTGAATTTAAAACTATTCGCAAAATTATTTATAATCAAAAAAACATTGCTATTGAAATACAATCACAAAACATTGAAACAAATAAAATTGATTATAAAGAAACCTTAAATCCTAAATTACCTAAAGGAATATCTAATAATAAAAACATAATCGCCTTAATAGATACAGGAGTTAATTACACCCTCCCCCAATTACACAAAAATATTGCTTTTCAAAATAAAAAATTATTAGGCTATGATTTTTGGGATAACGATAATTTTCCATTTGATCAAGACCCTAGAAATAATCCTTTTTATCCCAGACATCACGGCACAACTGTTTTTAGTGTACTATCAAGAGAAGCACCAAAATCAACCATTGCTATATATAGGTTTCCAGCTTTAAATATGTGTAAATTCAAAGAACTTATTGAACATATTGCTAAAAATTCAATTAGGATTGTGAATTTATCTATGGGATCATCTAACATAAATGACTGGTTATGCTTTCAAGAAGCCGCTTTGAAGAATAATAAAATTATTTTTGTAGTCTCAGCTGGCAATAATGGTTTTGATATAGATAAAAATCCAATATACCCAGCTTCTCTAAAATTAGATAACATTATTACTGTAACATCCTCTGACCTTAATGGAAGAGTTGGAAGAGGATCTAATATTGGCAATATATCAATAGACTTTATGCTTCCTGCTGAAAGAGTTGAAGTCATAGACCATAGAGGAGTTAAAGCTTTTACAGGTGGAACAAGTTATGCAGCTCCAAGATTGACGGCAATGATATCTCGCTTAATAACTGCTAATCCAGGTATTAGCAATGAAGACATATTAAAAATTCTAAAAAAACGATCCATAAAATCAAATAAAAAAGTTACTAAATATGGATGGATACCTGATCCATTAGATAATTATTTGTTTAATTAATTTTTAAAAGCGTTTTCTATAAACTTCTTAGCCATTGGCAAAGCATCTTTATTATATAAGGATATAAAGCTAAGAACTTTTTCTGACATCTTTTTATCTTTTGATAATCCAGCAACTTGTACTGCAAGCCTTAATACTTGAGGATCTTCTGGTAAGATTTTTAAAAGTTTAAGAATTATTGGTTTTTCTTCTTTAATTTTTCTATCTAAATGATAAGAGATAGCCAAAGAAAGAAGTGAATTTGGGCTCATTGGATCTAATTTCACTGACCTTTCCAAGAATTTAATAGACTTTTCTATATCACCTAATCTTCCGAAAGTTTGGCCAGCCTGATCAATAAGCTGTTTATTATTAGATTTCCAACAATAATCATAAATATTATCGATTAATATAAGATCTGGATTTCTTTGAATATGAAATGCAGTTTCCAAGTTATCTGCACATAATCTTATGAATTTACCAATATTATAAAAATCATCATCATTTTTTAAACTTATGTTTTTAAAAATACCATTTAAAGCCTGTATAGGGATAACTTCATTGATATTACCGTCACCAGAAGCCAAAAAGCCAATTAGATTACCAACGTCATCCAAGACTGCCCCACCACTATTACCTGGAAAGCTTTGGGCTTTAGTATGAATTCTAGACTGAATACTCTCACTAAAAATTGGATAGACTATTATCTTATCTTTTTTATATATTCTATTAGATTTTCTACCTTGATCAAACCCGACTACTCTTATCATTCCGTTTGGAGGGATGTTTCCTTTTTGAGAAATAGATAAGATTAATTTATCATCAGGTTTGATATCTTTTTTAATAGATAACAAAACAAGATCAACAGGATAATTATGAGGAATTGGAAATGCTTTTTTAATTTCACCATTGTTAAATCTAATAACAACTTCTGAATAATCTTCAACAACATGCCTATTTGTAACAATAAAATTATTATCAATAATAGTACCACTAGCAATCATCATTGGAGTTTTAATACCAACAACCTTATCTAACATGTCACATATTTTTTTTATTTCTACACATGCAGATGCATTAGAAAGCAACAAAAAATAAGAAATAAATGATATAAAAATAAGTAAATATAATTCTTTATTAAACTTTTTAAAAAGCATTTAAAGCCTCTTTTTAATTAAATACTTATGATAACCTTTAAAAACCAGAACATCGTGTTGATTAAGAACTGTAGCTTCCATTTCAATAACACCAGTAGTTTTTTGTTCAGTAAGCTTTGTTATTCTTAACTCAGGATATAGTGTATCCTCTCTATAAACTGGTTTTAACATTTTACCAAAAATCTCAATCATACCTATTAAGCTATCCTTAACCTCACTTGGAAATGTTCCAGCGCCAGCAGCTGTTTGCATCAAAACTTGTATGCCATGAGCCAACATATCTGGATGACCTCGTTTTTTACAATATTCAACATCATAATGAATAGGATCATTGTCACCAGAAGCAGCCTGAAACATAGAAAAAATACCACTCGTCTGCGTTCTAGATGGTATTAAATAGCTATCATTTAAATTAAAATCTTCAAAATATTTATTAGTCGATAGATTTTTTTCTATTTTATTCATATTTACAAAATATTCTTCAACTCTTAAAATAGCAAGAAATGAAATTAAAGTTTATTTTTTTAAAAAATTGTGCTGAAATTTATTATAGTTTTTTTTAATAATAATATTGGAAATCAATAATGAACCGTTTAAATAAAAAAGTTGCTTTAATTACAGGTGGAGCAAAAGGATTAGGAGCGTCTATAGCCAAACATTTTTACAATGAAGGTGCTAAAGTTATAATTTGTGACAAAAATATTGAACAAGCTTCTGAAACAGCAAAAAAAGTTGATGGTAACGCATACTATATGGATGTTTCAAATTCAAAAAATGTAGAAGATGTTTTTTTAGAAATTAAAAATAAGTTTAATAAGCTTGATATACTTGTAAATAATGCGGGTATTAATGGATTTGAAAATCGACAGGATTTATTAGATGATAGAATTAAAAAAACAAATCTTCAAAATAAAGAAATTTTTGAAAATAACAAAATTACAAGCCACTTTGATGTGACAGTAAACATGACAGATAATGAATGGCATGAAATGATTTCAATTCATTTAAATGGTACTTTTTTTTGTACTAGAGAAGCCCTAAAAATTATGAATGAACAAACTCAAGGTTGTATTATAAATATGGGTTCAGTTTTAGGAACAACAGGAGGCCCTTCATCTCCTCATTATTCAGCAGCTAAAGCAGCTATTCTTGGATATACAAGAGCAACAGCAAGAGAACTGGCTTCCAGAAACATAAGAGTTAATGCTATTGCTCCTGGCTACATAGACACTGACATGACAAGTGGACTTGGAGATGTTAAAGAATTAGTTAAATCAGCAACTCCAATGAAAAAATTTGGCCAGCCTGAAGATATTGCTTGGGCAGCTGTGTATTTAGCTTCAGATGAAGCCAAGTTCATCACAGGGCAAACTCTTTCTCCTAATGGTGGATTTGTTATGAGTCAGTAAAACAATCTTTTAATATATAAGAGATTTATCGGTTGAAAGAACTAAATCTAAAAGTGTCTTTGGAAGAACTTTTTTTATTAATTTACCTTTTAAATCAGCATCTCTTATACCCCTGTTTTCACAAGACATAGTTGAAACATATAAACATACACCTGAATTTTTTAGAACATCCATATGTTCCTTTAGACTACCAGTACCTAAACCAGTTAAATTATTCATCACTGCATCTCTAACCAATTGAACCCCATCACCAGATAGAAATACTTCTACTTTATGTCCTTCTTCTACAGCCGTTCTAGCTAATAAAAAACCTAACATTGCTTTTGATGTATTGTTTGGACCTGAAATAATATGAAATAGAATACTTGCCATGAGTAAGACCAATAAATTGAAAATATTTTATACAATTAATTGAAAATATTTTATACAATTAAAATAATATTAATTATAATTTATTGTACCAATATACTTAAACGGTAAAATATTAAGAATAAAGAAATTTAAATTAAATTAAACTTCGCAAAGATCAGATCTAGTAATAAATCTCTTTCCTCTTCCGTTATCAAGTGAAAACATTCCTCCTTGACCGTCAACAACATCAATAGTTAATTTTGTATGTTTCCATGCTTCAAATTGCAGCCCACCAATATAAAATGGTACACCAGCAATTTCACCCATTTGCACATCATGATCAGCTATCAAAAACTCTCCTTTTGCAAAACACATTGGAGCTGACCCATCACAACAACCTCCAGATTGATGAAAAATAACAGGGCCATATTGATCTTGAATTTCTTTAATTAAATTTATTGCCGCTGGAGTTGCCTCAACTTGATTTAGCATAACAAAACTCCCTTAAAAAGTATGGTGTGCATTAACAAATACACACCATTATAATTTAATTAGAAAAAACCTAATTTATTTGGGCTGTAACTAACAAGTAAGTTTTTAGTTTGTTGGTAATGATTTAACATCATTAAATGGTTCTCACGTCCTATGCCGGATTGTTTGTATCCCCCGAACGCTGCATGTGCAGGATAAGCGTGGAAACAATTTGTCCATACTCTTCCAGCTTTAATAGCACGTCCAAATCGATAGCATGTATTTACATTTCTACTCCATACACCTGCACCAAGTCCATAAAGTGTGTCATTTGCAATTTCTAAAGCTTCTTCATCTGTTTTAAAAGTGCACACGGAAACAACAGGTCCAAAAATCTCTTCTTGAAAGATTCTCATCTTATTATGACCTTTAAAAATTGTTGGCTTTATATAGTAACCACCAGCCAAATCACCAGGCATTTCAGCTACTTCACCACCAATAAGAACTTCTGCACCTTCTTTTTTACCTATATCTAGATATGATTTAACTTTTTCATATTGTTCACTTGATGCCATTGCACCAATCATTGTATTAGGGTCTAAAGGATCACCTTGTATAATAGCAGCCGTTCGCTTTAATGCACGCTCCATAAATTTATCATAAATATCTTCATGAATAATAGCTCTACTAGGACAAGTACATACTTCACCCTGGTTTAACGCGAACATTACAAAGCCTTCAATTGCTTTGTCAAAGAATTCATCATCAGCATCACAAACATCCTTAAAAAAGATATTAGGAGACTTTCCACCAAGTTCTAATGTACTGGGAATTAAATTTTGACTTGCGTATTGCATAATCATTCTACCGGTAGTTGTTTCACCAGTAAAAGCAATTTTTGCAATTCTTGTACTTGATGCAAGAGGTTTCCCAGCTTCTAAACCATAGCCATTGACAACATTTAAGACACCAGGTGGCAACAAGTCACCAATTAATTCCATAAGCACCATTATTGATGCTGGAGTTTGTTCAGCCGGCTTTAATACAACGCAGTTACCAGTTGCTAAAGCTGGAGCTAATTTCCAAATAGCCATAAGAAGAGGAAAATTCCAAGGAATAATTTGTCCAACCACACCAAGAGGTTCTTGAATTAGATAAGAAACAGTATCATTGTCAATCTCTGCAACTGACCCTTCTTGCGCTCTAATTACTCCAGCAAAATATCTAAAATGATCGATTCCAAGAGGCAGATCAGCAGCTGTTGTTTCTCTAATACCTTTTCCATTATCCCATGTTTCAGCTTCAGCTAACATTGGTAAATTATCTTCTATTACTTGAGCAATTTTATTAAGAATAACAGATCTTTCTGTAACACTTGTTTTGCCCCATGAATCTTTTGCATCGTGAGCAGCGTCTAATGCTTTATTAATATCAGCTTCATTTGATCGAGCAATTTTACATAAGACTTTGCCATTAATTGGCGTTATATTATCAAAAAACTTACCATCAACTGGATCAACAAATTTACCATTTATATAGTTTCCATATTTTTCTTTGAATTGAAAAGACATTTTATCCCCCTAAAATATACTTGTTTATAAAAATATAAAATAAATTTTAATTATATACAAATAGGAAATTATATATTTCTAAAATAGAAACAATAAAGACATATCAAAATATAAACAGAAAACAATTATGGAATAATTAATATTAAAAGCAAATCTCACCACTAACTTTTTTAAAACAATAAATATTAAAAAAAGAAAAGTGGTGAGCGCGGCGGGATTCGAACCCACGACCCATTGATTAAAAGTCAATTGCTCTACCAACTGAGCTACGCGCCCTAAGACAAAAATGAAACTATTGGAAAACGCTTGTATAATCAAGTTTAATGTTCATTATTTTATGTTTTTTTTAATTTATTTTTTTTTTAATTGCTTCAGTTACATTTAAAGGAACAAATGTACTAATATCTCCGCCTAACAAAGCAATTTCTTTGACAAAACGTGACGCAACAAATTGATTTGTTTCAGAAGAAGTTAAAAAAACAGTTTCAATATCACTAGCTAATCTTGCGTTCATCCCAGCCATTTGAAACTCATAATCAAAATCTGAAACAGCACGTAATCCTCTAACAATCATAGTCACAGAATTTGATCTAGCAAAGTTAATAAGCAAACTATCAAAAGTTTTAACTTCTATCTCTCCCAAGTTTCTATCACTATTTGGATGTTTTAAGTTTAAAGCATCAACAATTAGCTGTTTTCGTTCTTCAATATTAAAAAAAGGTGACTTACCAATATTTTTAGCAACTCCAACAATTAATAAATCACATAAAGAACTAGCTCTATGCATAATATCTAAGTGACCGTTAGTTATAGGATCAAATGTACCAGGATATAAGGCAATTCTTTTCATATAATATCTCTAATTATTAATTTTCTTCATTATTTTCTATAATTTGATCAACATCAATATCTTCATCTTCATTATCTGTTAAAAGAGCAACAGAAACAACTTTCTCGCCTTCATCAACATCAAATAACCTAACTCCTTGTGTGTTTCTGCCAGCTACTCTAATGGTATTACCTTCACCGCCATTAACACGTATTCTTATTAATTTTCCTGAATTAGTTACCAACATTATTTGATCATCTTCAGACACAACATAAGAAGAAACCACAGGTCCATTTCTAGTGGAACACTCAATATTAGCAACACCTTGTCCACCTCTATTTGTCATTCTGTAGTCTTCAATAGAAGTTCTTTTTCCAAAACCATTTTCAGTAACAGACAAAATATATCTGTTTTCTAGTTTAGGTATTAACGACATAGAAACAACAAAATCATTTGGCTTTAATCTTATACCTCTAACACCAGAGGAATCTCTGCCTACAAAAACACGAACATCATTGACGTCAAATCTAATAGCTTTCCCAAGTTTAGTAGCTAACAAAATATTATCCGTAGCACCACATGTAATAACTGAAACGAGTTCATCATTTTCATTTAACTTCATTGCAATTTTACCATTTTGTCTAATATTAGTAAAATCACTTAATTGATTACGTCTAGTATTTCCATTTATGGTAGCAAATATAATTTGAAGGTTTTTCCATGAATCCTCATCTTCAGGCATTGGCATTATTGTATGAATTTTTTCATCTTGATTAATAGGCAGTAAGTTTATCATAGGCTTACCTAAAGCTTGAGGAGCAGATTCTGGTAATTTATAGCATTTTAATTGGTATACCATTCCAGAAGAAGTAAAAAATAATATTGGAGTATGAGTATTTATAACAAATAATGAAGTAACTGTATCTTCATCTCTCATCTTCATTCCAGCTCTACCTTTACCGCCTCTCCTTTGAGCACGATAAGTTGATAGAGAAACTCTTTTAATATATCCCCTATGACTAACAGTAACAACCATATCTTCTTTTTGTATTAGATCTTCATCATCTTGATCAACAGCACTGTCATTGATTTCAGTTCTTCTAGGGTCATCTAATCTTGTTAAAACATCACTGAGTTCAGATTGTATTAAATCTGTAAGTTTTGTTTTATCAGATAATATAATTAAATATTCATTGATTAACTCTGATAATTCGTTTGTTTCTTTCTCTAACTTACTTCTTTCCATACCAGTAAGTCTTTGAAGTCTAAGTTCTAAGATAGCTTTGGCTTGAATTTCAGAGAAAGAATAATGATCATCAATTATGAGATGATTAGGGTCATCTATTAGCACAATGAATCTCTCAACTTCTTTTGCAGGCCATGACTTTGAACATAATAATTTTCGAGCTGAATCAGGATCAGGTGAAGATTTTATTAACTCTATAATTTCATCAATACTAGTAATAGCGACCATTAACCCAGCTAAGATATGAGCTCTATTCCTTGATTTATTAAGGAGAAATTTTGTTCTTCTTACTACTATTTCAAAGCGAAACTCAATAAATGCTTTTAGGATTTCAATTAACCCCATTTGCTTTGGTCTTCCATTATCTAAAGCAAGCATATTCACTGGAAAACTAGTTTGTAACCTTGTATGACGCCAAAGTTGATTTAAAACAACATCTGCTTGAAAATCTCTTTTAATTTCTATGACCATTCTCATACCATTTCTATCAGATTCATCACGTAAATCAGAAATTCCTTCAATAGTCTTATCTCTTACCAGTTCACCTAATCTTTCTAAAACAAGAGCTTTATTTACTTGAAACGGTATCTCTGTAATAATTATCATCTCACGTTCAGCGTTTTTGCCCATTTGAACAATCTCAGCTCTTGAACGCATAATTACGCTACCTCTTCCAGTTCTAAACGCTTCTCTTATACCAGACCTTCCCATTATTAAAGCTGAAGTAGGAAAATCTGGACCTGGAATAATTTCCATTAATTCTTCCAAGCTTAAATCAGGATTATCTATTAAAGCCTTACAAGAACGAATTACTTCACCAGGATTATGAGGTGGTATGTTAGTAGCCATACCTACAGCAATTCCACTTGCTCCATTAACTAACATATTAGGGAATTCTGCAGGTAAAACTGAAGGCTCTGACTGAGATTCATCATAATTAGGAATAAAGTCAACAGTATCCTTATCTATATCTCTTAACAAGTTCTCTGAAGATTTTGCTAAACGAGACTCTGTATATCGCATTGCAGCTGGAGGGTCTCCATCTACTGAACCAAAGTTACCTTGACCATCAACTAGCATTAACCTCATAGAAAAATCTTGGGCCATTCTAACCATAGCATCGTATATAGCAGTATCACCATGAGGATGATAATTACCCATAACATCACCAACTACTCTTGCTGACTTTTTGTATGCTTTAGACCAATCATAACCGCCTTCTATCATTGCATAAAGTATTCTTCTATGAACAGGTTTGAGGCCGTCTCTTACATCTGGAAGAGCTCGAGAAACGATCACACTCATAGCATAATCTAAATAGGATTTTTTCATCTCATCTGTAATTGAAATCATTGAATGATTAAGAGGCTTATCATTATTTTCTTCTGTCAAAAGAGACTCCAAACAAAAAAGTTAAAAACAGACAATATATATATATATCACTATATAATGTATAGCTTTATAGGACATATCACAATATGTATTATTAATATTAAACTAAATTTTATTTAAAAAGGTATTTCATCATCTAAGTCACTAGCAATGTTACTAGAAACTTGATTTTGATTAGGTTGCTCAAAATTATTTTGGTCAATTGCATTAGTTTCATTTTGACTATTCATAGAAGTTTCATTTCTTGAGCTTAATAATGTTAATTCACCCTTAAACCTTTGAATAACAACTTGAGTTGAATATTTTTCTTGGCCTGATTGTTGATCAGTATACTTTGATGTTTGAAGTTGGCCTTCAATATATACAGTACTACCTTTTTTTAAAATTTGTTCAGCAATTCTTCCAAGGGCATCATTAAAAATTACTACTCTATGCCACTCAGTTCTCTCTCTTTGCTCACCTGTAGCTTTATCTTTCCATCTATCTGAAGTTGCTATACTAAGTTTGACAACTTTGTCACCATTTTGCATAGCACTAATTTCTGGGTCACGTCCTAAATTTCCAACCAAAGTAACTTTGTTAACGCTACCACTCATTTTAAACTCCATTTATAAAATTAAAACTAATAACTATGTATAGAACAGTATCTGATTAAAAAAAACAAAAATTTAATCTTTTTGATTGACATTTAAAGTATCAAAGTTAACTAAAAGTATAATTAAACAACAGTTTTTATAAAGATTGAAATTAAATGATGTCATCTACTGAAACTAATAACTTCTTAAAAATTCGTGGCGCAAAAGAACATAATTTACAAAATATTGAAATTGACATTCCAAAAAATAAATTAATCGTTATGACAGGTGTCTCAGGGTCAGGAAAAAGTTCTTTAGCTTTTGATACTATTTACGCAGAAGGACAAAGAAGATACGTAGAATCTTTGTCAGCATATGCAAGACAGTTTTTACAAATGATGCAGAAGCCAGATGTAGAGTCTATAGAAGGATTGTCCCCAGCTATTTCTATTGAACAAAAATCAACAAACAAAAACCCTAGGTC
>TARA_B110000967_G_scaffold187171_1_pt1 | contig 10763 bp, 11 predicted proteins | sample TARA_B110000967 | Tara Oceans TARA_B110000967 (sample SAMEA4397903) | marine metagenome | biome: Polar Biome; feature: [DCM] deep chlorophyll maximum layer (ENVO:01000326); material: water (ENVO:00002006), including particulate matter (ENVO:01000060) such as... | depth 35 m
TCTATGAATTAGTTAAGAGTTCGTATTTTTTGAAAAAAAAGATTTAATTTTATTTTTAATTTTCCCCAAGCCCATTGATCTCTTAAAACATTTTTTCATATATTGCTCTGTATCTTTATTGTCCTCAGAATCATCTTTAGTCCAAAATAATATTGTTGGTGTTATAACGCTCATAAGAATAAAGCGTTTGGTATAAAAATTAAAGTCTATAGAAGTATCCTCTATCAAATTCCAGAATTTGTTAGAAATAAGATAAACTGACCCTGATGATGTTAAAATCAATTCTGGAGTCTTAAAGTACGTAACTAATTTTATAATAATATCCTTATTATTAAATTGTTTTAGATATGTAGTTAAAATAAACTCCAATCTAGCTTGGGTTTTCATTTCTAAAAATTTACTTCTTTCGGGGAGGGGCACATTACTTAATGAATCTTCTATAAAAAATTTAGTAAGATCCTCTAAACCTAAGGGAAAATTACTGTCCCATTCAGCTTTATTTTTACTACTAGCGCTTATTACAGCTGAATAGTTTCGATTTGACCAACTATTATCAGTTAAAGAGTTGATAAACTCAGCTAGAAGTTGCTTTTTATCGATATTTTCAGTCATTTATTTATATTAATTAGGTAGACATATTTATACGTCAGTGTTACAAAACCTTCAATTAATTAATAGATGTTCCTTAGGAGGGCAGTCCCATAGTTGAAGTAAGTGTAAAAGATAATAATATCGAAGGTGCCCTTCGAATTCTTAAGAAAAAAATGCAACGTGAAGGTATCTTTAAAGAAATGAAGATGCGCTCTCACTTTGAAAAGCCTAGTCAAAGAAAGCTAAGAGAAAAAGCTGAAAATATTAGACGTTCTCGTAAGAATGCTAGAAAAAAAATCTACGGTTAATCACTATAAAGACTTAACGATTCCCTCTACCATTTTCTTTGCATCTGAAAACAGCATCATTGTGTTGTCTCTATAAAAAAGTTCATTATCTACTCCTGCATAACCAAGGCCTCTGCCTCGTTTAACAAATAAAACTGTATTTGCTTTTTCAACATCTAATATTGGCATGCCAAAAATTGGACTTGTTGGATCGGTCTTTGCTATTGGATTAGTGACGTCATTAGCTCCTATAACAAAAGCAACATCTGCTTGGGCAAATTCAGAATTAATATCTTCTAATTCAAATACGTCATCATAACCAACATTCGCCTCTGCTAATAAGACATTCATATGTCCTGGCATACGACCTGCTACAGGATGAATGGCAAAGCTAACCTTAACACCGAGTGCTTTTAATTTATCAGTCATTTCTTTAACGGTATGCTGCGCCTGTGCTACAGCCATACCATAGCCTGGCACAATAATTACAGAGCTTGCATTCTTCATAATAAAAGCTGCATCATCTGCACTACCTTCTTTAACTGGTCTTTGTTCTTTTGTGCTCGTGCCACTGTCTGCACTAACTTCGGCACCAAAACCTCCCAATATAACACTTATAAAAGATCGGTTCATAGCAGCACACATTATATAAGAAAGAATAGCTCCCGATGATCCCACTAGTGCACCCGTAATAATTAAAGCTGAATTTTGTAAAGTAAACCCAATACCAGCAGCAGCCCAACCTGAATATGAGTTTAACATAGACACAACAACAGGCATATCAGCACCACCGATAGGAATAATGATTAAAAATCCAATTAAAAAAGACAGTGCTATAATAGTCCAAAATAAATTTTGATCTTGCTGTACGCAAAGATAGACAACACCAGCAATAATAATAATTCCTATTAATAAGTTTAGTAAATGCTGACCTTTAAAAACAATCGGTGAACCAGACATAATTCCTTGAAGCTTAGCAAAAGCAATAATAGAACCTGAAAATGTAATTGCCCCAATGACTGCACCAATAGATAATTCAACAATACTAAGCGTATGAATATGATTGGTATTGCTATCAAAAATTCCAAAAGCCTGTGGATCATAAAATGCAGCTACTGCAACACATACAGCCGCAAGACCAACTAAACTATGAAATGCAGCTACCAATTGCGGCATATCAGTCATCGCAATGCGTTTTGCAATAACAGCACCAATTATTCCACCAATAGAAATTGCAAGTAAAACTAGGACAGCATCTATGTATCGACTTGATAATTCTTGAATAACTTCAGTTGCAAAAAGTGTCGCAATAATTGCTATTGCCATCCCTGTCATGCCAAGGATATTTCCTGTTCTTGATGTCTCCGGTGAAGACAAACCTCTTAAAGCTGTAATAAATAAAACACCTGAAATTACATAGGCTATAGCAACAAGATTAATTAACATTTATTGACCCTCTTTTTTTGGCTGAGGTTTTTTCTTAAACATTGCAAGCATCCTTTGTGTAACCAAAAAACCACCAAAAATATTTACTGATGCCAGCACAACTGCAAAAAAACCAAAGCCTTTTGCAATCCACGCATCACCTGAACTTGAGATTAAGGCATACAACCCTCCCACAACTATCACTGATGAAATAGCGTTGGTTACTGCCATTAATGGTGTATGCAAAGCTGGAGTTACGCTCCAAACAACATAATAGCCTACAAAAATTGATAGTATAAAAATAGTTAGTCTAAAAATATTAGGATCAATTGCCGCTTCCATTAAATAAACTCCTTATGAATAAATGCACCTTTTTTTGTTAGTGCTGTGTTAACAATGATTTCATCTTCCCAATCAATGTTTAGCTCTTTGGTTTCTTTATCAAAAAGTATTGCCATAAAATTTAGTAAATTTTTTGCATATAGTGCAGATGCATCTTGTGGGATCTCAGAAGCAAAATCGGTAGCACCTATTATTGTAACGCCATGGGCTTCAACTGTTTCACCTGGTTTTGATAATGTGCAGTTACCACCACTTTGTGCTGCTAAATCAATTATTACCGAGCCCGGTTTCATTGATTTGACATTTTCTTCAGTAATTAAAACTGGCGCTTTTTTACCTGGAATTAAAGCTGTACAGATAGCAATATCTTGATTTGCTAATGTGCTTGCAATTAATTCTGCTTGTTGTTTTTTAAAGTCTTCACTCATTTCCTTAGCATAGCCTCCAGCTGTTTCTGCATCTTTTAGCTCATCACTATCTATAATGACAAATTTTCCACCTAAACTTTGAACTTGTTCTTTTGCTGCCAACCTAACATCCGTCGCAGATACAACTGCACCTAAACGTTTTGCAGTTGCGATGGCTTGTAACCCTGCAACACCCGCACCAAAAACCATAACTTTAGCTGGCGCAATAGTTCCAGCTGCTGTCATCATCATTGGCATTGCTTTATTAAAGCTATTTGCCGCTTCAATAACCGCCTTATAACCTGCTAAGTTTGATTGAGAAGAAAGCACATCCATTGATTGAGCTCTAGTAATTCTTGGCATCAACTCCATAGCAAAAGCTGTAATATTTTTATTTCGAATTTCATCTACTAGATCTCGATTATTATATGGATCAAGCATGGCAACTAAAATAGAGCCTTCTTTATAGGTTGAAATTTCTACTGAAGTTGGCTTTCCCACCTTTAATATTATTTCTGCAGCACCAGATTCGTTTGAAATCTTCCCTCCAGAATTAATATAGTGATCATTATTAAAATTCGAATTTTTTCCAGCATCCGATTCAATGAAAACCTCGTGCCCCATATCAATCAACTTTTTGACTGTATCAGGTGAAGCAGCCACTCTTTTGTCATTTATTTCTTTTGGTATAAAAATTTTCATTTAAATTGTTATTATAGTAAGAAAATAGCCATAAGTATTAAAACAAGGATAATCAATATGCTTGATCTAAAGACCATTTTTTGAAATAGGGAGTATGTATTTTTATGTTGATCTGTATTCATTATAAACTCATTAAGAAATAGCCATAATATTCAGAAAATCCAGTTTTAATAGAATTTTTTTTAATTTTTTTATTCTGCTTTTGCTGGGACGGAATGATCCCAGTCTGTGACTAAAGCTCTTAATGCTGCTACTAAAGCAAGTGGCTGATCTACCATTATATGGTGGTGAGCCTCAGGAATAGCTATAATTGGCATCTTTTTATTTGTTAGCTCATGCATATACTTGCCGGCACTTTCAGGGAAGAGCATTGATTTCTCACCTCTTAACACTGCAACTCTACAATCAAGTGCAACCAGCTTGTCACTTAAGATAGCTTGCCTAGCCTTAAAGCCTTCTGTGGTAAAAATACTCATGTATTTAGGATCAAACTTCCAACTCCACCCATCTTCTACCTGCTTTAAAGATTTATCAGCAATATAGTCCATAATAAAATCTAAAGAACCGCCTTGTGATGGCACAAGTCTAAATCTGGCCTTCGCATCTTCAATTGATTTATATGTTTTATTTGCCTTAATTTTAAAATCAAATTTATCAGGAATTTTAGATGGCGGCATAATTGCTGTATCAACAATAACTAGGCCATATAAATCTTTCTTAAATTGAAATGCTGCAACAACTGAACACATCCCACCTAAGCTATGGCCTACTATAATTGGTTTAGTTAATTTTTCATGCTTTGCAACCTCTACAATTTCTTTGCCCCATAATTCAGAAGCATAATCTTCTCTCCACTCACTATCTCCCATGCCACTTAAGTTCATAGCAATAACTCTGTGTGTCTCTGCAAAAAAAGGTGCTATAAAACTCCACCAGTGCGCATGTGCCATGCCACCATGTACAAATAGAATTCCAGGATTTTCTTTTTTACCCCACGCTAAATAAGATATTTTTGCACCTTCTACCTCGATTGAAAAAGTCTCTGGTTCTACAGCTAATGCCTCTTGAAACCATTCGGGTGAATTTGGATTAATCATAATAATTTATTATTATTTCTATTTTAATAGATTCTCAATTTCTAGTTTTATCAAGCCTGGTTCTAGCTCTGGAATACTGTGTGCAACTCCCGATACCTTAACAAGTTTTGAATGAATAATATCATTATGAAGTCTGAATGAATGCACTTTATTAGGCGTAACGTTATCTTCTTCCCCTAACATAATAGTTACAGGAATATTTATTTTCTTGTAACTAGTTTGTTGCATCTCTAGGGCCATCCTTAAATTTAAAGCATCGGTTGCATAAGAAGTTAATGTTTTAGGTCTTAAAGTTAAAGCTGCACTTGTTTCAGTTGCATAATTATCTGGTGCTTTGTTATTTGGAAAATTTGAATCTGCGCTAGAAGCTAATGTCATTTGTCCATATATTGATGCATAAGTATTGGCAAATAATTTTCCATAAATTGGGTTAGAGAGAATTCTAAAAGGCAACCATGGTTTTCCTTTTTTCCATGCATGTGAGGCTGTATTTACAACTATTAGACCGGCTACTTCATCTTCAAACTGAGTAACGTAAGACAGGGCTAAGCCACCACCATAAGAATGGCCAACTATAATTGGCTTTTCAGTTGTAATTTCATTAACAAGATTTCTTACTACTTGCGCTTGCAAGCTAAGTCTTTTAGATGATTTTTCTTCTAGTGTTTCACTATAGCCCATGCCTGGTCGGTCTATGCTAATTACAGTGTAACTAGTTCTTAAAACTTCTTTTAATTTATTGAATTGTTCTTGGTTGGCTGGCTGTGCATGTAAAAGAACTACAACGGGACCGCTACCCGTAATTTGATAATGCATATTTATATTGTTTATCTTTTTAAATTGCCCTGCTGGTGGATGATTTTTTTCAATTTGAGCAATTGAATATTGGGTATACCCAAATGGAATTCCTATCAATAGTGATAAGATCAATAAAATATTCATGAAATTGTTTATTAACCCTGACGGGCTTTCATTCTAGGATTCTTTTTATTAATTATAAAAAGTACGCCCTTACGCTTAACAAGTTTATTATTTCTATCTCTTGTTTTAAGATTTTTAAGTGAACTTCTTACTTTCATATATATATCTATTCTGCAGTTGTTGGATTAGCTGCTTCTTCGGCTCTCTTTAGCTTAACTTTTTGCTTTCTAATATTGTTCTTTCTAGAACGCATCTTATTTAGCTTAGCTTCTCTGATTTTATTTGGCTTTTTCATAGTATCTCTGAAGGGTCGTTTTACAGTAGCAGGCTAAAAAAAACAACTGTTATTCTTCATTATTTTAAAATTTACTAGCTGTGTTTTAGTTTCATTACTATTCAAAATACTGAGCAATTTCAATCAATTCTTGTAATATGGTGGGCACGGTTGGGATCGAACCAACAACCCCCACGATGTCAACGTGATGCTCTACCACTGAGCTACGTGCCCTTACTTATTAATTAAGTCTTAATTTATTAAGATAACTATATCAATCTTTAAACTCTTTGATAAGGAGCTCTTCAACAATTTGTTTAACAGTAAGTTTATCAGTTTTAAAGGTATAATCTGGCAGTAATGGTTTTTCGTAATCACTGTCTATTCCTGTAAAGTTTTTAATTTTACCTTCTCTAGCTTTTTTATATAGCCCCTTAGGATCTCTTTCCTCAGCAATCTTTAATGGAACATCGATGAATACTTCCTTGAATTCATCTTCATTTAATAGGCTTCTAGCTAAATCTCGTTCTGCTCTAAAGGGAGATATAAATGCTGTAAGCACGATGATACCAGCATCAACCATGAGCTTAGCAACCTCTCCAATTCGTCGAATATTTTCTACTCTATCTGAATCTGTAAAACCTAGGTCTTTGCTTAATCCATGTCTAATATTGTCACCATCTAGAATATAAGTTCTTTTGCCTTGCTCATGAAGTCTTGTTTCAAGCGCATTCGCTATAGTAGATTTTCCAGAGCCGCTGAGGCCTGTAAGCCAAATTACTTTACTTTTATGTCCATTTAAAATTTGTCTAGATTTTTTATTAACATCTAGTTTTTGATTATAAATATTTTGTGATCTTCTAAGGGAAAAATTAATCATCCCCACTGCTAAGGTTTGATTTGTGACACGATCAATCAATATAAAGCTACCAAGGGCTCTATTTGTATTATAATTTTCAAATATTATTGATTTATCTAAATTAATTTCCGCTAAACAAATATCATTAAGTTCGAGTGTATTTCCTGGTAATTTTTCAAACGTATTAACATTTATTTTATGTTTAATATTGGTAATTTGAGCACCAGCAGTTTGATGGCCAATCTTAATTAAATGTGATCTGCCTAACAGTCCTTTTGTATCGCTCATCCATACTAGCTTAACTTGAAATTGATTGCTAATTTCACAAGGTTGATCAATTGGCACGAGCATGTTGCCCCTAGAAATGTCAATTTCCTTATCAAGAGTAAACGTTACTGCTTGATTTACTTGTGCTGAGGGCACACTCTTCCCACTTACAATTACTTCTAAAATTTTTGCTTTGTTTCCATTAGGTAGGACACTTACTAAATCTCCTTTTTTAAGTTTGCCTGATACTATTGTTCCAGAAAAACCTCTAAATTCTGAATCTAATCTATTTACCCACTGAATAGGCAACCTTAGCTGCTCATTAGTTTTTTTCTTACTAATACTTATGTTCTCTAATAATGAAATTAGAGTTTTGCCATCATACCATTTCATTTTATTTGAAATCTCAACAATATTATCTCCCTTAAGTGCAGAGATTGGCAGGGGTATTACTTGCTTAAAGTTAAAATCTGAAACAAAGCTTTTATATTCTTCAACAATTTTTAGATAGTCATTTTTTTTATACGCGATTAAATCCATTTTATTAATTGCTAGGATAATATTTTGTATTCCCATCAATGAACATAGATATGAATGACGTTTGGTCTGCGTCATTAGGCCGTTTCGTGCATCAACTAAAATAATGGCAGCATCTGCAGTTGAGGCGCCTGTTATCATATTTCTTGTATACTGTTCATGGCCTGGTGTATCAGCAACTATGAATTTTCTCTTATCGGTAGCAAAATATCTATAGGCCACATCAATTGTAATTCCTTGTTCACGTTCTGCCGCAAGTCCATCAACTAATAAAGCAAAATCAATATCTGCACCTTGTGTTCCTGATTTCTTTGAATCATTTTCTAGAGATATGATTTGATCATCAAAAATTAATTGTGCTTCATAGAGCATTCTACCAATAAGTGTACTTTTGCCGTCATCAACACTTCCACAGGTAATAAATCTTAATGTTTTTAAAGACGATTGATTCTGTAAAAATTTACCTATTTCTGAAACTTTATTTGATAAGGGAGCTATTTTCTTTTTTAAAGACATATTAAAAATACCCTTCTACTTTCTTCTTTTCCATTGAGGCAGACTCATCATTATCTATAAGTCTTCCTTGTCGCTCACTAACTCGTGAATTCAACACCTCTAGTATAATTGATGAAAGGTCTGATGCTTCAGACTCCATAGCATTAGTAAGAGGATAGCACCCAAGTGTTCGGAATCGTACTTTTTTGATTTCAACCTTATCATTCTTTTCAAATTTAAATCTGTTGTCATCTACTAATAAAATACCTTCATTTCTTATTACCACTGGTCTTGGAGCAGCAAAATATAAAGGAACAATATCTATATTTTCTCGATAAATATATTCCCATATATCTAATTCAGTCCAATTTGATAAAGGGAAAGCCCTAATACTTTCACCTTTATTAATTCTACCATTATATAAATTCCAAACTTCTGGTCTTTGATTTTTAGGATCCCATCTATGAAATTCATCTCGAAACGAGAAAATTCTTTCTTTGGCACGACTCTTTTCTTCATCTCTCCTTGCGCCACCAAATGCAACATCATAATTCATTTTGTCTAAGACTTGCTTAAGTGCCACAGTTTTCATTATCTCAGTATGCTTTTGAGAGCCAGAATCAAATGGGTTTATATTATTATCTAATCCATCTTGGTTTTTATGAATAATAAGTTGCATCCCTGTCTTAGCAGTAATTTGATCTCTAAATTCATACATCATTTGAAATTTCCAACCAGTATCAACATGTAGCAATGGAAATGGTGGCACATTGGGATAAAAAGCTTTTAAAGCTAGATGCAACATTACTGCACTATCTTTGCCTATAGAATATAACATTACAGGATTTTCAGCCTCAGCTATTACTTCTCTCATTATATGGATACTTTCATTTTCAAGGTTGTCCAAATGAGATGTGCTTAATATTCGACTTGATGGCTTTGTTTTAGAATCTTTTTTTACTAAATATTCTTGATAGGCTGATGATGGAAATGTACCAATTGTTTTTTTATAAATGACTATTATTTGATCAACCATTTTATGGTCTATTATTCTAAAATATTCAACAAGGCCTCCAGATGGAATAAAACAAATATTTTTTCCAGTATTTCTTAGCAGTGCAACTAAGCAGCTTTCAATAAATGAGCTAGTTAAGTCTTCCTCTTTTAACCAAAACCACTTTCTTCCTGATCTTCCATCATTTGCCAATAAAACATATAGCTTCTTATCAACCTTACTAAGTTGCATTGTATATATTAAATTTCTTTTTTTCTTAGCTATTAAAAGTTGCTCATTAAGTACTTTAGATTTTAGTGAGCAATTCTTTTCATCTAAAACATCTTGATATCTAATTGGCTCTGGGATTATTTCAGATTTTTCTATTAATCTCTCTGCTGCTCTTAAGGAGGTTTTACTAATATCTTTTTGAGTATATTTTTGCACCTGAGATGTATCCCAGGGTACAATTTTATTAGTCTTATCTTTAAGATTATATGTTGGAATCAGAATTTGTCGCATTTTGCATAATTAATGATTAATTATGAGTTTTTTATATTAAAAAATTATAAAAATCTATATTTATTTAATATTTAGCTTAATACGACAGTAAAGTTCTTAAATATTCATATAAATCAACGATTTTATTTAGCAAATCTCTTTAATCCATTGGGTGTAAACATGTCAAGTTTGTGGGGTATTTCACTTCTCCATATAATCTTCTTAATTTCAGCTGATCTGACATTGTTTAGTAAGTATCTGCCAGTTGTTACATCGTATGTTGCAGAGTGGATTGCTAAACAGGCTGGCTCATCATAAAAATTCATAAGAGGAAGTTCGCGGTAATGCATTAGCTTCTCTTGGCCATCAAAAACTTCTTCTGAAATCATACCATGACTATCTGCATCAAAATACATTACTCTATGAGGATATATATGTCTTTTATCAGGCCTTAGGTCTGCCCTAACTATATTAACTTTGACTAACTCATATCTCATAAAATCTTGGTTTACGTGTTTTGTATTTAAAACATTGTCTCTACTTGCATTGTAAAATTTATAAGAATTATAAGGTAAAAATTTTAATTCAGTTCCAACATCAGACCAGTTGTACCTATCTTTTGCACCATTAAAGCCATCGAATGAATCTGCAGTGCTAAGCCCTTGTGACGCTGAACCTAGATAATCATAGGCAATATCAGGTGCCCTTCTAACTCTTCTGGTTCCAGGAGAATATACCCAAGCTCTTCTAGGGTTTTTAAATCCATTCAAAGACTCAATTACCAGTAACGATGCATCAGCAAGACGTGGTGGATGAGTAACTTTTGACATTAGCATCCCTTGAAGGCCCTTGCCACTTTCATCCTGTGTATATGGATTCCAAAAATTCTTTGCTATTGCCTCACCTGCTCCTCTAGTTATTGAGCCATCAAGATTAACAACATAATATGGTGCTCCACCAATAATATCGACGCCTCTATATCTTAAAATGTGATTCCAAACATGATGTAGTGGTTTAGTTGCATTGGGAAAAGGAATTCCACCTACTATTCCCTCAACACCTTC
>TARA_B110000967_G_scaffold34779_1_pt1 | contig 10660 bp, 6 predicted proteins | sample TARA_B110000967 | Tara Oceans TARA_B110000967 (sample SAMEA4397903) | marine metagenome | biome: Polar Biome; feature: [DCM] deep chlorophyll maximum layer (ENVO:01000326); material: water (ENVO:00002006), including particulate matter (ENVO:01000060) such as... | depth 35 m
TTTCCTTTATCAGGTGCTTCAATAGCTACTTTATCATCGCTATTAATGACAACCTCTACACATAACAACGTTGTACTATTTGCACTTACCTCCAAAATTAACCCTGGTAAACCCCAATATTCAGCAGGACCTTGAGTTACGGGTATTTGAGGTGTATACCATGCTTCGACCAAAGTAAGTTTCTCTTCTACTTTACCCTCTTTATTCGTTTTTGCTCTTAAATCTCCCCAAGAAAAAACATACCAGCTTAATTCAGATGAAGGCACAAAGGCTTTTGCCCTGTAACAAGTATACTGACCAATTTTTTTTGTTTCTGTACCCATCGTCCAATCTATCTTATATAACTCATCTTTTACTAAAAAACGTTTTCCATAAAATTCTTGGCTCTGAACCAATTTCTGTTCACTGATGTTTTTATAATGATCTCCTCTCGTAAAATATCCTCCCCAAGAATCTGTTGCCCCGGAAATAGCATCAATTTTTTCTTCTTCTAAAAAATTAGATTCTGTATTGTTAAAACTTAATACATATGTTTTTTCTAGTCTATTCTTCAAACGCGCTGCTATCTGTTTTTTCTCACCTTCACTTTTTGTTGCACCCCAATTACCAAGTTCCATTTTAGATTTAGAGATATACGTTGCCCTCCCACTAATCTTTTGAGCGTTTGTATTAAAAGTAAATAAGGATAGAGAAATTAATAAAACAAATTTAAAAAGAATAGCTTTCATATTGGTTAGAATTTTTTCGTTTTGTCGAACGAATATACAGAATTTATAAACAATTGACTTTCTTTTGTTAGAAGTTTAACAATAATTTAAAAGTGCTGTTTTATCCATTTATGTAATTTAAACAATACTATAATTCTGTTTATCTAGAGTTTTGACACAACGTTAGTAACATTTAAAATGAGGTGAGAAAACCAACAACAAAGTCATCTCATCCTAACTAATTCATCCTGTTTAATTCATCATCTACAGATTTATTTTTATATTTAGAATCTTTAACAGCTCCAAAAACATACCACAGTGCAATAGAAAATTCATTAATATCTGTAAAAAAAAGACTGTTCACATCTAAATTTTGTAAAATGTAACTTTCTCTAAATTCCATGGTATTAAAAATATCATTAGCATTAAGCGTAACATCTAATTTTGAAAAAAGTTTTACTGTATATGCTGCATTTAAAGCAAACACTCCGCTCCTATCAAAAACACCATCTTTTCGGTTGGTCATCGCCCAACCATTTATATTAAAAGAGCTCAAATTATTAATTCTAAATTGCTGGTTAGAATAAATATACATAAATACTGTAGCTTGACTTTTAATAATTCTTGTATCCTTAACCGATGAATAATTAAAGCTAATATTATTGGTAGATGTCCAAAATTTATATTTAAAAGGGCTAGAAAAACTGAATACAAACCCGGATTCTTCATCAAAATTTGTAGGCGACATGATGCTAATATCTCTTATATCATCATAAAAGAAACGATAATTTACAAGATCTTTACTTCGATGAAATTGTAAAGAAATGGATGTATCCTTCCATTGAAAACTCGAAGACAACTCATTGGTTATTGTTGGTTTTAAGTTGATATTTCCTTGAAATTCTAATGCAGGATTTATAAATCCAGTGGTTGTTACTGAAGTAGAATAATTTGGTCTCGCAATACTGCTCACAAAACTAAAAATAACTGATCTTTCTTCGGATAAAGTAAAATCAACACTACCTCTTGGAAAAATAAACGTGTTTTTTCTAGCTACCAAAAAAGAAGAACTTTCTTTAAAACCGCCCTCTATATTTGTATTTTCAACTCGTACTCCAAACGAATACTTGCACTTCTTTTTTCCACCTGAAAACTGCGAATAGAAAGCATTAATTACTTCTGAATATTCATAATTACTTTTATCTTGATTAATTTCTAATAGAGATTTAGATATATTTCTTGCGTAATTAACGCCAAGCTCTAATCGATTTTCATTCTTAAAAACAACATCATAATCTCCTTTCAATACAATACTTGCTACATTAAAATCTTGAGCAATTTCTGCATCACTTAAAGAAGAGCCATCATCAAAGGTATTCTGAATACTATTTTCGACATCTCTTGTATAATTGGTGTATTGAGCTCCTAGAAATAAATTTTCTTTTTCATTAAAAGAGGTGTAATAATTAATATTACTGCTCGAAAACCTTCTAAACTCATCATTATTACTTGAAGTATTAATGTTTTGTTGGCTTCCATTATCATTTAAAAAAGTGTCTGTATCTATTGTAAATGGTTCTATTTGACTTCTAAATCTAGTATTGAATGAAATATAATCGGTAGCATTTAATGCATAATACAAACCACCACCAACAATAAATTGAGGTCTTGTAGTTACTGCTTCTACTGCATATTCTGAAAAAACATTTTTATCGATCACTTTATAGTCTGCAGTATTTTTTTCCCATATTTTTAACTGGTTGTAAGAAGCATTCAATTTGTATTCTAAATTACTTTTTTTTACGGTCAAATTTGTTACAAAATAATTATTGAAATATGTTTTTGAGGAAGCTCTTTCCGTTACACTCAACTCAGTTCCTTCTCGGGTACTTCTTCTTTTAGTGATGAGCAAAACAGCCCTGCCTGCTGCTTCATATTTCACGGACGGATTACTAATAATTTCGATGGTCTTTATTTCTTCTACTTGAATACTTTGCAATTCTTCAACAGAAATTCTCTGTCCGCCAATATAAATTAACGGATTTCCTTTTCCTAGAATCGAAATTTGTTCTCCATCAGGACTCACTTGCAGATTCGGAAGTTTCGATAATAATTCTATAGTGTTTGTTTCTTTAGCGAGCATCGTTCCATCAACATTGGCTATCACATTGCCTCTTTTGTTTTCAAGAATTCTTTTTGTTGCTTTTATGACAACCTCATCCAATTCTTCAGATAATGCTGTCAAGACAAATTCTAGCCTTTTATGCGCTCGTAGTATCAATACTTCTTCATACGCTTCAAACCCTGCACATACTATCTTTAACAGATAGGTTTCTTCAACCAGAGATTCCAGAGAAAATTTACCCTCAGAAAGAGAAGTATAGGCAACAATTTTATCATTCCTGAATAATAAAACATCACCAATAGCGATTCGCTCTTTTGATTTTGTCATCACATTTCCTTGAATAGAAAATTCATTTTGAGCTTGAAAATTAAAAGAAAAGAGTATTAAAAATAAAAAAACAGCTGGTTTCATATACTTTATTTGTAATCACAAATAAAGTATAGAAACCGAAATAAATCATTAAAAACGGGTCTGAATTAGGTGCTAGTACCCGTACTATTTGTAAATCTTGTGACCAACTCTGTTCTATTTACAACCGCTAACTTCTTGTAAAGATTGGTAATATGCGTTTTTACAGTACTCACGCTGATAAAAAGTTCTGTGGCAATTTCTTTGTTACTTTTCTTTTCAAGTATCAAGTTTTTTATCGCCAATTCTTGTTTACTTAAAACAGCTGTCGTTTGTTTTGATGTTCTAGATCGATACACAAAAAACAACATTCCAAGAATTAAAAACCCTAACATAAAATTTAATGATTTACTTATAGAGTAACTTTCTTCTACATTCTTGATCTTAAATTTTGCAAGTTTCAATTCAAAAAATAAATACTCCACTGGATTCATGTCACTTTCTTTCAGCTCTTTTAAAAGCAAAGCATAATACACTTTGTTCAAAGCGATATCTTTATCTAACAATTGCTTCTTTTCTAACTCTCTAATACTGATTAGTTTTACCGCCAATATTTGTAACGAATCTTTAGAATACGCTCTAATTTCCTCTAAAAATTTTTTCTTCTTATTTATTTTATTTTGAAAAATTTTAAATTTTCGCCATTCCGTATCACTTAAGCTAGTACTTTTATATTTGTTAAGTGGTGGTGCGCTTTTTTTAAAAAAGATAGAATCTTCATTTCCTAAAAGAAACTTTTTAGACCGAATAGTACTATCTTTTTGGCTTACGGATACATAATAAAATCTTGATTGATACGGTAAATTTTTACTGAAATGAAAATATCCTTTCGCATCGGTTGCAGAAGAAGCTATAATTTTAGTTGATTCTTTTAACTCGGAAGTTTCTTCGTTTAGTTGAATTAAATTTACAATTGCTACTTTTTTACCGGTATTTTCTATGGGAATATATCCTGAAATATCACTTTGAGAGAAAGAATGTGCTGAAGTTAAAACTAAACACAGGAAAAAAAATTTGGAATTCATTTATTGTTTATTTTGATATGAACTGTTTGTGAGATTTATTGCAATTATGCATTTTTTTAGATAAGCCAGAAATGCAATTGTTGAAACCTTTTCCATCAAAAATTGGAGATTTATACTTTTCTCTGCTCGTTTTTAATTGTTTTGCTTTTGAGAAAAAAAGAAGATATCCTTTTTTGGTCTTCCTGATATTAAAAAATTAAAAGTTTTTTTATCCATCATCCAAAACATCAAAAAATTATTTAGGCTTAGTGGCGTCAAATGAAGCCACTAAACCTAATAAAATATTTATCAAACAGAAAAACAAAATTAATATTGGATTTACTTTCGAATTTTCAAAAGGAATAAACTTCAAAAAAATATTCATCCCAACAGCAATCAGACCAACATTTGAGACTACTAAAAGTAATTTATATGATCTCTTCATTATCATTTAATACAATCAACTATTACCAACGAATCACCACAGAACCCCAAGTGAAACCGCTACCAAAAGCGGCTAAAACAACCAAATCATTGTCTTTTATTTTACCCATTTCCCAAGCTTCCGTTAAAGCAATTATGACAGATGCGGCCGTTGTATTGCCATACTTCATAATATTATTGTGCACCTTGTCATCTGTTAATCTAAATTTCTTTTGAATGAATTGTGCAATACGTAAATTCGCTTGGTGCGGAATTAACATATCAATATCTTCTTTCTGTAAATTGTTAGCCGCTAAACCTTCTATAATTGCTTCAGAAAAACGAGTTACCGCGTGTTTAAAAACAAAAGGTCCATTCATATGAGGGAAATAAGATTGATCTTCAGGATCATTCTCCTCCATAATTTCAGGAACCCATCTTCCTGTTGCAGGTCCATCTAACATTAGCTCTCTTGCATGCTTGCCTTCAGAATGTAAATGTGATGATAAAATTCCTTTTCCTTTTTCTTCACTTCTTGATAGAATAGCTGCTCCTGCTCCATCTCCAAAAATTACAGTAACACCTCTGCCTCTTGTTGATTTTTCCAATCCTCCAGAATGATTTTCTGCACCAATGACCAAAATATTTTTATACATGCCTGTTTTTATAAATTGATCTGCCACAGACATCGCATAAATAAAACCAGAACACTGATTACGGATATCTAACGCACCAATTGTTGGCATGTCCAACATATCTTGCACACGAACACCACCTCCAGGAAAGTACATATCAGGACTCAAAGTTGCAAATACAATAAAATCGATGTCATCTTTTGTTAAACCTGCTCTTTCAATCGCTATTTTAGCAGCTTTCATACCCATAGAAGAGGTGTTATCTCCTGTTTTTGGATCAATCCATCTACGTTCTTTTATTCCTGTTCTTTCCTGAATCCATTCATCTGAAGTATCCATAAATTCTTTTAAATCATTGTTGGTCACAACATTTTCAGGAACATAATAACCAAGACCCGTAATTTTTGAATTATACATAATATTATTTGTGGTTTTTTATTCTATTCGTAAAATTGAACTATCAAAAATACTACTAAATTTATATCTTTACAATAACAATATTAACTAACTCGTAACTTTATCTACTTATGAACAGAAAGGATTTTTTATCACTCTCGACTAAGGCTGCCGTTTTCTTGGGTTTATCTACTGCTATTTCTTGTAAAGAAGAAACCTTAGAAAAAACCAATAATCTACTTGATAAAACTTCAAAAGGAACTGCTTTTGGTTTAAAGACACCAAAGATTGATAATGTTAGAGTTGGCATTATTGGCGCAGGAAATAGAGGACAAACACTAATTCAGATGTTTGATTGGTTGGTGAAAAATAACAATGCTACAATTGTTGCGATTGCTGATTTAAAGAAAGAGAAAACCGACAAATTAAATGCACATCTCAAAAAAACACATAACACAATTGCGGATGCTTATTTCGGAAACCCTGATGCATGGAAGAAGATCGCCGATAGAGGTGATATCGATTTATTAATTATTGCGACTCCATGGGAAATGCACACAGAAATGTGTTTGTATGGTATGGAAAAAGGTAAACATGTAGCTTCTGAAGTACCTATTGGATATACTTTAGAGGATTGTTGGAAATTGGTTGAAACCGCAGAAAGAACTCAAAAACATTGTATGATGATGGAGAACTGTTGTTTTAATAATGAAGAATTATGGGTTTTAAATATGATAAATCAAGGCGTTTTTGGTGATTTAACGCACGCAGAAGGTGCTTACATTCACGATCTAAGAAAACATTTATTAGATGAAACCTATTATGAAGACCAATGGCGCATAAAACATCATTTAAAAAAAGATGGAAATTTCTACACAACCCATGGTTTAGGACCAATTAGTCAATATATGGATATTGGACGTGGAGATACTTTTGATCATTTAGTGTCTATGAGTTCACGTGAAAAAGGGTTAAGTGATGCGGCAAAACGTGCTGGAATTGATAAATTTTCAAAGGTAAAATGTGGTGATATGAATACCACAATGATTAAAACCAAATTAGGCAAAACGATTATGCTACAATTTGATGTACATTCTGGCAGACCTTATGATCGTTTAAATACCGTTATTGGTACAAAAGCCGTGCATGAAGGCTATCCTTCTAAATTATATATTAATGAAGATGAATTAACTTGGTGGGGACATAAATGGTTAGAAAAAGAAAAGTATACTGCATATAGAGAAAAATACAATCATCCTCTTTGGAATCAATTAAAAACACAAATTTCTGATAATTCTGTGGGACATGGAGGCATGGACTTTGTAATGATTTTTAGGTTAATTAAATGTTTAAATAAAGGTTTACCTTTAGATATCAATGTATATGATAGTGTTTTGTGGAGCGCAATTACACCACTTTCAGAATTGTCCGTAGCACAAAATAGCATCTCTATTAAAGTACCAGATTTTACTGGTGGTACTTGGAAAAAAAAGAATAAAACAGAAATGTTAAGAGATATTTAAATCTTTACTAGGAATTTTACTCATCGCATATTCAGAAATTGCAGTAATAGATAAAGATGGATTTACACCTGGGTTTGCAGATATTATCGAACCATCACATACCATCATATTTTTATAACCGAAAACATTACAATTTTTATCTATTACTCCAGTTTTAATATCTTTTCCCATCACAGCACCCCCTAAAACATGGGCTGTAGTGGTTGTTCCTAAAAGGACATCTGTAAAATTTGAATACGGAATTCCGTTTATCTTTTTTCCTACTTTTTCGCCAAAGGTAATTGCTTCTGGAATAAATGCATTTGGTTTTTTTCCTTTCTTTGCGATGGTTTTCATTTCAGTTAATCTACCTCTCCTTAGCTGTAAAGTACTATCTAAGGTTTGCATAAATAAAAGAACCATCGTTTTCTCTGCGTATTTTGTGGTGAAAAATGTTTTTAAAACATAAAAAGGTCTGTTTATTAATATTACTAAAACACCTAAAATTCTAAAAACCCCGTATTTTCCTTTTACAGTGGGTATCGTCATCAATTTAAAAAAACTAGAACCTTTTGCATATCTAACAGGTTCTAAATGGCTGTTTTTATCTATGTGTAAAATAGAACCAATAGAAATTCCTTTAGAGTAATCTTTACCTTCCTTTTTTATGGATGTTACAGACAATAAAGATTCATTATTTGTTCTAATATCTTCGCCAACAAAATTAGATAAATTTGGTAAAGAAGTTTCTTTTAACTTCAATAATAGAGGAATTGTGCCCATTACTCCGCCTGAAAAAATGACACCTTTTGCAGTTACACTTTCTTTCTTTTTTCTAACTGTACTAGATTTATAGCTTATTCTATAACCTTCAGAAGTGTTCTTCTTATTAATAGTTTCAACATTAAAAACTTCTTTTTCTGCTATTATTTTAGCACCTAATTGTTGAGCTAAATACAAATAGTTTTTATCTAATGTGTTTTTAGCATTAAATCTACAACCTGTCATGCAAGCACCACAATGTATACAACCTTTTCTATCTGGACCTTTACCGCCAAAATAAGGGTCTTTAAAAGTTTTTCCGGGTTCTCCAAAGAAAACAGCAACTTTAGCTGCTTCAAAATCTTTTTCCTTTCCCAAGTCTTTTGCAATCTCTTCGATTAATAAATCAGAGTCGTGCAGCTTTGGATTTACTTCTGCACCTAACATTTTATGAGCCGTTTTATAAAAAGAACTTAAAACTTCTTGCCAAGAGTTTAGCTTTGCCCAACTACCCGTTTTAAAAAAATCTTCTTTTGGTATAGGTAATGTGTTTGCATAGGTTAGGGAACCACCTCCCACCCCAACCCCAGAAAGTACAGTAACATGATTTAGAAATGTCATTTTAAACATGCCATAAAATCCTAATTTAGGAAACCACATCCATTTTTTTAAGTTCCAATTTGTTTTCGGAAAATCTTTTTCTCCAAACCATTTCCCTTTTTCAATGACTAAAACTTTATACCCTTTTTCCGACAAACGCAAAGCACTCACAGAACCTCCAAAACCACTTCCTATAATTACATAATCATATTCCAAACTTTTCATAAATAAAAAATAAATTTTTAGAATCTAAAAATAATAAAAAAAAACTTATGTCATCTTGTCATATTAAAATGTTTGGTATTTTTTTTGACTAATAAAAAAAGATAACTAATAAAATCAAACAAAACAGAGATAAAATGGCAAAAGGTAATATTAATGTATCCGTAGAAAATATTTTTCCACTGATTAAAAAATTCTTGTATTCTGATCACGAAATCTTTTTACGCGAATTGATTTCTAACGGAACCGATGCAACAACCAAACTAAAACACCTAATTTCTATTGGTGAAGCTAACACAGAATTGGGAGATGCTAAAATTGAAATTAGTATTGATGAAGCTGCTAAAACCATAACAATTAAGGATCAAGGTTTAGGAATGACTGCTGATGAAGTTGAAAAATACATCAACCAAATTGCATTTTCTGGAGCTGAAGAATTTTTAGAAAAATATAAAGATGATAAAAATGAAACTGGCGTAATTGGTCATTTTGGATTAGGTTTTTACTCTGCTTTTATGGTCGCTGAAAAAGTAGACCTTATTACAAAGTCTTTTAAAGATGCCCCTGCTGCGCATTGGACTTGTGATGGCTCTCCAGAATATACTTTGGTTGAACACGACAAATCTGACAGAGGAACAGAAATTATTTTACACATTGCAGAAGATTCTTTAGATTTTTTAAAAGAAGACAAAATTAAAGGTTTATTAAGCAAATACAATCGTTTTAACCAAGTGCCAATTAAATTTGGAACAAAGAAAGTAAACGACCCTGATTTTACACCAGCAACAACTACTGATGAAGAAGGAAAGGAAACGACGGAAGCACATAAACAAATTGAGGTTGACGATATTATCAATAACACGAGTCCTGCTTGGACAAAAGCACCTGCAGATTTAAATGAAGAAGACTATAATAATTTCTACAGAGAATTGTATCCAATGCAATTTGAAGAGTCTTTATTCCACATTCATTTAAATGTAGATTATCCTTTTAATTTAACAGGAATTTTATTCTTCCCAAAGTTAAGTCCGTCTATGGATATGCAAAAGGATAAAATTCAGTTATACCAAAATCAGGTTTATGTAACTGATAATGTTGAAGGAATTGTGCCAGACTTTTTACAAATGTTAAAAGGTGTGATTGATTCTCCAGACATCCCTTTGAATGTATCTCGTTCTGGTTTACAAGCAGATGGAGCCGTTAAAAAAATATCGGGTTACATTACCAAAAAGGTAGCAGATAAATTATCGTCTCTTTTCAAAAAAGACAGAGCAGATTTTGAAACAAAGTGGAATGATATTAAAGTAATTATTGAATACGGAATGTTGTCTGAAGATAAATTCTTTGACAAAGCCAAGAAGTTTGCCTTATATCCAACCGTTGCAAATACGTATTTTACGTTTGATGAATTGATTGAAAAAACGAAAGATACTCAAACCGATAAAGATGGGAATCATGTTGTTTTATACACCTCGAACCAAGAAGCGCAGCACAGTTTTATAGAGTCTGCAACAACAAAAGGATATGAAGTTGTAATTTTAGATTCTCCTATTATTTCGCATTTAATGCAGAAATTAGAGGGTGGAGATGCAAAAGTGAAATTTACAAGAGTAGATTCTGATTTTATTGATAATTTAATCAAAAAAGACGATGCTGTAATTTCTAAATTATCTGATGAAGAAAAGGAAACTTTAAAACCAATTATTGAAGCTGCTGTGCCAAAAGAAACGTACACAGTTCAGTTAGAAGCAATGGATTCTGATGCGTCTCCGTTTATCATTACAGTTCCAGAATTTATGCGTAGAATGAAAGAAATGCAAGCTTCCGGCGGTGGTGGTGGAATGATGGGAATGGGTAATTTTCCTGACATGTACAA
>TARA_B110000967_G_scaffold61110_1_pt1 | contig 10654 bp, 6 predicted proteins | sample TARA_B110000967 | Tara Oceans TARA_B110000967 (sample SAMEA4397903) | marine metagenome | biome: Polar Biome; feature: [DCM] deep chlorophyll maximum layer (ENVO:01000326); material: water (ENVO:00002006), including particulate matter (ENVO:01000060) such as... | depth 35 m
AGTCAGTTTTATCTTATGGCCGATCAAATATCACGGATGGTACGTCGTCACGACGCCAAGATTAACGCCTTTTCTCGCCTTATTGATGCGGCGATTATAGGCTGCACTCTGGTGACCTTAGTGTCGGTGCTCAAACTCAAATGGGTACCGCTGTATAGCTGGATGCTATTGATCTCCATCGTGCTCTTTAGCTTTCTCTCTGAGTCCAGTCATAGCAAGTCATGGCGCGATATTAGCCTTCGAGCAGAAGTGATTGGCGTAGGCAGTAGCTGGCTGACGATTATTTTAGTGCTGGTCTTGGTCGACGTGATCTTCCACCCCTCTGATCTGTACAACCGCGAGATGGTTTTTTACTGGTTTGTACTCACACCCATTGAGCTTATTTCTTGGCACTCCATTTTACGCATGGTCTTACGCCTGTTTCGCCATACTGGAGTGCGGGCGCAAACCGTGGCTATTTATGGCGCCACTGAGCTGGGTGCTGGCCTCGAGGGACGAATTCAACACATGCCCTGGTCGGGATACAATTTCGTCGGCTATTTTGATGACCGTAAAACTAATGGCACGCGACGCTTTATATCCGATTCCAGTCTTATTAAAGGTGGCTCTCAAGAGCTTATTGAGCAGGCCAAGGCCGGTAAGATAGACACCATCTTCATCATCCTGCCCCTGGCCGCTGAAAAGCGCATCACGCTACTGCTCAATGAATTGGCCGACACCACAGTCTCTGCCTACATGATGCTCGACCTATTTAATTTTGATCTGCTCACCGCCAGCTGGCTGGATATCCAAGGGATGCCGGCGATTAGCGTATTTGAATCACCCCATACTGGTTTGGATAATTTTGCTAAACGTTCCCTCGATTTAGTCGCTGGCAGCATGATCTTAGGGCTGATTGCCATTCCCATGCTGTTAATTGCCCTGGGGATCAAGATCACTTCAAAAGGGCCGGTGCTCTTTCGCCAGAAGCGTTACGGTATCGGTGGCGAGCCGATCACGGTGTGGAAGTTCAGAACTATGACCGTTATGGATGCCGGGGACAAAAATCTTGTTCAGGCATCCAAGGGTGATAGCCGCATTACCGCCTTTGGCGAGTTTTTGCGCAGAACCTCACTGGATGAGTTGCCACAGTTTTTAAATGTTATCAGCGGCACCATGTCCATCGTTGGGCCGCGCCCCCACGCCATCATTCACAATGAGTTCTATCGCACCGCAATCCACGGTTACATGCTGCGTTACAAGGTTAAGCCGGGTATCACTGGTCTGGCCCAGATCAAGGGCTACCGCGGCGAGACAGACACTCTGGCAAAGATGGAAGGGCGGATCAAATATGATCTCGAATATATCCGCAGCTGGTCGCTCTGGCTCGATATCAAATTGATTGTGATGACAGCCTTTGGCGGATTTCTCAATAAAAATGCTTACTAGCAATTGACCCCGGACCTGCGGCTTCTTGAGAGTGCAATAAGGTCTACACTAAACTGAAGGAATAGAAAGGAAGGACATCATGGATATGATAGTGAGACAGCAAGGCCAAAACACCACCAAAACATTAAACGGCAAGCTAAGAATACTCTTTGTGACAGCGGCGGTAGCCTTTTTAGGGCTATCCCATATTGTGGCCGCAGACAGCTACAAGCTCAACCCTGGAGGCGAGGTTGAGATATCAGTTTGGAACGAAGAGAACCTGCAAAAAACCATTACCGTGCTACCGGACGGTATGATCTCTTTTCCCCTGGTCGGACATCTCCAAGCCGCGGGTAAAAGTGCCGCCGAAATTGAAATGACCATCGCTGGAAAACTCGACGCCTATATCGCCGACCCAGAGGTCAATGTCACAGTTACCAGCACCCGAGGCAATGTTGTTTTTGTTGTCGGCAAGGTTTTAAAGCCTGGTCCCATTGTTATGATCCAATCCACTACGGTGATGCAGGCGCTGGCCATGGCTGGTGGGCTCAATGAGTTTGCCTCAGCCAACTCGATCAAAATTATTCGTCGGGGCGACATTACCGGCGTGGGTGAAGAAACATTGCTTAAGATTCGTTATTCGGACCTTGAGAAGGGCAATGACCTCGCCTCCAACCACATTCTTAATTACGGAGACGTTATTGTCGTCCCATAAATAGCAAGGATCCGCTATGAAAAAGACTATTAATCAAATCGCTCTAGCCGTCGCAGTTGCCTTCGTGCCTTGGGTCTCTAGCGCCGCAATCTGGGTCGCAGGCTACAGTGTCGATGCCGATACCACCTATGACGATAATTTCTTTATGGGTGAAGTGGCGCAGGACACGGTGATCTATCAGCTCAGACCTGAGGCCACACTGAGCTATGTCTCACCGGTGGCCAAATCAGAGTTCGATGTTCGTGTTGCCCTAAAGCGATACTCAGAGTTTGACCAATTTGACTCCGAAGACCCGGCTTTTGATTGGAAGAACAGCTATAGAACCGAGCGCTGAAACTGGGGAATTAATTTCGGCTATAGCGAGAATTCTCAGCGCGATGCAGCAGAGCTGGATACGGGAAACTTTGATTCCAATAGCGTTGTTGAAACGGTCTATGTGGACCCCAGTGTGAGTTTCGATCTCACTGAAAGAGATCAGCTGGGCATTTCTCTTAATTACACCGAGCGGGATTATGACACCAACGATTTCTCCGATAATGAAAATGAGAGCATTGGTCTAAATTGGCAGCATCGCATAAACGAAGTCTTAGCCACTACAGCCATGGTTAATCTCTCTCAATATGACGCCGACAGGCAGGCTGTAAGCAGCAACAAAACCGATTATCTACAGACAACCGTTGGCTTTATCTACAAACGTTCCAAGGCCATGACTATTAATGGCAGCCTCGGTCATTTTGAGACTGACAGTGAGGCGCAATTATTCTTTGGCCCCATAGTGCTGGTCACTGACACCGAATCAAGTGGAGCACTGCTGCAACTAGGGATTGGTTACAGCTATGAAAAGGATCTATTTAGATTCAACCTGTCTCGAGGACTCTATCCATCCAGTCTGGGCGTGGTGGAAGAGCGGGACAGTATTGGCATGGACTACGAACATCAGTTTAGCTGGCGCAGCACCAGCGGCATCACTATCTCATGGAATAGCTCGGACTCATTGTTAGACGAGCGGGAGACAGTCACTCTGTCACCCTTCTACCGCTATCGTCTCACCGAAAAGCTGCAACTACAGACCACCTATATCTTTAGGAGCTTTGATCGCGATTCAACAGCCACTGAAGTCGAGTCCAATCGAATCAGAGTTGGACTGTGCTATAGTTTTTAATAATAAGCCATTATTCGATACTGAATAAATCTGGGCTATTTGGTTACTGATTAGGTATTATATTCGGACGTGGCTAGGGAATAGCTAAAGTCAAATTCGCAAGGACGTGAAGACAAGGAATTAAAACATGCACGTTCTGATAGTTGATGACCACGCTTTCGTATGCGTCGGACTAAAGGCGACATTGCTCGATGAGTATAAGGGTATTGACGTCACCACCACAGATCACGGGGATACTGCGTTAACAATCCTCGCCCGGGAGACTATCGACTTGGTTATTGTCGATTTATTTATGCCCGGGGCTGGGGGTGGTTTTAACTTTATCGCGATGCTCTGTGAAAGTTATCCTAATCTTCTGGTTATTGTTCTCTCTGCTTCTGAAAACCCCGCCCATATCCGTAAATGTTTGGATTTTGGCGCCATCGGGTTTGTTACAAAATCGGCTCCTAAAGACGCGCTATTTGAGGCGATTTCTCGCGCCCTAAAAGGTGAGAAATACGTGCCAGATTCCCTTCGCGAAGCTATGCCCGATGTTGCCCAAGTTATTGATGAGGTGGACTCCGGTGCCGATGCCGATATTATCGCCGGGCTGATGACCAAGCGGCAGATGGACATCTTGCGCCATATCACCCAGGGCCAGTCAAATAAACAGATCGCTCGGTATCTCGACCTTTCGGAAAATACGGTAAAGGTCCACGTTAGCGCCATGCTGCGCGCGCTGGGTCTAGCCAATCGAACACAGGCAGGTATTCTGGGCCAGAAACTGGGTCTTGATGAAAGTACCGAAGCAAGCAATTAACCGATAATAAAAATCAAAAGGGTTCTGTATGTCCACTGCTTTACGGCCAATGTGTCTGATACTGCTAGGCTCAATGGCGCTTGGCACCGCTAATGTTCTGTCTGCCGAACAGCGCTTAATTTCGACTCAAACTGTACTCACCGAAGATGATTTGCTTATTGAAATTCCGATGGTTCAGGGTCCGACACACATGACTCAAACTCTGGCGCAGACACCGGCCTCAGTCACCATTCTTGATCGCCAGACTATTCAGGCCTCTGCAGCCGTTGGGGTGATCGACTTGTTCCGCTTGGTGCCGGGTTTTCAGACCTACTTTGTCGATGGCAGCAGAATGGGAACCACCTACCACGCACTGGGTGATGAGTATCCGCGGCGTCTCGAAATAAAGGTCGACGGTCGCTCGGTTTACGAATCGATTTTTTCAGCGGTCGACTGGTCCGTCATTGGAGTGACACTTGATGATATTGAGTATGTAGAAATTGTCCGTGGTGCCAATGCCTCGGCCGACGGCAGTAACGCCTTTTTGGCCTCGATTAATATTGTCACTCGGTCGCCCCTGGCTGATAGCGGCTGGAGCATAAACTCTCAGTTAGGTACTGGTGATGTTCGCAATGCTAATCTGGCCTATACCGGCACTCTTGGCCCGGTCAACCACCGTACCACCCTGAGCATTCGCAGTAACGACGGCTTTGATGATTCTTTTGATCAAGGTGCGCCGGTTATTGCCGAAGACAGTTCGGAAAATTTCAGTGGCACCTTTAGAGGTCTGTGGACGCCGAACGCCAGTGACAGTCTTGAGTTTCAAGCGGGCATCAGCGAGAGTAATCTGGGCATAGGTGAGCGCGACTATATTAAGCGCAAGGTCTCCTACAAATATCAATATGTCAATTGGAGCCGCTTGATGTCCAGTGGCAGCAAGTTGCAAATGCTTCTCTACCACAATGATATGGATACCATCGACCAGGTCGCGCCGTTGTTTTTATCCGAGGCCCTGGGTATACCCGATACCTCTCCGAACTGGCCGCTTCCCGGCCTGCCAGACAAATTGGTGGTTGACGAGACTGATCGATCCGAGTCCGAGCGCTGGGATCTTGAGCTGCGCGGCATACTCAATCCTCTGGAGAACCTGCGTGCGGTGACAGGTGTTGCAGTGCGCCACGACCGAGTTCAAGGACAGGAGTTATTCGACAGACCAGATTCCCTTAGCGAGACGTCGCACCGTGCCTACACCAATCTTGAGTGGACCAGTTCTGATAGGTTAGTTATCAATGCCGGCCTGGTGCTGGAAAAAAAGGACAGTGCTGACAGCTACATCTCCTACCGTCTCGCGGGCAATTATCAATTGCATCCTGAGCATATAGTCCGGGTAGCCTTTAATCGCAGTTTCCGATCGCCGACCCTTTTGGAGAGCCAGCAAGAGCAGTTTGTTCGCTACAATGAAAATATTATTCTTGATGCCAGTGTTATCTCAGATGCCGACATCAATAATGAACGCCTTAGAAGTCTCGAGGTTGGTTATCTGGGCTACCTGTTTGATCGCACATTGAGTTTTGATATGAGGCTCTTTCGTGAGCAGTTGACTGATGTTATTAGCGAGCGTCGCTCGAGTTATCCGGACCTGGACAATTTTGTCAACATTCGTGATAACACAGACAAATTTAATGTCGATGGATTTGAGATTCAGACCCATTACAGGCCCAATGATCGCTTCTTGTTACGGGGCCATTACAGCTACTCAGATATCGACGGCGAGACCCTCTACAGATCCGCCCCTGTGCTAGAGATTCGCGACCTGGGTATACATGGTTTTAAGCATGGCGCAGGTCTTCTCACCAGTTATGCTTTTGATCGAGGTGTCACCCTGAGTTCGATGGTCTCCTATCGTTCGGCAACCAGGCACTATCTTGGTACTAATGTAGAAAACCATACACGCATTGACCTTAAAGCCAGCAGACGCTGGTCGATCAATAACTCGGATATTGATCTGTCACTCGTGGTACAAAATGCCGGGGAGCCCTATAGTGAGTTTCGTAATTACAACCAATTTAAAACCCAATATGTCCTAGGGTTAAAGGTTTCAATGCCTTAGAAATTTCCCATGAAAAGTATTAATTTTTAAATTGGGATAGCTGCAAAATCGAGTGAATTATTGAGTCATATATGAGAAGTACCTTGTCACAGAATAAAGCATACCACGGAGGTCAGCCACAAACAGGATGGTCGATGTGCGTGCTTTTTGTCGTGGCAATAATGAGCGGTAGCGTTGTAGCCGCGGACCCGTTTGAGGTGTTTTTCTTGGTCAGCAAACCGACAGCCGATTACTTGGAAGTGCTGGCTACTGTTCAAAAAGAGTTGGAACAAGAATTTCCTGATAAGTATGGATATACCGTTGAGTTTGTCTCTGACCAGTCAGCTGTTGACTTAGTCGCCTCGCCACCAATGGCGACTGCGGACCTATTTGTAACCATTGGCACAGCGGCGGCGGATAGGGCTTATCAATACAAACTCGGGGTGCCCATTATTAGCGTCCTGATAACCGATAGCTCTTTTACCGCGCTGGCGACCAAGCATTTTGGTTCTGTTGATCGGGCCTTCGCCCGTCAGGTGACATCCATTTCTATTGATCAGCCCACCAGCCGCAGTATTCGCCTGGCAAAGCTGCTTTTGCCAGGCGCAAAAAAGGCGGGAGTTATGCTTGGGGCTTCTTCGGTTGACCAGCAAGAGAAGCTGGCAGAGAGCATTAGTGCCGCTGGTATGACTGCAGAATTTGTCACAGTGGGGGTGAGAGATAACCCTATTGCGAAGATCGAGCCGCTGATGCGTAATGCCGATGTATTTATTCCAGTGCCGGACAGTCGTCTAATCAATATTGCGACGGCGAAGTGGATACTCCAGCTCAGCTATCGTCACAAGGTGCCGGTTATCGCATTCTCACGGACTTATGTGAAGGCCGGAGCACTTGCGGCGATCTACTCATCACCAGAAAATGTGGCACTACAGACTGCCGAATGGATTGCTGATACGGCGATGGTTGCCGCTAAAGAGGGGCAGGCCTATCATCCGAAATACTACTCGATGAATTTCAACTATTCGGTGGCCTCAAGTCTTGATGTGGCAGTAGAGAGCGAGCAATTTTACCTTGAACGACTGCAAGGTGGGAGCAAGTAGATGGCAGTAAAACAGCAATTTTTAAGTATCCACTCGCGGCTACTAATCACATCGCTGTTGCCGCTGGCATTGCTCTGTATTGTACTAGCCAGCTATATGATATCCAGTCAGCGCACTGTCCTGCTGGCCAACTTGCACAACACCGGTTCCGTCGCAGCGCAGCAGATTTCAGCCAATGCTGAATTCGCAGTGTATTCCAACAACCAGAAAATGCTGATGGATCTCGGCGAGTCGGTGCTCGATATTCCGGCGGTTAATGGCTTGCTTTTTTACAATGCCAGTCAAGATACCAGTGTCACTATAGGCGAAGTTGACCTCAGCGTTGTCGGCAATCCCCGTGACTACGAGTTTGGTAAGCCGGTTTATATAGACCACAACTGGTACTTTTATTCGCGGGTGACATTGACGCCACCGGCACTCGAAGACTACGACGAGGGCCAGGAGCCCAGTGCCGATGTCCTAGGCTGGGTGGTTGTTTCACTGACCGATAAAATACTCGAAGAGCAGTATCGTGAGGGCATTTTTGCCATTGTGCTGGTCTCCACTCTTGGCTTGCTTATGGCCGCGTGGCTATCCATGAGGATTGGGCGAAGTATTTCTCGACCGGTTGAGTTACTCACCGGCGTCGTTGAGTTCATGGAGGCCGGGAGCCTCAATAATTTGGCCGTGGAGGCGGGGCCTATCGAAGTGCGCAAGCTAGCGTCGGGTATTAATCAGCTGGCCACCACTGTGCGTCAGTCCAATGTACGCATGCAAAGCGAAGTCGCTCGTGCAACGACACAGCTCCAGATAACCTTGATTGAACTCGAGGAAGCAATGGAGGCACAGGATCAGTTTCTCGCTAGGATGAGCCATGAACTGCGCACGCCTTTGACTGCGGTTATTGGTTTCTCAAAATTGCTTTCGATTGAGACCGATGCGGGAAAACGCGATGAGCATCTGCGCATTATTAATATGTCATCGAACATGCTGTTGACCATGATCGACGATATTCTCGAATTTTCAAAAGCCCGAGTGGGTGGTTTCACTCTGGAGAAAGTGTCCTTTTATATCGAGTCTTGGATTGCTGACCTTATGTCTATTCAGCGCCAGCGAGCAAGGGAAAAAGGGCTGAATTTAAGCTACACCATTGATGAGGTAATTCCTCATGGACTGGTAGGTGATCCGGTGCGATTTACTCAGGTGATCAGCAACCTGATAAGCAACGCCATCAAGTTTACTGACAGCGGATCTATAAGCGTCGATATTCGCTGCCTCAGCAACCTTGAAGGCAAAGTGATATTGGACTGTTCGGTTACCGATACCGGCAAGGGCATTGAAGAGAATAAAATTCCAACCCTTTTTGACCCATTTTCCCAAGAGGATACATCGATAAACCGACGCTTCGGCGGTGCCGGCCTGGGCCTATCGATCTGTAAGAATTTGGTTCAGGTGATGGGCGGGCAGATAAAAGTTCGCAGTAGAGTTGGCGAAGGGTCGGTGTTTTCTTTTACCTGTCAACTGAGTGTCAGTAATGGGCCCAATGCCGAGGCTTTAGTGGGTACATCGAACCGTCATGTATCTCACGATGAAGTGCTGGCGGGCATGACGATTTTGGTTGCCGAAGACAATAGCTTTAATCAGCAACTAATCGTAGGCTTGCTGAAGGGCTATGGCGCGAGCTGCTTGACAGCAAACAATGGCCAAGAGGCAATTGAGATCGCCAGTGAACTGCATGTGGACGTAATTCTTATGGACATCCATATGCCGATTGTTGATGGCGTCACCGCCTGTGAAACAATTATTCAGCAGTCTGGCGAAAGCCCGCCGATCATTGCATTGACCGCCGATGTGACTATGGTTGAGCAAGAGCGAATTGCCGAGGCTGGCGCGGCGATGCTGTTGCTCAAGCCGGTTAATGAGAACGAACTGATCGATAGCCTCACTCAGGTCGTCGCCAGAGTGACCGATACCCCGATTCCTACAGGGACCGGATTACTCTCAACAGTAGTCCCGGTAGAAGAGCTAAAAAAAGCGCTTTGTCAAAGTCTCGATAAGCTCGAAGAGCAATTGAACAATAATGAAAACGGTAGTCTGCGTGAAATAGTTCACGATCTAATGGGTTTGTCAGGTCTCTACGGCATGACAGAACTGCGGGAGATGGTGCTGGCCTTTAGGGCAGACTACGGCTTTTTAAATGCAGATAAAAACCTTATGCGGGTGGAGCAGATTCGCCAGCATATTGACGACTTCCTCGCCTCCTAGAATACAAAAATCTCTCGTTGCTCAAATCAAAAACTAATCCTTTCGTACTAGTTCGTCAGTGTAATTTTCTTATGTGAATCACGGGCCTATTATAGGACCCTGTATTGGCTCCCTAGAATGATGCGTACAAAGGGATGGTAGTGGTGAATAGATTACAGTCCTACACTGCTTTTTTATACAGACGGCGCTAATAAGCGGGACGCGTGAGGCATAGCTGACAGGGAGTTGGCTAGTAAGGAAACAAGCCAAATTAGCATTAGCCGTTTTGTCACTACCGATTTTGTGTGAACAGATGGCGACTAGGAAGTCGTGCACCAAGGATGGTGCGAGTCAATATTTATTTTACAGACGGCACTAATAAGCAGGACGCTTGAGGCACAGCTGACAGGGAGTTGGCTGGTTAAGGAAACAGGCCAAATTAGCATAGTCGTTTGATACTAGCGATGTTGCATAAATGCATCGCGAACAGGAAGATCGACGCCATGGATGGCGCAAGATATTTGTTGTACAGACGGCGCTAATAAGCAGGATGCTTGAGGCATAGCTGACAGGGAGTTGGCTAGTTAAGGAAACCGCCCAAATTAGCATTAGCCGTTTTGATACTACCGATGTTGTGTGAGTACATATGTAATGAGAGCATAGGTAGTAGGAAGTTGTCCACCAGGGATGGTGCGAGTCAAAATGTAGTTAGATCATTGGTACCCCGTTGAAACCCAGACATGGCATTTGCCAGTCTGGGTTTTTTTGGCCGTCGAATTTCTTTTACTCCATAGCCTATAAGACATAGACTGCCTGCTTATTCAATGGATACTAAAACCTTTATGTCTCGAAAAGAAAAACCGACCGATCCCTATGCTAGCCGCGAAGCCTCCAAGTACCAAAAGCCTGTGCCGAGTCGAGAGTTTGTCCTCGAGTATCTGCGTGAAAGTGTAGGGCCTCTGACTCACGAGGAAATTTGTGTGAGTTTGCAGCTGATTGACGATGAGCAGATCGAAGCTATGCGTCGGCGCCTTCGAGCGATGGAGCGGGATGGCCAGGTTGCACGCAATCGAGCTGATGGCTACGGCACCTTGGACAAGTTAAATTTGGTCAAAGGACGTGTTATTGGTCATCCGGAAGGTTACGGCTTTGTCTCGCCGCTGGAGGCGGGTGAGCAGGA
>TARA_B110000967_G_scaffold199111_1_pt1 | contig 10648 bp, 8 predicted proteins | sample TARA_B110000967 | Tara Oceans TARA_B110000967 (sample SAMEA4397903) | marine metagenome | biome: Polar Biome; feature: [DCM] deep chlorophyll maximum layer (ENVO:01000326); material: water (ENVO:00002006), including particulate matter (ENVO:01000060) such as... | depth 35 m
TTTTTTATCTCTCAGGTTCCGCATCGCGAACCCGTGGTGGTTCCGCTTCAAAACGAAAACGTTCCGGTCGACCCGACCGAGATCGTCAACGCGGGCGGCGCCGCAACCGCCGCCGCGGTCGCGACAGCGGCCGCGCTGGGTTTCAAGAAACACGCGTATCGCGTCCACGAGATTGTCGTGCACCTCACTAGGGACACGGCTTTCATCGCACCGCTGACGGAAGAAACGAGAAGCAATCAATATCAAACTCAAAACCAATCGCCGCCCGGACCCGGCGCCGCCGCGAACGCGCCCGGGCCCGGCGATTTCTTCTTCCCCGATACCTTGTGGCAAACGGAGCCTGCGCAAAGTCGGCCTGGCGAGTTTAGCCGGGCGCGCTCCAAGCTCGTGCTGCGGGCTTTGGAGGATGCGCTGTGGCAGGCGAAACGATTCGACAAGGTTTCCTTCGCCAGTGAGAAGGAGCGAACGAAGGCGGCGAACGCGCTGATCGTGATAGACGCACAACTTCACGTTTTGCGAAGAGCCGCTTTGGCCGGCGCGGTACCGCAAACGCTTCTCGACGAGTCCCTCGTGGACGAGTACCGGAAACGAATGACCGCGACCGCGTTTGAAGACGCGAGGTACGATGCTGCTTAAGGGTGAGGAGCACGGCGGGTTTACTGATAGGGTTGTAACGCGCGGTCAAACAAATTACCAGTAGTAGTATTGCTGTTGAGGACTACCCGCGGGTACCTATTACTGCCAACCGAATCACACGAGATCGTGAAACTTCCCAAAGTCCACCCCCGGTTCCGCCCACAGTTTGTTGCGTTTTGGCGGCGACGTGATCTGCGCGAACGTTTTCGTCGTGGCGATGTCCCGCGCCCGGAAACACCGCCGTCGCGTTTTCGGCGTACCGTCGCAAATCGAAACGGCGTCCACTTGCACGACGATCACGGCGTCTTGAGTTTTGCCAGAAAAGTGTCAGTATTGTATGGTCAAACAGTCGGCGGGATTTGGGAAATGCAATACTTACCTTGGTACCGACCGTGCAGGGTAGGGTGTTGCTGGTTTGCGTTTGCTTCTTCGGTCTCGTTTGGAAAGCAAAACGCGTTGACTACCGGCGAAAACGTTTCCCCATCCTGTTGCTCAAACTTTCCGTCATCTGAACCGTAACCCGAACCCAACGCGTGCTCCACGCACGTCGGCGCCCAGAGGCTTGTCGCGACGCCGCGGTCTTTTGTTTTTGAAGAAACTGCAGAGCTGTTTCGGTTGGTCAGCTCCAACTCAAAACTCTCGTGCACCTGGTCACGCGCGTGCCACACGTGCAGGTGCGCGGTGGTTCTCACGTTGACGAACTGCGAGCCCCAGGGCGAGCGCGTGTCCGCGACGCGGAATGTGAGTTTTTTGTCAGACGACAGCACGCACGAATCCGCAATCACCAACGTGTTCGCGCCCACCACCGGGAAAGGCACCACGCCCCGTCCACCGCCCCGGCTCGCCTCGATGCTCGCCTCGCACATCTGCTGCGCGGTGAGCACCATGTGGCCTCTGCCACCAAGCCGTTTCCGGACCCAGTCGCTCTCCAGTAACGCCTGCGGTTCCAGCTCGTGGAACCGACCCAGCGCGACTTCATGCCGCGTCGCGCCCGCGGGCGCCTGCCGAATGACTTTCATTGTAGAGAAAAAGTGTCAGTCTTGTATGGGCAAATAGTATTGGGATTCGGGAAATACAATTATGTACCTTTGCGGAACGTGTGCCCCCACAGAATCTCGGACGGGAGGTAGGACTGTCGCGCGCTAAAGCTCAGCCCGGTAGCGTCAATGCACCCCTCAAAAGCGACGACGATCTCGGCGCCGCAGTTCACTAGACTGTCGTGCGTGTGCCTGAACAAGGGCGAGTTTTCATCAATCACGTGCTCGACTGTGATCGGCAACAACATGAGCGGGTCCAGTTTGGAAATGGAAATCGGCTGCGGTTGTGAACGAAAAGTGTCAGTCTCGTGTGAGCAAACAGTGTGTCAGGATTTGGGAAAGGCCCAATACGTACCTGCGCTAGCACGGGGATTTCCTCGCCTTCCGAGGTGGTGCGTGTGGTCCACGTGTACAGACACGCTCGTATGACGGGCGCTATTACTTTCCTGTCCCGCGCGTCCGCCACCCTGAACATCAGCTTCAACTCCCCGTCCCTCGTGGCGATGCACGCGGCGTCGCTGATGAAAATGGACCTCCCGCGGCGCTGCGGGTCGGTGATGCGCTGGAAAATTAACCCCAAAGAAGTGGCGCTCACCAGCACGCCCACCATTGTTTGCACCAACAGCAACGCCGTCCCAACGCGACACCCACTCACAATTCCCCGGGTCCCATAACCCAACGTACTCTGCGTGGCGATGCTGAAAATCAGCGCGCTGGACCACGGGTGTTTGTCGAACCCGATCAAGCACTTCGGGTTCGCGTTGTGCACGCCGTCCCACAGCCCGGCGAATACGAAAAAAGTTACCAAGTGTATGGCGCAAACCACCAGCAGTAGGAAGGACCAGTGTACTTCGATTAGGCTGGTGAAGGCGTCGTGTTTCAGCAGTTTCAGCAACGACCGCCCCCGGACCTTCACCAAACTCGCACCGGCGTGCGTCCCGGTCGCCACCAACGCGGGCTGGCGGCACTTTTTCCGCTGCTTCTCGTAGAAACCGCTGCCCCGGTCGTTCCACGGCGTGGGTTTAGGACGCGCGAACGAGTCCTTGCCTTTGAAAGATGTGTCCTCCCGTTCGATTTCGGTTCGCGTATCACTCGGTGGCGTAATGAAGGACCCGTCCCCGGTCACTATGACTTGCGTTCGCGCGTGTTGTTTTCCCCCGGCGTGGGTTTGCTCATACGAAACCACGACTTGGGGGGAGCGTGGCGGGGAGGTTGGGTGCTGGACCCGGTCGTGGGTGGTGTGGGTGGTGTGCGACGTTTCGTTCCGGCCACGCGGCCGTGTCGTGGCACTCACGTGCGGCTCGTCGTCGGCCTTGTTGACGTCCAGAACCACGTCGGACAGCGAGTCCTCGCCACTGGCGGCTTCCCTTCGGAAAAGGTCTTCCAGGGACGTGCGTCTTCCAGGAGGGTCTTGCGCCACCACGCACGTATCAGGCGTGGCACCGGAGGGCGAGGGGGTTTCTTCCCGGAGAAGGTTGCGGCGCATGTAAGCTGGCGCTGGTGTTCTGTGGAAACGACCTCGCGTGCGGCGGACGCGCGTCGTGGTATGGCGCGCAAGCGTCGAGGCGTCCGAGGCCTTGAAAACCAAAAAGTTAGTTTCATTGGCCACGACACGTCCTTTCGCCGAGCCAAATTTGTTTGCCTAGCCAGGCGGCACTTTTATTCTCCCCGCGGCCTACATGCCTGTCACTTCTGCGCCCACACGTTCCGTTCGCGATGCGCCACTTCGCGCGGGCCTGGGTGTTCGCGTTGGCGGCGCTGATGTGCGTCGCCTCCTCAAGCGCCGCGGTGCTCGGTATCGATTACGGCAGCGAGTTCGTCAAGGTCTCCATCGTCGCCCCAGGCCGCACCCCAATCTCGATCGTGATCAACGAGATCAGCAAACGCAAATCCACCGCCGCGGTTTCCTTCACGGGCGGCGACCGGTGGCTCGCGGAGGAGGCGATGACGTACAGCGCGCGGTTCCCGGACCGGGTGTTCACGCGTCTGCGGGATTTGCTGGGCAAGGAAACGCAGGTAACGCACTTCAGTGAATACTTGCAGAGGTACAAGCTCCCGTTTAAAGTCGAGACCGACAAGACACGCAACACCGCGCGGATCGTGACCGAAACCGGCACCGCGTACCTCGTGGAGGAACTGGTGGCCATGGTGCTGCAGTACGCCATGAAAATAGGCGAAGGCATGGGGAAAGGACAGATCAAGGTACGTGGTGGTGCTGTTGTTTAGGACTATATAGGACCCCCCGACACGACACAACCGAAACGGCGCGATCGGGTGCACGCACATGATTCTTGCATCTTCTTTTTTGGGGTGGGAAAGCGCCGCGTATTTCCCGCATCAACGTGGCCGATGGAAATGGAAGAACTGGTTTCAGCGCATTTTGACCGCAAATTTGAAACCGATTTTTGAAACCACTCAACTGCCAGACGGCAAGTTGAATGTGAGTTGAGTGTCAGCTCATGCGAGTTGAGTGTCAGCTCATGCTCACAACTCACAGTCATTAAAGCATTCAACTGACACACTCCACTCACTTGCTCAAATCCATGCCAACAAAAACAACAGGACGCGGTCATCGCGATCCCGCCCTACTTCGGCCAGACCCACCGGTACGCCTTGTACGACGCCGCGGACATCGCGGGGCTGAACATTTTAGCCGAAGTCAGCGACCTCTCATGCGCCGCGCTGCAGTGGGGCATTGATAAGGAGTTCACCACCGAGCCGACGTGAGTATTTCCCAATCACCACTTTCCGCCTCCGCGATTGCCCATACTCGTACCAGAAGGGACTATTACCTCTGCCCATTACCCTGACTGTTTACTCATACACATTACGAGAGACTGACACTTTTTTTACACAATCAGGTGGACGATCGTGTACGACATGGGCGCCACGTCGGTGGGCGCCGCGCTTGTTCGGTACTCCACTTTTGATGGGAAGGAGGGGGGTAAAAAGAAGACGCATGGGCAGTTCGAAGTCAAAGCGGTTGCGTGGGACGCATCTTGCGGGGGCGAGGACATGGACATGCTCCTGATTGATCACTTCACCAGCGAGTTTGACGCGAAACATAACCCGAAAGTCTCCTCCAAAACCGCCCCGAAAGCGATTGCGAAACTGCGAAAGCAGGTTCGGAAAACCAAAGAGATTCTCAGCGCGAACCAAGACGCGCCGATGACCGTGGAGGGCATGCACGAGGATTTTGACTTCCGGACCTCAATCTCGAGGACGGCTTTCGAAGGCCTGGCGGAAGCCGCGGGCATCGCGCGATGCGCGGTGGCGCCGTTAAAGACCATCCTCGACGCACTACCCGAACACAACATCACGTTGACCGATGTCGAAGTCGTGGAGATAATCGGCGGCGCGACGCGGGTGCCTTTCATCAAAACCGCGCTGTCGGACGCGCTGCACGGCCGCGCCTTGGACGCGCACCTCGACGCGGACGAAGCCGTCGCCATGGGCGCCGGGTTGTTCGCGGCGAACATGAGCACCACGTTCCGCATGCGCAAGTTCGGCGCCGCGGACGCGGCGGCGTATGGGCTGGAGGTTGACTTGAACGACGCGGACAAGGTCGGCGAGCGGAAACCGCTGTTACCGAAGCACAAGCGGTTCCCCATCCGCAGAATCGTGACGATTCAAAACGCCACGGCGGACCGGACCTTCACGGTGTACCACAACATCAGCGGTGGCCAGCAGCTGCCTCCCGGAATCGTGAACCCCGTGCTCGGCGAGTTCGCGGTGACCGGGGTGAAGCACGCGATCGCGAAGCACGACGGCGTGCTGGGCAAAATCAACGCGCACTTCGCGGTGGACAACAGCGGGATTCTTTACATGGACAAGGCGGAGTACCAGGTCGAGGTGTTCGATATGGTGCCGGTGGAGGAACCCCCGCCGCCCCCCCCTCCGCCGCCGCCGCCGGTCAAGAAAACCAAGGAGAAGAAGAAAACCAAAAAGGAGAAGAAAGCGGAGGAAGAGGCTTTGAAGAAGGCGGAGGAGGAAGCTGCGAAGGCTGAGGAAGCAGCCGCGAAGGCGGCGGAGACGGAAACCGCCGACGACGCCGAGTCTGACGAACCCGAACCCGACATAGACCCCGAAGCCGAGACGACCAAAACCGGAAGACGACTTCTCGCCGAGGACGGCACGGTTCTTGAAGACACGGATGGCGACGACGAAGTCCTTAATGTCGCGACCGATGAGACGGCGGCTGAGGGTGACGAAACCGGTTCCGACACCGCTGAGACGTCTGAAAAAACCGAAACCGAGAAAGAAGCCGCGAAAGAGACGAAGATGCGCGAGCGCCGCCGCGTGTTCCGCGTGCCGCTTGTCGTGACTGAATCGAAGCGCGCGGTGGCTGCGATGGACCCTGCGTCTGTCAAGACATCAATCGCGACGCTGAAGGACCTGGCCACGAAGGATGAGGCGAAACGCGCGCAGGAAGCGGCGAAGAGTAACTTGGAGGCGTACATCTACTCCATCCGCGAGCGCGTGGAGGAGGACGAGGAGTTACGCATGGTCACCGACGAAACTCAGCGCGAGAGGTTCGCCCAAGAACTGTCCGAAGCCGAGGACTGGCTGTATATGGACGGCGCTGAGTCCACCGCCGCGGCGTTCGACGCGAAGAAGAGCGGGCTGCAGTCGACTGGCGACGAGTGGCTTTCGCGTTCAAAGGAACTCACCAAGCGCCCCGCCGCCGTCGCGAAGGCAAGGGATTTCGTGGAGAAAGCCACGGAAACAATTGCATTGTTCGCGGAAAGCAAGCCTTGGATCACGGACGAGGAGAAGCAAGGGCTGCTTCGCGAGCTTACCGGTTTCGCGGACTGGCTGGACGAAAAGGAGGCGTCGCAGGCGAAAAAGAAGGTAAGTATTTCCCAATCACCACATTCCTCCGGCTGATTGCCCATACGAGACTGACATTTCTTTTTTTACAATCAGGACACGGAAACGCCCGTGTTCGCCGCCGCGGAGGTCGCGGTGGAAATCAAGCCCCTGGATTTCAAACTGAACAAGCTGAAGAAGCTAAATGCGCCGATTCCGGTGAAGTCGGACCGCGGTGACAACGGCACGGAGACAAACGCGAGTGACACGGTGACTGAGGAGATTGAGGAAACTGATTCCTCGGAAATGGCGGGCGAGGCGGACGAAACGAACGCCGCGGACGACGCGGAAACCGCCGAGCACGGCGAAACCGCCGCCGACGAACCCGAAGACTCGGCGGAACACTCCGAGTTGCGCAAGACGCGTTGACGCTTTCGGTGATATTTTTTTGTGATTAATTTTTTTGACAAACATTCCACCATAACACCAAGTCCGCTACCTCGCTACGTTCATCACGCCGTTTTGGCTTTGTGGGCTCCCACCGCCGCCGCCGCCGCTTCGTTCGGCGCGCCCCTGAACCGCGCCGGGTACGCCTTGCTTTCGGTACCGTTTCGCAGTTTCATTTGCTGCGTTCTGAATTCCTCGTCCGTGCCGAAGAAAAAGTCGCACCACGTGAAGATCGAGCTGTACGGCCCCTTGAACGTCTTGTGATGGAAGTCGTGGTGCACCGCGCCTCCCCAGAAGGGAATCAAGTTCGTGGGGTTGAAGGGCAGGTCGTACCCGCTGTGGTCCTCTATTGTTTCCCAAAGGCGCACGAACAGCCACGCCCACAGCGTGGTCATGTGTTTCGCGAAAAGAAGCGGGCCCAACAGGGTTCCTATTCCCAACACGAACGTCTCCACCGGGTGCGCGTACTCCGCCGCGATTCCGAACGGGTGCGTGTGTTCGTGGTGTACCTTGTGCACGTATTTGTACACGCTCTTGTGGTGCAGCCCCCTGTGGACCCAGTAAAAGTAGAAATCCTCGATCACGAAAAAGGTTGGGAGCTGCCACAACAGGTCTCGCACGGGCGGGAGCGGCAGAGACATGCTGAACCCGAAAAACCGCGCCACCCAGTGGAACATGAGCTGCATGGGGAGCTGCACGAACACGTGCGACAGCAACAAGCGTTTCAAGCACTTCAGCACCGTGTTCGTATCCGCCGTCTTGTCCGGCTGGATCTTCCATCGCTTGAAATACGCAAACTGATCCATGAAAAGCCACGGAAGCCACGCGGTGAAATACACGAACTCGTGGAACACGAACGTCAGCGGGCCCGCGATGACGAAGTGCGAGAAGTTGTCCAGCACCCAGGACCACCCAATTGTCATCTTGCGATGCACCAGAGACTCCGCGGTCACGAGCGAAACGAGCACGTCGTCCAGGCTCAAACCATTGAAGCGCAGAGGGAGGATGACGTCTCCAGTGACGTTGGTCGCCGCGTTCGCCACGACCGCGGCGGCAGCGATGACGAAACCCACGATAGCGAAACGCGTCGTCATGGCGTGCATGGTGTCTGTAAGGAAGGCGCCCGCCGGAGGGAAACCGGACGCCGCGCGTCAGGGTCAATGACGAAGCACGCGCCGTCGGGCCAAACGACCAATCCGTTTAGCAAGTTCACGTGGAGCCACCAGTTTTAAGATTTCTGCAGTTGATAGGGCATCTAGTCTGAGAGGGTTCATAATTTCACGTTTTTGCCCCTTTTAATCCCTTGTAAAACTAGATGGGCGTGGCGTCCCTTTCTCTCACCTTCCCTTGCTTCCGTTGATTGTGATGCTGCATATTTCCGTGCACTCGTTGAGGCAGTACTGCCTGCTTCTGAAGCCTTCTTTGAACACCACGGGTGCTTTCCGCATCGAAAGCGGTCCAAGCCCGGGCGCGCCTCCGCCCCCGCGCGTGCAAGTCACGATACACGTCCCCGCGCACTTTTCAATCTCCTTTTTGTTGACGCCGCGCACCAGGCTGGAGGTGAGGGTGGTTTAGGGTTTGGGTGTAGGGTGTAGGGTGTAGGGTGTAGGGTTAGAAAGCAGTACAGTACCTCCCATCGCGCGTACTCGGTGCGTCGTGTCTTGAAAAAGCATCTTCAACTTGACATAAAATCCTCGTCATCGACGCACGTACCTTGACAGGCTGCTTTTCGTTTCCCCCCCCCCGTCGCCGCTGCTCAAGCCTTGGGGTACGTCCTCGATGTAAAACTCGTCTCGGTTCCCTGCCAGGGCGTCCGGCGCGGAAACCGCGGACGCGAGACACGTCGCCACCCCGAACGCAACCAACGCGCGTGTGAAACGCGGCAACGCACGTTTCACGTCAAGCCCATCCCCAACCACCACCCTTTTCCCCCCATCCCCAACCTTCGCGCGTATCGCCGCAACCGGTCGAGTGACGCACGCTCGCGACACCACCGGTCGCACACGCCGCACGCGTGTCGCCCCCGCCGTCCCCGGAACACGCGTGCCCACTCCGGCGCGCATCTCGTTATGAGTGGTTGGTTACCTGTCGACAAACTTTTCACTTTGTTTGTTTCACCTGTCCAACAGATTTGCTTCCCACTCCTCGCAACGCGTCGCCAGCCCCGCGTTTCGGGGGGGAGGGGGGGGGTAGCGCGGGACGTTCGGGTTCGGGTGCTGTGCGATGGCGGAGTCGTCCGGCGAGAACGCGGGGACGCCGGCGCCGACGCACAGCTGGCGAAACGTCGACCTCGTGGTGAAGCTCGGGGGTGCGGCCATCACGCACAAAGCCAGCGCGACGGAATGTCTCAACGAACCTGCGTTGCGAAGTGTCGCGGGTACGATCGCGGCGTACATAGCGGAGACGCGCGCTGGCGGAGGAACTCCCAACGTCGTCGTGGTGCACGGCGCGGGGAGTTTCGGGCACCAGTTCGCGAAGCAATTCGGTGTCGCGGGGGGTGGGAATGGGACGTTGCGTACTGGTACAGACGACGCATTTAACCGGAACCTGCGCAGAGGCATCGCAAAGACGCGGGCGTCCGTGTGCCGTTTGAACTCGCGCGTGGTGGGGGCGCTTGTTGACGCGGGGGTGGACGCGGTGGGGGTTTCGCCGTTTGGCAATTGGTGGACAAAGGACGGTGGCAAGACCCTGGACTTGGCCAAGACGCAGCCCGCGCTCGAATCCCTGAAAAACACGATACACGCGGGTTTGGTGTGCGTGATGCACGGCGACGTCGTGCTTGACGCGCAACGCGGGTGCTCCATTCTTTCGGGTGACGTGTTGGTGCGCCAACTGTGCGAAACGCTCAAGCCGAAACGCGCGGTGTTCGTGACGGACGTCCCGGGGATTTTCGACAAGCCGCCGCCGAAACGGGACCGCCGAACCGTCGTGAAACGCGAACCCGAAGCCGTGTTGGACGACGGCGACGAGCGCGCCGTGACACGGGAAGACGACGCCCTGGGGACGTCTGGGAAACGAAAACGCGCGACGAAAAGTGACACCACAAATACAAACGCCGGATTCGAAACACTTTCCCTTCTTCGAGAAGTGCGTCTGGACCACCCTGTGGCGGCTGGTACGGATTTAATTCCGTGGCGCGCCACGAGGGTCGCGGCGGGCGTTACCATCGGACACGACGGCGGCGTGATTTTTCCCGAAAACACCAACCAGGGTACCGGCCAGGGTTCCGCCGCGCCTCCAGAAATCACCTCCGCGAACGTCGAGCTCGCCGCGGCCGCGGAGGGCGTGGCGGACGTCACCGGCGGAATCGCGTTGAAAATGACTCAAGCCGCTCGGGTTGCGTCGCTCGGCGTGGACGTGTACGTCTCGAACGCGCGCAGAGACGGCGCTTTTGCTGCGATTCGCGGACGCGTCGATCGAAACTCGCTCGAGCTCGCGCTCGACGGAAACGGGGAGATACACCGCCGGCCGTGGTTTGGGACGCTCGTGCGCGGCGTCGAGATTCGCGAGTGCGACGCGGTCGCCATCGCCGCGCACGGTTGCGACGCGCGCAAGCTTAGCAGTTATCAAGCCGCGAAAGTGGGGTGTTGGAGGTCGCTCGAGGGCTTGCTTAAGCAAGGTAAGCATGGTCTCGAGTCACAAAAGACGTTATGCAGTGGGGCGGCGGAGGGTGGGCACCTCGAGGTGCTGCGGTGGGCGCGCGCGAACGGCTGCCCGTG
>TARA_B110000967_G_scaffold76339_1_pt1 | contig 10622 bp, 9 predicted proteins | sample TARA_B110000967 | Tara Oceans TARA_B110000967 (sample SAMEA4397903) | marine metagenome | biome: Polar Biome; feature: [DCM] deep chlorophyll maximum layer (ENVO:01000326); material: water (ENVO:00002006), including particulate matter (ENVO:01000060) such as... | depth 35 m
TATCCTGAAGCGTATCAAAAAAATAAAGAGATTATTGGTTTTGATGCAGTAGATGAATCGATAGTTTATCATGCAGGAACTGCTCTTAAAGACAATAAAGTAGTTACAAGCGGCGGCAGAGTTATGGCTATAACTTCTTTAGCAAATAGTATGGAAGAGGCTTTAGAAAAGAGTTATAGAAGTATCAATAAAATTCATTTTGATGGTATGAATTTCAGAAAAGATATAGGTTTTGACTTAATGTAATTTGTGAAGTTACAAAGCTTTTTCCATGGTAAATGAAAATTCAGAACCTTCTCCATACGTGCTTTTTAGCAACATATTTTCATCATGAGCTTCCACAATGTGTTTTACGATAGACAACCCTAAACCAGAGCCTCCTTGATCTCTAGATCTGCTTTGGTCTACGCGATAAAAGCGTTCAAATAAACGCGGTAAATGTTCTTTTTTAATACCTTCACCATTATCAATAACTTTGAGTATAAATTTTTTGTCATTATAAATGTCCACTGCAACAAAAGTTGTTCCATTAGGTTTGCCGTATTTAATTGAGTTTACAATTAAATTTATAAGAACTTGCTCTATTTTTTCAATATCTCCTTTTACAAAAACAGGAAATTCATAAATCTTATCAAACTTTAATGAAATGTTTCTTTTTTTAGCTTTCATTTCAAATAAATCGAACACATTTTGAATCAATGCTAATAAATTAAAAACTTCAATATTAAGTTTGGCACCTTCATTCTCTAATTTAGCAATCATATCTAAATCTTTAATCACAGCAACCAGTCTTTCAACACCTTTGTTCGCTCTATCCAAATACTTCATCCGTATTTGTTTATCATTAACGGCGCCTTCCATTAACGTTAATATATAACCTTGTACTGTAAATAATGGTGTTTTAAGTTCGTGAGCAACATTGCCCAAAAAATCTCGTCTAAAGGAATCTCTTTCTGTTAAATTTTTTATTTCTAAACGTTTACCCTCTATAAATTTTTGCATACTTTTAGATAATTCATCAATATCTGTGGTTGCAGAATCTCTTTTTAAATCATTTACGTTTAAAATAGAAACTTGTTTATATAGTTTTTTTAATCTTCTGTATATAAAGTGTTCAGCTCTATATTGAATGATAAAAAATGAAATAACAAAGAGGGTTATGATATAAATTAATATCGTGATAAGGCCAAGATATTTGCCAATAAATAAGTAGGATACCGAAGCGATACAAACAGAAAGCATTGTTAGGTAAACTGCCGACCAAAGCGCAAAAGAATAGGTTTTCTTTAGTTTCAAATTATAACGATATTTTACTTTTAAAATGTTAATTTATTATTTATCAGCATCTAATAAAACAAATTTATACCCAACACCTTTTACGGTTTTAAAATGGTCGTCACCAATTTTTTCTCTTAATTTTCTAATGTGCACATCTATGGTTCTACCGCCAACAACTACCTCATTTCCCCAAACAGTATCTAAAATAACTTCTCTTTTAAATACTTTACCTGGCTTCGATGTTAAAAGAGAAAGCAGTTCGAATTCTTTTCTTGGAAGTGTAATTTTTTTACCAGCTTTATAAACAACGTATTCATCTCTATCGATAACAATATCACCAATTTTAAGAGTCTGTTCACTGTCCTTTTCTGTTTTTAGCCTTCTTAATAAAGACTTTATTTTACTCACTAAAACTTTAGGTTTTATGGGTTTGGTAATATAATCATCAGCACCAGCTTCAAAACCGGCAACTTGTGAGTAATCCTCTCCTCTCGCTGTTAAAAAAGCTATAATTACGTTTTCTAAAGATTTTGTTTTTCTAATTTTTTCACAAGCTTCAATACCATCCATTTCTGGCATCATGATGTCTAATAAAATCAAATGTGGCACGTTTTTTTTTGCCGATTTAATAGCTTCTTGACCATTTTCTGCTTTAAAAACTTGATATCCTTCATTTTTTAAATTATATCCAACAATCTCTAATATATCTGGCTCATCATCAACCAATAAAATTTTAATATCCTTTTTGTTCATAATCTTTAATGCGTATTAAGTACTCAAAAATACGGTTTTAAACTTTAAAATATAATTTAGGGTTGACAGATTTCTTAAGTTTACAATTGTTTAATCATTAATTAACAAATTAATTAAAATTTAACTATTTTAAATCTTATTTGTGAAAAATTAAAAAGTTGGGATAAATTAATTTTTAAATAACTTTGCTCTTGTTTTAATTTCATAATTTGCAAATCAATTCAAACAAATATAACATGAAAAAAAATTACATTTTTACTCTATTATTAGTTTTAATCACTTCTGTGTCTTTTGGACAAGAGATGATGCTTAACGGGGGTTTAGAAAATTGGGATTCAGATACCGATCCAACTGATTGGACAAAAGTAGAGAATACCACCAAAGAAGCTACAGAAGTATATAGCGGCTCTTTTTCTGCTAAACACGTTGGCGGAACTAAAGATTTAGGACAAACTATTGCAGGTGTTGTTCCTGGTGATAGTTATACAATTACAATTTGGTATAAAGTAGTAGAAAACGATGGGTCAGATGCACGTATTTGGTCTTATTGGAAAGACGCTGACAATACCAGCGTTAATGATTCAGCGACTGATGGTTTATTAAGAGGTCCTGATAATAATTATTTAGACAATAATGGCGGTGCTTGGTCAAAGTATGAGGTTACTCTCACAGCACCAGCTGGTGCAACACAACTATATTTTGAATTGAGAACTTATTCTGGAGCAATTACTTATTGGGATGCTTTATCTTTCTTTCACAATACAACTGCTTCTATAAAGAACAACGCTATAGAAGGTTTTGCAACGTATCCAAACCCTGTTACTAACAATATCTTTACAGTCAAAAGTAATAGTGCAGACACAAAACAAGTTTCAATTTTTAATGTCTTAGGTAAAAGAGTACTTTTATCTAGTATTTCAGGTGTTAAGTCTGATATTGATGTTTCATCAATCTCTGCCGGTCTTTACATTTTAAAAGTAACAGAAGGAATGAAAACATCAACTTCAAAATTAGTAATTAGATAATTCTTTATTTTCTATTAAAACTTAAAAGCTCCGAATTAATTTTTGGAGCTTTTTTTTATTATCTTTAGATTGAAAAAGAAAAAAATACGCTATGAATTTGAACTACACATTAAATAATATTTTGTTTTTAGATATTGAAACCGTGCCTCAAGAAGAAAATTGGACTTTACTTTCTAGAGAAACTCAAGCACTTTTTGAGAAAAAAACACACTATCAGCGAAAAGAAGAATTTACAGCAGAAGCTTTTTATGATAGAGCAGGTATTTGGGCAGAATTCGGTAAAATAATTTGTATTTCTGTTGGTTATTTTGTGGATGTAGAAGAAAATAAACAGCTAATAATTACCTCTTTTTTTGGGGATGATGAGCAGAAAGTCTTAACTGATTTTAAAGTTTTTTTAGATACACATTTCTCTAAAAAAGCAAATGTTTTGTGCGCTCATAATGGCAAAGAGTTCGATTTTCCTTTCATAGCAAGAAGAATGATTATCCATCAAATAGAGTTGCCTAAAAAACTAAATTTATTTGGAAAAAAACCTTGGGAAGTGCCACATATAGATACTTTAGAATTGTGGAAATTTGGCGATTATAAACATTACACATCGCTTAAATTATTAACTTCTATTCTAGGAGTTCCATCACCAAAAGACGATATTGACGGCAGTGAGGTTGCTAAGGTGTATTATGAAGAAAAAAATTTACAAAGAATTGTTACCTATTGCGAAAAAGATACTATTGCGGTGGCACAAATTTTATTGCGCTTTAATAATGAAAAGTTAATAGAAGATAAAGATATTTTAAGTATCGATTAATTTAATTTTCATACTTTTCAAAGCACAATTACAATATACAGGATTCAAGCCTTGAATTCACGAATTGTTCTGTTTTGGAAAATAGTTTTATAATATTTTACAGATAAAAATGGTTTATATTTCTTGGTATTCGCGAATTAGCGGAAATTATACATTAGTGAGAAAAATTATCTTAAATACTATTTTGCGTATCTCTGTATCTTCTCTGTGAAATAATCACTAACCTTCTAATTTCATGGAGAGTTCTAGCCAACGTTCTTCTTTTTGTTCTAGTTCATTTACAATTTCTTGTAATTCTTTAGATTTTTTAGGAATATCATCTGTAGCAATTTCTACATTTAAAAACTGATTTTCTATTCTTAATTTTCTTTTTTGAAGTCTTTCGATAGCGGTTTCTAAAGAACCAAATTCTCTCTTTTCATCAAAACTTAAGGTGTTTTTTGATTTCTTTTTCACAACCTTTTTCTCTGCCAATTTTTCGAGAGGTTTTTCTTTTACTTCCTTATCATCAGAATTTTCATAAGCTCTAAAATCTGAATAGTTTCCCGGAAAATTCTCGACAACCCCTTCTCCTCTAAAAACAAAAAGGGCATCTACAATTTTATCCATAAAATAGCGATCATGAGATACTACGAGTAAGTTTCCAGGGAAATCTAACAAGAAGCTTTCTAACACATTTAAGGTTACAACATCTAAATCATTTGTAGGTTCATCTAAAATTAAAAAATTAGGATTTTGTATTAAAACAGCACATAAATACAAACGTTTTTGTTCTCCACCAGATAGTTTCTCAACGAAATCATATTGTTTCTTTTTATCAAACAGAAAACGCTCTAATAGTTGAGAGGCAGAAATTTTTCTTCCCTTTGTAAGTGGAATAAATTCTCCAAATTCTTTGACAACTTCAATTACTTTTTGACCTTCTTTTATGTGGATTCCGGCTTGTGTATAATAGCCAAACTTTATGGTTTCTCCAATGATAACTTTACCACCATCTACAGGAGCTTTTTCTGTAATAATATTTAAAAAAGAAGATTTTCCTGTTCCGTTTTTGCCAATAATTCCTATGCGTTCTCCGCGTTTAAAGACATAGTCAAATCCATCTAAAATAACTTTGTCTCCAAAAGATTTTTGCAGCTTATAAAGCTCTAAAATCTTACTACCCAAACGTTCCATATTAATTTCTAACTGAACTGTATGGTCTTTTCTGCGTTGATGCGCTTTATCTTTAATTTGATGAAAATCATCAATTCTAGACTTCGATTTTGTAGTTCTAGCTTTTGGTTGCTTTCGCATCCACTCTAATTCTTTTTTAAATAAACTTTTAGCCTTGCCTAAATTGGTAGCTTCTAAGGCTAAACGTTCTTCTTTATTTTGTAAATAGTAAGAATAATTTCCTTTGTATTTATATATTTTACCTTCATCTAACTCTAAAATTTCATCACATACACGTTCTAAAAAATAACGATCATGTGTCACCATAAAAAGTGTAATCTTTTCTTTTGCGAAAAAAGCTTCCAACCATTCTATCATTTCTAAATCTAAATGATTCGTTGGCTCATCAAGTATTAATAAGTCAGGTTTATTGATAAGCACAATTGCTAAGGACAGGCGTTTTTTTTGCCCACCAGATAGCGAACCAACTTTTAACGTTAAATCTTCTAGTTTTAATTTTGATAAAATTTGTCTGTATTGTGTTTCAAAATCCCAGGCATTATGTTGATCCATTAAGTCAAATGCAGCCTGGTATGCGTCACCATTATCAAGATTTAGTAAGGCTTTTTCATATTGATTTACAATAGAAAGAATCTTATTATCTGTTGCGAAAATGGTTTCTTCAATCGTTAAATCAGGATTTATATCGTCTTTTTGAGCTAAATAAGCAATACTAATTCCTTTTCTACTTACAACTTGTCCAGAATCAGGCACATCTAAATCAGCAATAATATTTAAAATAGAAGTTTTTCCACTACCGTTTTTAGCAACAAAAGCAACCTTTTGATCTTTATTAATTCCAAATGAGATGTCTTCAAAAAGGACTCTCTCTCCGTAAGATTTAGAAATATTTTCTACAGATAAATAATTCACACGTTTTATTTTTTGCAAAGAAACAAAAAACCCAAGTGTTAACTTGGGTTTTTAGAATCATTTATGTGTTAATTATAAATTGGGGGGGTAATAAATCTTATCATCAGAATACACTACAAAAATAGCCTAAATAAGAATACGTGTCAATAGCTGTTTACCATGATATTTGCGTCTCCCTGAAAACAGGGAGACGCCTCCCTGTTTTCAGGGAGACGTATAATTTTGAAACTACTTTTAAGCTTGCCTTTTTAGCGAAAACAATTTTTAGAGTACCTTAATTAATGTTACCTTGCAACCATATTTTAAACTTAAATGTTTTATGAAAATTATTGTCCCTATGGCTGGTGTAGGATCTCGTTTAAGGCCTCATACACTAACCGTTCCTAAACCTTTAACCGTTATTGCGGGCAAACCTATAGTGCAGCGTTTGGTAGAAGATATCGCCTCTGTAATTGATGAAGAAATAGAAGAAATAGCTTTTGTAATAGGGTCTTCCGCTAAAGGCTTTCCGAGTGACACTAAAGAAAAATTATTAAATATTGCTGATAAACTTGGCGCTAAAGGTTCTGTATATATTCAACACGAAGCTTTGGGAACTGCTCACGCAATTTATTGTGCAAAAGAATCGTTGAGTGGTCCCTGTGTAGTTGCGTATGCGGATACTTTGTTTAAAGCAGATTTCACCTTAGATGTTCATGCAGATGGTGCTATTTGGGTAAAAGAAGTTGAAAATCCAAGTGCTTTTGGAGTGGTAAAATTAGAGAATGGAATAATTACTGACTTTATAGAAAAGCCAAAGAATTTTGTTTCTGATTTAGCAATTATTGGTATTTATTATTTTAAAAGTGGTGAAAAATTATTGGAAGAAATTCAGTATTTAATTGATAATAATTTAAAGGAAAATAACGAGTATCAGTTAACAAATGTACTAGAATCTTTAAGGCAACAAGGTGCGAAATTTATTCCAGGTAAAGTAATTTCTTGGATGGATTGTGGTAAGAAAGACCCAACTGTAGATACGAATAAGCAAACATTAGAATTTGAACAGCTTGCTGGTAATAATTTAGTTTCTGATGATGTGGTTTTAGAAAATTCAGAAATTATTCAGCCTTGTTACATTGGTGAAAACGTTGTTTTAAAAGACAGTAAAATTGGGCCCTATGTATCTATTGGTAAAAATAGTACCGTTACAAATTCTACGATTACCAACTCTCTAATTCAAAAAAACGTAACGATATCTAACGCTAATTTAGAGAATGCTATGATTGGTAATCATGCAAAATATAATGGAGAATTTACATCTGTAAGTATTGGTGATTATACGGAAATAACTTAATGAATTGGAAAGTAAAGAATATAAAGATTAGTACAGAGAGACAATTTGATTATATCAAATTAGCTCTTTTCTCTTTTTTCTTTTTTCTTTTCTCAATGAGTATTTTTGCTCAAGATAGTATTCCTGCAAAGGAAGATTTAACAGAGGAAGCCGAATTAAAATTTCAACAATTCTTTTTTAAAGCTTTGTCTCTAAAATCAATAGGTAATTATCAAAAAGCCATTGAAAATTTAGAAAATTGCAATCAACTTTTAATAAATGACGTTGCAGTGTTTTTTGAGTTTTCAAAAAACTATTTGTTTTTAAACAATGTTTTATTAGCTAAAGAATATGTAAACAGAGCGCTAGAGAAAGATGCTGGTAATATTTGGATGTTAAAACATCTTGTAAAAATTCATCAAAAAGATGTAAATTACAAAGAAGCTATTAAAATTCAACAGAAAATAATAGCAGAAAAACCCAAAGAAAGAGAATTCTTGGTCAGACTGTATATCTATGACAGACAATATCAAGAGGCCATTTCATTGATGAATATTTTGGAAAGCGAAAATACATTGCCTTTAGATTTAAAACGACTTAAAAAAAGTTTAGACACCATAAAAGCAAAACTAGTTAAAGAAGTGAAATTATCAGATATTAGTTCTTTAACTGATCAATTTACTAAAGATAAATCTTATCAAGTTTTAGAGCAAATTTTAAAGATATCTGATGGTAAACCCGCTATTCTATTAAAATATAGTGATGAGGGACTTCGTCTTTTTCCTGCACAGCCTTTTGTCTATTTAATGAAAGGAAAGGCGCTAAATGATTACAAAAGCCATGAAAAAGCTTTGCAAACTTTACAAAATGGTATTGATTTTGTCATAGAAGATAAAATGGAAGCTGATTTTTACCAAGAAATTGCAAAAGCGTATAGAGGACTAGGAAATGATAAAGAAGAAGATATCTATAAACAAAAAGTTAAAAAATTGAAAAGTTAATTCATGAAATTTTTAAAATACTTGCTCCTTTTTACAATGATATTCACTTCTTGTAAAGCTAAAAAAAATATGATTGATGTTACAGCGATAGCTAAAGATATGTCTGCAAGAAAAGTAGCAAGAAAACACATAGCTGCTAATTTTGATAGAAAAACTGTAGATGCGAAACTAAAAGTTAATTTTGATAATGAAAAAACAAATCAAAATTTATCGGTGAGCATGAAAATTAAAAAGGATGAAGTTATTTGGTTAAAAGGAACCAAGTTTATTACAATTTTTAAAGCAGAAATTACACCAACTTCTGTGCGGTATTACTCCTCGTTTTTTAAGAATTATTTTGAAGGAGATTTTTCGATGATAGAGCAATTATTAGGAGTAAAGATTAATTTTGAGCAGTTGCAAAATTTGTTTTTAGGACAATCATTACTCAATGTAAAAAAAGAAGATCAAGATGTTGAAATTGTAAATAATGCCTATATTTTATCGCCAGAAAAACAAACGGAATTGTTTGATATTTTTTTTACGATCAATCCAGCTCATTTTAAATTAAACCAACAAGCTATTATAAATTCAGATAAAAAATTAAGTCTAGAGATCAAATACCCTTCTTATAATTTAATTGATAATGAAGTTTTTCCATCACAAATAAAGATCAAAGCAAAAAATTCAAAAAGAGTTACAGCAATCGATTTAATCTATAAAACGGTCGTTTTTGATGGGGAAGTTGAGACGTCTTTTAACATACCAAGTGGTTACAAACAGCTGGAATTTTAATGGGAACTTTAAAATTTCATATACTTTTTTCGTTAGTTCTTTTGATGAGTTTTTCTGCTTTTAGTCAAACAAAAGAGCAATTAGAAAACCAGCGTAAAAAATATAGAGTAGAGATTGCGAAGTTGAATAAGTTGCTTTTTACCGAACTAAAGAAAGAAAAAAATGCTTTAGAAGATTTAAAAGACATCAATCAAAAAATTGATGTAAGAAATAAATTGATCCATACGATTAATTTAGAAGCACAGATTTTATCAAAAGGAATAAAAACCAATCAACGAAAACTCCAAAATTTTAATAAGAGTTTAATCGCTTTAAAGACAGATTATGCAGCGATGATTTATAAATCATACAAAAGCAAATCGCAACAGAGTAGAACCATGTTTTTGTTGTCTTCACAAAATTTTTATCAAGCTTATAAACGATTAGAGTATATGAAACAATATACTTCCTTTAGAAAAAAACAAGGAGAAGGAATTCTTGTACAAGCAGATTTTATTAAAAAATTAAATGATTCTTTAGGATATCAGAAGCGGGTAAAGGATACCTTAATTTTGGTAGAAAAAGATCAAAAAGTAGCAATAGAAGCAGATAAAAAGAAACAGGAAGGTCTAATCACAAAGATCAAAAAGAAGGAAGGCAAATACAAAAGAGATATTCAACAGAAGGTTAAGGAAGAAAAGCGAATTGCAGCAAGAATAGATAAAATAGTAAAAGAAGAAATTGCTAACGCTAACAGATTGGCGCTCTCTAAATTAAAAGATAAACCTGCAGTCGCCAAGAAGAATGAGTTTATTTTAAGTCCGGAAGCAAAAGCTTTAGCCGCAAAATTTGAATTAAATAAGGGACTGTTGCCTTGGCCAATTAGAGAAGGAGTTGTTGTTAGAAAGTTTGGTAAGCAATCGCACCCTTCATTTCCTGGAATTATAATTAATGGTACAGGTTTGCATATTGTTACCAGTAAAGGCAGTGTGGCTAAAGCTATTTTTAATGGTGAAGTTTTAAATATTTTAGTGGGTTCTGGCGGAACCAAAAACGTAATGATTAGACACGGAAATTATATTACATCTTACAATAATTTAGAAAACTCTTATGTTCAAAAAGGGGATAAGATAAGTACAGGTCAAAAAATAGGTAAAATATTTACCGATAAAATCACGGGTAAAACAACCTTGGTTTTTGTGTTGTTAAAAAACACAAATAAATTAAATCCTGCCTCTTGGATGTTAAAAAGATAGTTAACCTTTCATTACTTTTTTTATAATATTCTTTCCTGTTATTGCAGACGTTGTAATGACACCTGAAAACAGAGCTGCTGCAACACCTGCGGTTACCACATCTTGTCCTGTTAAATAAAAGTTTTTTATGGGTGTTCTTGGTTGTAGAAATCGCTGTCTAAAACGTTTTGGAGTATGATCTAAACCATATATTTCACCTTCATCATAATTGATAAAATGTTGAGTCGTTAATGGTGTAGAAAGTTCATGGTGTTCTATTTTTCCTTTGGTTTGTGGCAGGTGTTTATATAAAACTTCTAACAAACGTTTAGCTATTTTTTCTTTCAATTCATCATATTCTGC
>TARA_B110000967_G_scaffold172740_1_pt1 | contig 10589 bp, 10 predicted proteins | sample TARA_B110000967 | Tara Oceans TARA_B110000967 (sample SAMEA4397903) | marine metagenome | biome: Polar Biome; feature: [DCM] deep chlorophyll maximum layer (ENVO:01000326); material: water (ENVO:00002006), including particulate matter (ENVO:01000060) such as... | depth 35 m
ATAGAGCACCTCCCTTCTAAGGAGGCGGTCGAAGGTTCGAATCCTTCTGCGCTCACCCAAAGCTTCACAGAAACGTGGGGCTTTTTTTTTGGATAAAACCTTCTGTTTGTTGGGGATGAAGCGCTTCTCTACATTGAAATCAGATTTTTAAAAGAGCCAATGTAAAAATAGCTTTTTACGCTGATTAATCAAAATTTGTAAATATTTCCCTCATTTTTGACAGACATTTGACAGACATTTTTACGCTGTCCCTTTTGATATTGCACAGAGTATTTCTTTGAAAAGCTTGCCCACATCGGCAAGCTTTTTTATTTGGGTCCGGGAGTCATGCATGTTGTAAACAAGAATTGAAAATTATTGTCTTGTACAGCATTTTACTGCACAGGTGTTTTCAACTGTTTGTTTGATTTATGACGGTTGTCATTTTAGGACTTGTTTTTCTGTGCAATCTTAGTACTGTCAAAATAAGGAAAAATGATACAGCAAATTGATTCCATTGCAAGCATTATGAATGTCCAGGTGGTTTCTCTGGCATCGCAGAACAGTTTAAGAGAAGCGGAGCGTCTTTTTAGAAGTAGCAAAGCGAAGTACCTTCCGGTGCTTGAGGGCGATGAGCTTGTCGGCATGTTGAGTTTTGCAAAACTATTGGAGTGCCTCTTGGTAGAAACCTGTAAAATAAAAGCCAGGATGGAGGATGTTGCAGCCCATTCTCAAATAAAAGTTGAAGCGATAATGCAACGAAATCCAGTCAAAATTCCTTTTCATCTGACCATCAGGGGCTTGGCAAAAATACTGGCAAATCACGAGTTTTACGCTTTGCCAGTGGTTGACAATCAGAAGTTGGTGGGGGTTGTCACGACCACCGATTTGTTGCATTATTTATTAAAAAAAAAGAACTATGAGGTGGTGCGCGAAAGGGGAATTTGGGGGAATTGAGTCTTTTGTTTGTTTGTTTGTGACGTGCATAATTCGCCACAAACAGCAGCACCACCTTTTTATAGAATAGTAGATGAACCAAAGAATCTATTTGTATGCTTAGTTTTGGATTGAGTTGCAAGAAGTTTTCCTGTTCCAATCAGAAGTTTAGGCATGTCAAAAGACAATTTCATAGTTTTTTTTTGTCTTTTCTTTGAGGAGATATTTGTTATCAAGACCGGAATTAGGGTGTGTAAAATCAAAGCTGTCAAAAAGAAGAACAAGTCTTCAGCTTTTTGGAATGTGCGATTTTAGAGGTGGATTCTTAAAGGAATAAGAATTAGGAAATTCTATTTTTTAAATCCTGAATGGTAGCGATGGGATCTTGACTTCCAAAAACATAACTGCCTGCAACCAAAACATCTGCACCTGCTTCCACCAGTTTCTCGGCGTTTTTATCGGTTACGCCCCCGTCAATTTCAATCAGGGTAGTTGCTCCTGAAAATTCGATGAGTTTTTTGAGTTGTTTTACTTTTTTATAGGTGTTTTCAATAAAAGATTGTCCACCAAAACCAGGGTTGACACTCATGAGGCAGACCATGTCAATGTCTTTGATGACATCTTCTAAAACAGCGATTGGTGTATGTGGGTTCAAGGCAATTCCAGCCTTCATTCCTGCTGCTTTGATAGCTTGCAGGGTTCTGTGAACGTGTGTACAAGCTTCGAAGTGAACCGTCAAAATATCCGCTCCAACATTTTTGAAAGTGGTGATGTATTGGTCTGGATTCACGATCATCAAATGCACGTCCATTGTTTTGGTCGCGTGTTTTTTGATGGCGCTGATGACGGGCATTCCGAAAGAGATGTTAGGAACAAATACGCCGTCCATCACATCGATGTGAAACCAGTCGGCTTCACTTTGATTGATCATTTCGATGTCTCTTTGAAGGTTGGCAAAATCTGCAGCTAATACGGAAGGAGCAATAAGTTTGTTCATTTTTACATTTTTCATTTCAATCACAAAAGTACTTTAAAAAATCAAACGCTCCATATGTTCACAGAGCGTTTTTGAGGTTTGTAGAAAGGGGAGCTTATCCAAGGTAGGTCATCAAGATTTTTGATCTTGAAGTGTGTTTCAATCTTCGAATAGCTTTTTCTTTAATTTGTCTGACACGTTCGCGGGTCAGGTCAAAGGTTTCTCCAATTTCCTCTAAGGTCATGGGTTGGTGCTCTCCAAGGCCGAAATAAAGTTTGACGACATCGGCTTCTCTGGGGGTCAAAGTTTCCAAAGCCCTTTCGATTTCGACTCTCAAAGATTCGTGCAGGAGGTTTTTGTCAGGATTTGGAGATTCTCCTGAATTCAAGACATCGTAGAGGTTCGAATCTTCTCCTTCGATTAGTGGTGCATCCATGGAGACATGGCGTCCTGAATTTTTCATGGATTCTTTGACGTCGTTGACAGTCATGTCCAATTTTTTAGCGATCTCTTCAGCTGATGGAGGACGTTCGTTTTCTTGTTCTAAGAACGCATACATTTTATTGATCTTGTTGATAGATCCAATTTTGTTTAGGGGCAATCTTACGATTCGAGATTGTTCTGCCAAGGCTTGTAAGATGGATTGACGAATCCACCATACGGCATACGAAATAAATTTAAAACCACGAGTTTCGTCAAAGCGTTTGGCCGCTTTGATCAAACCCAAATTGCCTTCGTTGATTAGATCGGGCAGGGTCAATCCCTGGTTTTGATACTGTTTTGCAACGGAAACGACAAAACGCAAATTTGCTTTTGTCAATTTTTCTAATGCGATTTGATCTCCTGCTTTGATGCGTTGAGCCAGTTCGACTTCCATATCGGCGGTGATCAAATCCACTTTTCCGATTTCTTGTAAATACTTGTCTAAGGATGCGGTTTCTCTGTTGGTAACCTGCTTGGTGATTTTTAGTTGTCTCATATTGTTTTGAAGGGAAAAATAATTTTAGGTACTTGTTCTGTATTTAGTATACGTTTGAATTGATTGAAATGTTACAGAAAAGTAGTAAAAATATTGGTTTTTAGTTAGTTTTTTGAAATTGCAGATAGCAATGCAGGTCATTGGCGATTGCTTTGCGCTCTTTTTTCAGGTTATCCGCTTTTTTTGGGGATGTAAGGCACCTGAATTCTAACGTTGGTTCCTTTGCCGATGTCTGAATGAATTGAAAAACTTCCTTTCATCATTTTTACACGAGCAGCAATTTGTTGGATGCCAATGCCTTCAGAAGCAAATTTTTGAGTAGTATCAAACCCGTCTCCGTTGTCTTGAATTTTGATAAGAAGTTGTTGTTGTCTGTCTTCAAGAACTTCTACCATTGCGGATTTTGCATTGCTGTGTTTGAGGATGTTGTTGATCAGTTCTTCAAGGATGTTGTTGATTTTAATTTCAAAACTTTGCTCGTAGCGGCTAAGATTTTCGGTACGGCATTTGATTTTTATTCTTGAATTGGAATATTTGTGGCACAAGTCATGGATGGCATGATCCAGACCGAATTTTAATAAAACAGCTGAGATCAATTGGTGTGATAGGTCTCTTATTTTGGACGATGCTTCAGAGATTAGGGCCTGTGTCTTTTTGATTTCTATGGGTTTCTCTCCTTTTATTATATTTTTACTTGCTTGTAAATGAAGGCTTGCAGCGGAGAGGAGGGTACTTACATTGTCGTGAAGTATGGCTGCAATTTCTTTTCGTTCCGCCTCTCTACCGTCAAGTGATGCATTTAGAATTTTTATATGAGTTTCCGATTCGATTTGTTTCATTTCTCGTTCTTTTAAAAGTTGAAGCCTTCCAAATTCCAATTGGACATTTTCTTTTTTAAGATTTGTATAGATGGCATAGACCCAAAAGGTCAAGGCCATTCCAAGTAGTAAACCACCAAGGATAATGCTCCATGTCTGAAAATGCTTTTTTTTGGCAACTTCAAGTAGGTGTCTCTTTTCTGCACGTTGTTTGAAGGTGTCCACATTGTGTTTGGCTTCTATTTCGTTGAGAATGGCGTCGAATTCGAGGTCCTTCAAGTTGTCAGTAATTTTGTTGGCTTCAATTAGGTACTTATAAGCAATGGGGTCTTCGAGTTGGTCGTACGTCCAAGCTATGTTCTTGAGGATATCTCCTTTGTAGTTTTTTGTCAATTCCTTTTTGTAGGTGTCTAAATATTGAAGTGTTTCTGTATAATATTGAATGGCTTTAGTGAAGTTTTTGAATTGCACTTGAATCCCCGCCAAGGTATTGAGGTTGGCGATCAAGTTTAGGGTGTCACCTTGTGAACTGCTAATTTTTATAGCTTTTAAGATGTGTTTTTCTGAAATTTTGTACTTTTTTTTTAAATACGAAGCAACAGACAAACCGCTGTGAATTCTACACTCTATCGTATCGTATTTGTTTGTGAGTTGGGCGATGTCAAAGGCTTTTTTGTAGAAATACTCCATACTATCGAGGCTCACCGTGTTTTTTAAAACATCTGAGTCATAGAGATTGTGATGGATGTTGCCGATAAAAATCAGTTGTTTCAAAAGTTGTTTTGTGTCCTTTTTGATTTCAGTGTGTTTGACAACGCTTTTCGCATAGGTGAGAGCTTTTTTATAATTTTTTGCATGGAAAAACACCTTGCTAATTTTCATCAGTGCCTCATTGATGATTTTTTTGTTCTTTTCTTTTTTTGCCATCTCCAAGACATCTAAGTACAGTCTTAAAGAAATTTTTTGTTTGTTTTGATTCCAAAGCGCCTCAGCTTTGTGAATAGAGTCTTTTAATTTCTGAAGGGAAGTGTTGCCACTACATACAGCAAAAGCCACTGAATTTTTACCGACAGTGGCTGCTGAAATTTTCTTTTCTTTGGCAATCAACAATTGAGATAAAAAGAGAAGGCCAATCAAACAACGTGTTATTTTACACATAGACTAGTTTGGTTGTTGAGCACATACTTTTTCTCTTTTTTCAATGGTGACGAAGTGGTGGGGCTATCAATTAATTAGGTTAAAATAAAGTGTGGAGGCCCATAGCGTTCGCCGTAAACTTCGTTGTTTTTTTGTTTGAGAGTAGTCTTTTTCAGATCGTACACAAAAATAATATTTAAGGGGGTATCCTCTAATTTAAGAAAATTTTTCACATAAGATGTAGTTCCGTCGTTGTTTCCAGCTCCGAACCATATTTCATGCCTTTGAAGTTTTTTGTTGAATTTAAAACGAGCGACAATGTCTTTTGGAACTTCGAATTCGATCAAATAAGAACGATCCACCAACTGGCTAAGCTTGTAGCCTTTCAAATATTCTGAAATTTTGAAACTACTTTTTTTATGTGTGTTTTTGATTTCATCAATAACAGAGATGTAAGAAATTTTCTCATCATCTTGAGTTATGATGTCAATTTTCAATTCGTTGTCAACGAGTTGAAGAGGGGTTTTCTGTAAGGTCTTATCAGCGTCTTCTGCTAACATTTGCAAGGTGTATACACCGTTTTTAAAAAAGATTTCGGAATTCTTTCCGTCGGCAAGGACTTGTTGTAAAAGATAATTCCCATCCTGATCGTTTATCAAGGTGAACAATTTGAAAGAATCTTCGGAAGCTGTTTCCTCCAATGCGCTGTCGTTGTTGCATCCCGTCAAGTAGAACAAAAGGAATGTCATTGCAAAAATTTTAAATTGTTTTTTCATAGTATTTTGAATTTAAATTAAACATGAGATTTCTTCTTGTAAAAAAAACGACGCAAACATGATATTTAAATCTATTTGCGACGTTTTAACACTAAGGGGGAATTTGTAATCAAATTAGTTTGTGTTTTATGGCATACATCACCATTCCAACAGAGTTTTTTACATTTAGTTTTTTTAGCAATTGTTTTCGATATGTTTCAACAGTGCTAGGACTGATATTCAATATGTTTCCAATTTCTTTTGAGTTCAATTCACAACTTACGTGTTTCATAATTTCGAGTTCTCTTTCACTGAGTGGTCGGCCATAATAACCATCTGGTCGTGCCATCAATCTTTTCTTAATTCCTACAAAAGAGAGCATTTCTTGAAGCACATTTTTGCTAAAATATTCCTCACCTTCTGCGACAGATAGGATGGCTTTGACAATCTGCTCAGCTGCACAATTCTTACCTAAAAAGCCCAAAGCCCCCAAATTCAATACTTTTCTTACCAATTTGATGTCTTCATAACTCGACAACATAATGGGCTTGGTCGAGATTTCTTTTTTCTTCAAAGCTTTCAAAACTTCTATCCCATCAAGTTTTGGCATATTGATGTCTAAGATTAAAACATCTGCGATGTTTTCTTCAAACCATTCCAATACTTGAAGTCCGTTTATAGAGGTGCCAACCACCGTTATTTTTGGTTCGATTTTTAACACAGCTTCAATTCCGTCAATCAATACTTGGTGGTCATCTGCAATGTGTACCCTGATGTTTTTTATTTCCTTCATTTTCTTTAGATTAAAATTAGATCATTTAATAACGTTTGTCAATACACTAAAATGGGGAATTTTTTGACCAACCATGTTTGGTTGGTCTGAGAGAGGAGGGTACTTTAAAATTACGAAAATAAAAAATCCGAAGAATGACTCCTTCGGATTTTTTCGCATAAATAAACTAAGATGTTAGGGTTATCGCAAGCGATCTACAGATTTTACAAGGTCCTCATCCCTTTTGATTGCTCTGTTTGCCATGGCAAGGAAAACAACAACAAGTAATGGAAGAAAAACCCCAATACCTTTCTCAGAAACAAACGTTTCTCCAGGTAGCTTTAGAGATTGACTCAGCAATACACCTAATAAATAGAAGTTGATCAAAATATTGATGCGTCCAAGCACAAACTGCCTCTTTCTGTTGTTGTAACCCAAAAGGGAAATCAAAGAAAGCAGTGCGGAGACGAAAAAAGTGATTCCGATAGATTTTATAAGCAAACGCGCGTCGTAAAAAGTGTCTGTTATTTGAAACAAACCATCGTTTTCTAGACAGCAGAAGTCGACAAAAAAAACACACACACTTGAAATGAATGCTGCAAGAATTAGATAAAAAGATTGAACGCGTTGTATCATGAGTATTGGTTGTTGCCGTGATTCGCAACACCACAAAAATAGCTATTTATTTTTTTAATAAAACCATTTCTGAACTAAAAATTGTTTGTGAATTTTGACATATTTTGAGTAAAAACTTTTTTTTGTAAATAATTAAAACATATATTTGTTCTTTAATTCCATTCTACTTTATTAAGAGGTTTTATTAAAATCTGCTCTTATCCCACAAAATTCACAAATAATACATTCCTTACAGTTCTTTCTGTTTTGAGAAAGAATATACAAAACTACACTTATGTTTGAAATTTCACAACTCAAAGAAAAAACACTTATTGAGTTACAAGCCATTGCCAAATCAAATGGCCTTAAAAAAACAAGTCAATTGAAAAAAATGGATTTGGTATACCAAATTTTGGATGTCCAAGCTGCAGCATTGTCTGCCCTTGAGTCCAAAGAGTTGGCTTCCGATTCCAAAGCCACTGCTTCCAAGCCGAGAAGAAAAAGAGTTTCAGACTCGGATGCCGTTGTACGAAAAGCAACGACAAGAAAGACGGAGGCTCCAAAAAAATCAGAAGTGCAAAACACCGACAAGCAATCCTCTAAAGATGGTCAGATTTCTGAAAGTGAAAACACCAAAAAAGAGGTAGCAACTGTTCAGGAAAAAAACAACAAAGCCCAACGACCTATTACAGACTCAAAACCTGACAAGCCTCAAGCCAGGGACTCCCAAAGTTCTGGGCATCAAAAACAAACAGAGTCCAAGCCAAGAAATCAAAATGGCAACCATTCCAAAAACGGGCAACAAAAGAATCAAAGCAGAGAAAAAAACTTCAATAAGAGCAACGCAAAATACAGAGATCCAGACTTTGAGTTTGATGGAATCATAGAAAGTGAAGGCGTCTTAGAAATGATGCAAGATGGATATGGTTTTTTGCGGTCTTCGGATTACAATTACTTGTCATCTCCAGACGACATCTATGTATCCCAATCTCAGATAAAACTCTTTGGTTTGAAAACAGGGGATACTGTTTTAGGAAATGTACGCCCTCCAAAAGAAGGTGAAAAATATTTCCCATTGATCCGAGTTTCTAAAATTAATGGATTGAATCCGAACGTTGTTCGTGACCGAGTATCTTTTGAACATTTGACCCCTTTGTTTCCGCAAGAAAAGTTCAATTTGGTAGATCGTAAAAACACGCTGTCTACACGGATTATGGACTTGTTTGCACCGATAGGGAAAGGTCAGAGAGGAATGATCGTTGCACAACCCAAAACAGGGAAAACCATGTTGCTAAAAGACATTGCAAATTCCATTGCAGAAAACCACCCTGAAGTATATCAAATTGTATTGCTTATTGACGAGCGTCCAGAAGAAGTAACAGACATGCAGCGAAGCGTCAAAGGAGAAGTAGTTGCTTCGACATTTGACGAGCCTGCGGAAAAACACGTACGCGTTGCAAACATTGTTTTGGAAAAAGCAAAACGATTGGTGGAATGTGGACACGATGTGGTGATTCTTTTGGATTCGATCACGCGATTGGCAAGAGCTTACAATACCGTTGCGCCGGCATCCGGTAAAATTTTGTCGGGAGGTATTGATGCCAACGCATTGCACAAACCCAAAAGGTTTTTTGGGGCTGCACGGAATATTGAAAAAGGAGGCTCCTTATCCATCATCGCTACAGCACTTACAGAAACAGGTTCTAAAATGGACGAAGTAATTTTTGAAGAATTCAAAGGTACTGGAAACATGGAATTGCAATTGGATCGAAATATTTCGAACCGAAGAATTTATCCCGCCATCGATTTGATCAAATCGAGCACCCGTAGAGATGATTTGTTGTTGGATGCAAAAAGCGTTCAGCGCATGTGGGTATTGCGAAAATACCTCGCCGACATGAATCCTGTCGAGGCGATGGAATTCATCAACGATAAAGTGAAGTATTCAACAAACAACCAAGAGTTTTTGATCTCGATGAATGGTTAAAACATGCTTAATGCAAAAAAAAAGACTTCTTAACAGAAGTCTTTTTTTTTGAATGCAATTCAAATCAGTTTGAAGTCAAGAAGCTGTTTGTCAAAAATCTTCTTTGTGCAAAAGGATGTGTTCGTGTTGATTTAATAATGTTTTGAGGGTGTTGAGTTCCGAATTTGTGTAAAAATGGTGTGTAGGTTTGTTGGTTTGGGGGTTGAGAAGTTTGTTTTTAGCTAAAATAAATTTTGTTTGTTTCGCGACAGCCAATCCACTGTCAATAATTTCGATGGAATCTCCTGTAATTTTTTTTATTTTCGAAATTAAGAAAGGGTAGTGGGTGCAGCCCAGCACCAAACAATCAATGCGATTCTTTAACATCGGCAGCAAGTAGGTTTCCAAAAGCTCTTCCACTTCTGAACTTTCTAACTTTCCCTTTTCGATCAATTCTACCAAACCCACGCCAATTTGTTCTGTAACGCAGATGTCTTTCAAATACTTTTTTGAGGTTTCGTTAAACAGTCGGCTGCTCAAAGTCCCTTTTGTAGCTAAAATCCCGATGCTCTTGTTTTTAGTTTTAAGAGCCGCTGGTTTGATTGCAGGTTCAATGCCAATAAACGGAATTGCATAGCGTTCCCTTAAAATTTCAATAGCATTGGTCGTGGCAGTATTGCAGGCAACTACGATGATTTTACATCCTTTTGCAATTAAAAACTCCGTGTTTTTAATGCAAAGATTTAGAATTTTTTCTTTGGAATTTTGTCCGTAAGGTGCATTTTTGCTATCTGCCAAATAATAAGTGCTTTCATAAGGTAGGAGTTCGGTCAGCGTTTTCCAAATGGTAATTCCTCCCACTCCAGAATCAAAAATACCGATGGCTTGTGTGTTCATAGTTTAAAAATGCAAGTTGTATTTTTTTTCTAAAGTAGCGTTTTATTCCAAATGAAGACCAAAGTTTTGGTCAAAAAAAAACCGTTGTACGAATAAATTTACAACGGTTTTTTTAGAAGGAGTAGTTTTTATTGAATGCCCAAACTTGTTTTCACTGCTGGAAGCAAATCTTCACCTTCTAAAACGATCAATGCTTTTGCATCCAAGACATACACAATGCTTTTTTCTTTGGCGACAGTCTTGATGGCTTCTTGTGCTTTTTTGATGATCGGATCCAAGGCTGCTTTCTCTTTTTGTTGCAATTCTTGTTGAGCTACTTGTTGCAATTGCTGAATTTTTCCTTGATCTTCTTGAACTTCTTTGATACGCTCTTCATTTTGAGCAGCTGTTTTAGAAACTTCTTCAGCGGTGTATTTGTCTATTTTTGCTTTGAGTGCTTTCTGCGCTGTTGTGATTTCCTCTCCATAAGTTTTTCCCAATTTTTCCAAGTCTGCTTGTAACTTTAAGGTTTCAGGCATGTTGGCAACCACTTCTTCAAAATTGATATGTGCTACTTTTTGAGCATTGGCAATCTGCACCATTCCCATTGTAAATACTGCAGCGATTACGATAGTTTTAAATTGTTTCATTGTATTAGTTTATTTAAATTAGTCTGTTTTTATTATTTCCTGATTGCGTCTTAGCGTCTGATTATTTTTCTTTGTTTTTGTACTCTTTTTTCTTTTAGTGTTTCGATTCTTTTTTGAAGTGCATCTTTTG
>TARA_B110000967_G_scaffold144579_1_pt1 | contig 10570 bp, 11 predicted proteins | sample TARA_B110000967 | Tara Oceans TARA_B110000967 (sample SAMEA4397903) | marine metagenome | biome: Polar Biome; feature: [DCM] deep chlorophyll maximum layer (ENVO:01000326); material: water (ENVO:00002006), including particulate matter (ENVO:01000060) such as... | depth 35 m
CGACCGCCTGATGAAAGTGTACATCAACATGCATTAAAGCGACTGCGTGTTAGGAAGGCATGACTTGCATATGTCTTGCGATAAGTGAGTCTAACGAGAGACTAGCAGCTTCTGGCCAACATGTCTGCGGCCAAAGAGGCGGCGACCCACGTGGTCCCACCGCCGGGGAAACGATGCGGAACATTCTGGGTTAGGGACGGTCCGTTGTATCGTGTCGCTAAGTTGATCCGTTTGTTAATCAAAAGAGTTTTTCAACCCTCCCTCCCTTTCCCCCCTCTCTCTCCCCGTGTTTTCCCAAGGGTGTTCCCCCGGGGCGATCCAGCCCGCGACCGCCCCCACTCACGTTTGTCCTTGCCTTGCCCCCACATGTATCGTCTACATCAAACAGTCGCTCAAGGGAGTTTCTGTAAGAATGCCTCCTCTAACACCATGCAGAACTGGCGAACGACACTGATCTTCCGTGTGTTGTTCGCAGGGCGACGTCATCGTGCTGGAGGAGGCGGTAAGATGCCTGCCTCCACCATCATCTCTGTGTAGCGGAATGACGGTGATACTGACCCCCCCCCTCTCCTTGCTCGCAGGCCTACTGCGAAGCGGTGCGCGCTCCGCCTTCTTGGGTTTCATCTACAAGTCTGCGAATGCACACAACAATGTGCTAATGTTAACCCCTCTCTGCATTCTCAGGGACTGATCAGCGAGGTCATCGTGCCGTTGCTAAGGTACGCTTGCATCTTGTCAACCTCCTTGCTGTAAAGAGTGACCCTGCTTAATGGGGTCGTTGCGGCATGCTGACGTGAGCCTGTAAATGTACCCCATCGTGCGCAGTATGCAAAGCTCGTGCCTTCTTTGTAAGTCGCCCAACCCCTTCATCATTGTTGCGTCTGCTTGCGCTTATGCCTTGTATGCACACACAGCTATTAGACAGCGGAAGCGATATCTTCGTGTGTCTTTACAGGTATCTCAACTTTACTTGAATCTGGGAATCACTATGTGCGCCAGCCACTCCTCCCTATACTCCTTGCTGTAGCTGACCGGTTGGTGTTATGTCACAGAGCAAGATGTTCGAGCTAACCGACTCCATCGGCCAGCGCCTCTTCGAGACCATCTCCATCACGCTCGTGTGCGGTACGTGACCCCTCTACACCATCTACTACATGCGGTACTGACTGGTTGTGTGCTGTGCGCAGACGACTGCATGCGGACTGAACATCCTGAGAAGTGCGCTTGCCAGCATTTCGAACCTGATTCATTCCCTGTTCCGAGAGAGTAGCCCATCGGAGATTGCAAAGCCTGTTGTCGTGGCGGACTCTGTTTATGTGGTCTACGGTGCACCTGGATCTTGCATTGCACAAACACACACATAGATCAATATCCACAAGTGCATTACTTAGCGACTTGTGTTTTGTTGCGCAGGTGCACGCACAAGCTTGCAGAGTGCGCCGCTTTAGACTCGAACCCTATTCCACCTTTAGCTTCTTACAGGTGTGTTGTTTGGTGTTGCACAGGATGCCGCGCTGGCTATCCTCCCAGAAGATGGAGGTCGTACGCTCGCTCCTGGTACGCGCCACCACTTAGCCACCACACGAGATTGCTAGCTGACACCGCCACCCCGTCGTTGTGCAGGCGGACGACCCGGCCATGCTTCTTCGGTACGCCACCAACACCGCGATGCCTTCTCGTCCGTCAAAGGCTTACACCACCCTCTCGTGCGCAGTGAGTCCATGGGCGTGTCCGCCGACTCCCAGGCCAAGGCCTTCCCCTCCGCGGACGTGGAAAAATTTTTCAAGCGGATTTACAACGACATACCTGTGGATATCTTGTGCCCCATCTCGGATAGCAACACCAACCACGTCGTGGTCTCCGTCGACCCCTCGGGAGGGGGCTCCAGCCAGTTCGCGGTCTTCTCTTTGGTACAGCTACCTACTGGGACCATCATGGTGCGCCGCCCTGAAATTGCCCAGATCCTCGCCTTGCCACATCTCCGCAAGCATTGCGGCGAGCACGACAAAGGATTCTGGGGACTGGCAGCTGTGCTTGAAGAAGCGAGGGGTGAGGAACGGGAGCACTCTCTGGTTCAGATCTCTGGCCAAGTCTGCGCTCCCGTCCGATCTTTCTTTCCAGTGATCGCACACCTCCTTCTCTGTCGCGAGAGCGTAGAGGAACATAGAACGCTTGCACGCCATGCATTTCCTGTTGGCGGTCATGTCCACCACAACTCCCACCTCCAGCACGGCCTGGCGACACGCTTCACTGTCGCCGTACACTTTCGGCAATAAATCCACCAGCGCCAGTAGATGACTGTCTATACTAGCAGCGATCTTCAGCTCTTCCTCCTCCCTGTCACCCAGCAGTGGCGTCCCCAACAGAAGCGTGCGCAGACCCATGTACTGACCGTGTGCCATTGCGCGTGTGCCTGCAGTGTACCGGAGCCGATGCCCTTCGCACGAAAGGTGTGTTCCAGAAGCCCCTGTCTTTTATGCACCGCCCCTAGGATAGCGACTGACGCTCTTTCTCTATGCTCGCAGATGTGCGCGAGACGCACAAGTTAGTCATCAGGCACATACACAAAGTGAGGCAGATCCCTGGACTGGAGGACGCGACCATAGTCCTCGTGCTCGAGAGCAACCTCGCGTGAGTGCCACACCGCCACACCATGCTTCACACATACGGATCAAACCCGCACATGCACTCGTGGATATGCACATCTCTTGGAATCTCGAATACTTCTATGAACGACGCCGATCGCAAATTGGATCCGGGTCGTGGAAGCCTTCCAAACACGTCCTGGTGTAGAGCACTCCTCGTGCCCGCCTCATCGACGATCGATAGCTGAATCGCCATCTTTCCAGTGTCGACGAACGTTCCGTTATGATTCCGCTTTGCAAAGACACTGAACTCCTCTTCAAGTACCCGACATGGAATCATCCACTGCAAATACAGACGGAGGCGTTCATGGATGGCGACGAAGACAAACACATCCGCGTCGTCGGGCTCGTATGCCATTGCCACTCCACCGCGAGTCTTGTGTAGCTGTCCGATGTACACTGGGCTCTTAATGCGTTTGTTCCAGCCAGCAACCTTGAACTGTGCTCTTCGGCCATTCAACACAGCATCAAATGCAAGACCTGGCTCACTCCACTTGAACGACATCTGTGGAGAGAATCGCTGGAACATGGTCATGGTCACAACCTCTTTTTGGCACGCGTATGGACACTGCATTCTCAGACAGTACTCCGTTTGGAGTTGATGTGGGGACCCTTGCATCATTTTCGCGTATTCCTCGTTCCACCTTGCCAATCTCCACTCTGCAAGGTCTTCTATGTCAATTGGTTCGACATTGAATACACTTGACTTGCAGTCATTGCGGCGGCCTATCTCGATGTTGGATCCGCCAGCAAGATTGTGCCGATGCACGCGAACAAACTCGGGCGAGAAGTAATACACCATCGGAACACTGTTGATGCAGATTATGTCACATTGGTACTTGTTCTCCATCCCCTTGAAGCAGAAAGGGGGGACCCATGCGGATGTACTTTTAACCTGCGAGGGAAGCCAGAGGTCGTAGTGGCATCCATACGGCCTGTCTCCGAAATCGCTCTTCGTGCTGTCCTGCCATATCCTGAGCTCCATGAGTCGGCCACTTCTGTACTGCCCGGATATCATGTTGATCATGTGGTTCTCTATGACGATCCTGTGGGGCCTACATACACTATGCTCGGCATCGTTCATCTTGAGAAGTCTGCAATCGAGCATCAAAGCTTTGTTACTGACGACGGTGGCTTTGTACAGCCCTGGCGTCTTCCGATGCATCTGCTGCATCTCGTTGACACACAACTTGCATCTGGACTTGGCACCTAGTCTGCTGCGTTTGCACTTCGCAAACTCCGACAGTGCCTTCAATTGCATACACTTTCTACAAGTCTTCATCACCACACGACCGCCACCAGATCCAGCTTCACACACACAACATAATCAATAGCGCGTGTTGTCTCCCTCGCAGGTTCGAGGCGCAGCACCTTATTCATGCGATTCAACAGAACGGGATAAGGCGGTGGGTTGCTCTTTCGGAGGGCGCTGGCGGCACGGTGGGGTGGCTGACGGTGCGCCGCTGCCATCCCTAGTCCCGACACGAACGAGCCACGTCTGACAATCGCCCCCCCCCATCCCCGGTCGCGCAGACGAACGAGCGCAAAGAGGCGATGTGTTTTCAATTACGCGACGCCCTCCGCGTTGGCTGCATCGGCCTCTCCAAGCACTTCTTCACGCTCACCATGGAGACCCGTGAAATGCTAAAGATACTGGACGACGAGTTGCGCAACTTCTGCATTCTGGTTGTACGTTATACCCATATCAACCCCTGCGTCTATGTCACCGCGTTCTAACAAAATGTGCTTTGTGTGCGCACAGGAAGCGCCGAAAACTCCATTTGGGAAAGGTGCGCAAGTATGACCACCAACATAATGCTATGCATTCTAACGCGCGCGTGTGTTCGCAGTCAAGAAGACGTACTCGGGCAAGGTGGGCGGACGTAACGACGATTGTGTCATTACCATGCAGCTCGCCATCACGGGCGTCAGGCGAGTGCACAATCTTCACGACACTCACAGGTCCCCAACTCACGAATGTGTTTGTTGCTTTCACAGGATGTTCTATCAAAGTGACAAATACCAAAATTTCCGGCCTACGCTGTGAGTTCGCTAAGGGCGGCCAGGATCGACGCATAAGCATGACACACTCCCGACACCATGGCCGCTGCACCTCTTGACGCCGTGACCATAGCGTGCATGGTCATGAGCGCCTTTGGAGTATTCAGTTTGTTTGTGTCGTCCAAGCCCGTGACATTGGGCAGTGTCGTGATGACCATCGCGCTCTCGATGAGCGTGACTCAAGCGGCAATGGGGATGTCCCGATACCTGTCCACGGCCGAGGACACCATCCCCTCCTCCTTTCCGGAGACCGCTCAGCCACCCCCCGTGAATCCGGACGTTGTAGAGCACGCAAGGATGGTGTGGGCGTTGATGTTGGGTACTCTTAGTTCTCATACAAGAGACGAACTCTAACATGTAAGGTTTTACAGTCTGACACGACTCACTGCAAGAACGGTTCCCTTTCCCCGTCCGCCCCTCCGCGCACGGTAATCGTGGGCACGACACGGTGGCGCGCCACGTCGATCATCTTGTGATCCACCAACATCGCGTTAATCGCGACCTCGCGGTCGAAGCTGAGCTGGCGGCTGCGTTTACAGCGCTTGTAGACGATGATCGCCAGCCCCGACCCGATGGGGGCGCACACGAGGAAGGCGAGGGCGACGACGATCGCGACCGCCGAGAACAACAGGCCTCCCAGCTGTGATAAACCACACACGATTGCGGCACCTCGCTCCATTTCGGTGCTGTTCGACATGCCAGAGCGCCCGAGGTTGCTCAGGGCGTCGAGACCCTCGGCCACGCGGAGGACCGCGCCAAAGGGGGCGGTCGTAATCATGTTCTTTGCCCAGTCCTCGCCGAGCGCCCCTAGTACTGCCTTGACGTTCTGAGCCTTGCACGCCTTCTCGAACTCGAGGGCTTCAAAGTCGACCTCCTGGACCTGGTAGTACTGTCTAAAAAGTTCCATCTTGGTAGGCCCGGCTGGAATCCTGCGCACAGGGGAAAGCACATGTGGTCAGCGCTGTGGAGTGTGGTGTGGGGGGCAAGGCAGCGTACATGGGATAACACATCTTCCTCGAACGATGGACCTTGATTTCAGTGCCGTCGCCAAAGTCACCCCCTGACCCAGTCTCGTCGGGGTCGTAAAGATAACAAAGAAACACATCATAAACGGTGTAGCGCACGATCTCGTTGAACCAATGCACGCCTCCATCCGTTCCCTGATAGGAGGAGTACTTGTTTGACATGCTTGTCCCCATGAGTGGCACGCTGGCGGCGGCCCCGAGTACGGAGTCCGAGAGCTTGCGCATGCGCGAGCGCGTGTGGTGGTTGCCGGTCTCCAGGGTTTCCCATACGGCGTCGATGGGGTCCCCTCCGGCGATGGTGGCTCCGACCGCCGCCAGGAAGGCGGAGTGCTGCACCTCGGGGCCGTCCTTGCGCGGCGTCGCCCACGCCTCCTCCATGCGACGCGCGTGGACGCGGCGGTTGGGCTCGGACTTGTGCTTGTTGGTGACCCATGCGTGCAGTTTACGAAACATGTTCCCGACCGTGGAGGGGGGCGCATTGAGGTCCAGGATGCCGAGGCCGGTCTTGTGCTCGTCGAGCACGGGTCCGCTGGGGAGGTGCCCCGTACGCTGGATGTGGTCGAGGGTGTAGTCGTGGCGCTCTACAAGCTTTCGCGACGCCCTGTGTGCCTCGGCAAGGACGTGCTTCCAGTCGGCCGCTCCAGCGATCCACCCGTACTCCTCCACGTGCTCCTTGGGTGGCGTGAACCCCACATCCTTAGCATCCAGTCTGCGTCCATTGCGCATGGGCTTCTTGGACTTGACGTGAGCGTCGAGTCGCGCATCCACCGCCGAGTAGAAGGATTCGATCGCGTCTTCGCTGAGGCGTCGCGTGGGAGCGGGAGCCTCTGCCCGCTCGCGCTCCGACTTGGCAACCTTCTGCAGTACCTCTTGTCCGCGCTGGACGATGTTGCCGAGCGAGCTGGCCGATCGCGCCACCGTGTTGACGACGGATCCATCGGAGCTCACGACCGCCGCAATCGTGTCGCCCACGACGGTGGTGACCGTTGGCGGACTCGACTGGTGCACCTGGGGCATGAGCGAGGACGCGCGGTTGCGCTCCGCCGTCTTGTGGACGTCTCGGACAAAGTGGGAGACGTTGGTCATCCAGCTCCCGACCGCCTTCTTCACGCTGCGCGTGCTCTTGAACGTGCTCGGTGGCTTGGCGGACGGCTTGGTCGAGGATGATGCATGCCCCCTCTCGGCTTCCGCCGCGGCGGTCTCCTGCACCGCCGTGCGCGCGTCTTTGAGCGCGCGGCCTCGTGGGCGTGAGCTCTGCCGCAGCGCTCGTCGCTGTCCTGCTGGGCTGGCCTCCTCTGCCCTTCGGCGACTCTCCTTGAGCTTTGCGGCGGCGGCGGCAAACTGTGGGTCGCTCTTGAAGTTGTGCATGGTGGCTGATGCCGTGCTTGCCACCTTGAACGGCTGGGCGATCATCTTGGCGATGCTGAGTCCGTACTTCTCCAGCTCCTTGTCCACGGAGTCCTTGGAGAGCCCGTGCTTGTCGGCGATGTGGTTGACGAGGGAGCTCGCGATGCATTCGGTCTCGGTGATGTGCTTGTCCTTGCGCTTGCCTCCGGGGGTGTCAGTCTGGCAGCGATGGTCCGAGTGTAGATGCGGGGCGACGACGTCCACGGCGACGCGCTGCTCCACGCTGAGATCGACGTGCCCCTTTTCGTGCATGCGCCTGAGAATGTGGCCCATGCGCTGATTGGCCTGCTGTTTGAACACGTTGTGGCAGTATTCCTTCTTGCACGTCTTGACGTTTGTCCTCAGGTTGCGGCGACAGCAGGAGCTCGCCACGCCCTCCTCGAGCTTGCGCACGCGCTCCGGTGCGTCGTTCTCCATGGACTGTCGGAGCCGCCGAATGCGCTCCGCATGCGGCCCGGTGTCGCCATTGAGGCCGTAGTTGTGCGCAAACCACTTGGTGCAGTTGGAGTTCTTCATGGTCACGCAGTCAAAGCAGGAGGTGCTGCTGGTCTTCTCGTCCAGCTCCGCCCACAGGATGGCCGCCGCGCGACGCGAGTCAAAAGCCACGCTAGGATTGCGTATCCTCTCTTGGCAGACGGTTGTGGTAAGGTTGACCATGTCGGCGGACAGCCGATCCATTTGCGTGTTGTGCATGTCGCTGTGTGCCTGCTCATGATCGACGCCCGCCTCCTTCTCGGGAGGCTCATCCTCGTGGCGATGCTCTTCCGCTTGTGGTGCATCCTCCTGCTCGTCTTCCTGGGCGCCACCCTCCAGCCTCCGTCTCGCGTCCTCGTTCTGATACACCTTTACACCGTCGATGCGTAGCATCCTGGCGCTCTCGAAGCTGCGAACGTACACGTACCTGCCTTGCGAGTTGAAGCCGTCCTCGGTGCAGCGCATCAGCACGCTGTTCCCGACTACCGAAGTCGTGTTGAGCGTCGAACATCTCGTACCATAGAGCGCCAGGTTGCGCGACACGTACACGTCGATCCACCCCACGTCGAAGAAGTCGCCCACGGTGGTCTCGAGCCGCCTACCCGCCGAGCAGTCGCGCGCGCCGCAGTCGGTGACGTCCTGCGCAACAACGACAGACACATACCGCTAAGTCCTGCATTGGTGCTGGGTGCGTGTATATAGTGCAGTGCAGTGTATGGGTGGGTGGGTGAGATGAAGCGGAAACGCGGAGGAGAGCTGTGGGTCTCCAGCCACGGAAGAATCCAGAACGTCGATGGACTGCGGTACTTTCCAATCCCAAGTGATGTTGGATACACTCATGTGGGAATCGGCAAGAAGATTCGACCAATGCACCAGCAAGACATTGAAGGAGAGGTATGGAAAGTGGTGTGTGCTAGTGCGTGGGCTAAGGGAGGGAAGTATGCGTGCGTGGTCAATTTTAAATGCTAGGTGATCGTACCTTGCCGTAGTCGCACACGTTGTCGCCTGCCTCTGCGTTCACCTTGCCATTGACGGTGGAGGGGAAGCCATCCTCGCCTGCGCACAACGAAATGCTCGGTTAGATGGGTTGTGTGTGTGGTGGTTGTGGTGGTGGTTCGAATATCGCAAGCGTACATATTCCGTTATTGCTGTGGTATACGCTTTTGATCAGACCATCGGGCCCGGCGCAGTAGTTGTTGTTGATAGTGGGGCAAGCCACGGGTGGCGGGGACGGTGGGCTCGGAGGAGGAGGCGAGGGCTTGGGAGGCGCGGGCGAAGGGAACGGGGGGTTGTTCGGGAGCGGAGGTGGCTGCGGAGGTGGACCCCCGGGAGGAGACGGTGGAGCCGGCTTGATCAACACAATCTCCACTGCGTAGATGTCGTCAAACTGTGCTCCGAGGTCTAGCATGATCCACTGCGAGCGCGACAGAGGGTTGGCTTACACCAATTGATTAGTGTGTGCAGTGTGTGTGTGTGTGTTTGTGTTAGGGTTAGGGTGGCTCAAGGACAATAGCATACCGGATGCTCCCTGTCGTAGGGTACGCATGGGGTGTTGCTGCCGGAGCCGTCGGTACACATCGCGAGGTGGTCGGCATCGGTGGATGCGCTCGGCATCTCTTCGTCGTCGAAGCCGCCCGCCGCGTGGACCTCCGTGGGTGCGAGGTACGTCATTTCCGGCACGGGCGGCATGGGTGGCGGCGGCGGTCCAGGGGGAAGCTGTATCAGCGCCTGGAATCGGGCGGCGTCTGCGAAAGCACAAAACACACATCCGTCAGAAGATGCACGCTACGTAGCCAGTTGGTCCCACTGGTTGACGTGGCTAGAGTTGAGTGCACGCAAGGGAAAGGGGACTAGGGTTGGGCACATGCGTGATCTTACCGAACGCACACAGGTTTGCAAAAAAGCCCGCGCAGGAGGAGCTCTGCGTGGCACCGGGATCCTGCGACCCGTCCTCGACCGCCCACGCTACCTGCGCACAAAAACAACAGACTGAGCGACAGTTGGTTAAGGAGCGTGAGTTCGAGCCGGGCAACACTTACGCAGGTCGGGTGGCAAAGGGGCTGCGACGCAATCTGCACGGTCGTAGGAGGACTTGGGGGCGCCGGCGGTTCGTCCGGTGGCGCGGGAGGGGACGGCGGCAGCTGGGGCGGGGTGTGAGGTGGGTGCGGCAGCCCCGGAGGCTGAGGCGGTGGACTCGGCGGGGGCGGTGGAGGACTCGGCAGTGGCCTCGGAGGCGGCCCCGGTGGCTTGGGAGGGTCCGGAGGAAGAGGAGGATCGGGAACGTTCTCGAGTATGACCCTTCCGGTTTTGGCGACGCGCATGGAGGAGCACGTTCCGGCTACGGACTCGAATGGGTTGGTGTTGACCCAGGCGACAAAATCGTCGATCGTAGACTCTTGTGGAGTCGTAAACATGCAGGACACGACATTGGCCATGGTGAACCCAGCGCATGCCGGTACATCGGTGAGCGCGTAAGAGACTGGCTCCACGGTCGCCACGATTTGTGTTGCGAGCGGGGAGCACCGCTCCTGGGCTACCGACAGGGGCACGGTGAATGTCCTGACCTCCTGGACGATAGCATAGAACTGGTTTCCGTACCTCAATCCGGGGTTTAGGGGCGGAAGCGCTGGAGCGGGGGAGGACATGGCAAGTTGATCAGTCGCGGTGCTACTGCTGCAACCCCTCTCTTGTCTGTATAGCGAGTTTGTTTGTCATATCTTTAGTCGAACCAGAACATGTTAGTGAACAGCACATGGCGGACTCCTACGACGAAGAGCTCGGCGGGTTTGAAAAGGGTTTCGTGAGACAGACTGGCTCATTCTGCTGGGTGCTACTGGGAGGACATAGTGTACCAGTCACTTCTCCAAAAAAAGAAAACGCATGTCATGGTTCGTCGTACATCTCGTTTGCGTCACGTGCCCGTGTGTGTTGTTGTGGGTGCTAAAAGTACTCGTGCCG
>TARA_B110000967_G_scaffold209837_2_pt1 | contig 10564 bp, 6 predicted proteins | sample TARA_B110000967 | Tara Oceans TARA_B110000967 (sample SAMEA4397903) | marine metagenome | biome: Polar Biome; feature: [DCM] deep chlorophyll maximum layer (ENVO:01000326); material: water (ENVO:00002006), including particulate matter (ENVO:01000060) such as... | depth 35 m
CGTATTTTTCTTTGCACTTTATCTTCATCTTCAAATAAAAACATTTTAAATTTATATGACGAGTAATTTTCTAATTCTTCAGTAACAATAATTCTCGACAACATTTTTAAATCTTCTAAATAAACCATATAATAATATAACCCATCATTTTTCAATAATTTATCAAAAACAATACCATTATGGATTGTTTTTAATATATTATTATCATTTATACATTTAGTTAATAATTCACATTCATTTTGTATTTTACGTATAGAACGCATCGATGTATTTACAAATTCTAATTCATTAGACCATCTATTATAAAATTCTTGAGCATCATGACTGATATGATCGACTAAAGAATTTTTACATAAAAATTGTATTTGATTTAATAAATCGACTAAACGTCGAATAGGACTTGTAATATGAATATAAGCGTTTATATTTTCATTTTTGCTTTTATTTTTATATATACTCATCATTTCGTGCTGTAGTGAAATATCCTCTTTATACAATACATATTGTCCAACCGCGTTATTCCAACTTCGTATAACTCGAACCGTATTTTCATTTAATCGCGTATCAATATCTGAACGTAATTCTTTATCTTGAATAAATGCTGTACGAAAAATACCTACTTGTTTTTCATTTAATATTGTTCCTATACGCATATTCATAAAAACCATCCAAAAAGATACTAATTCATGGGTTGATTTTACTGTTTTTGAGATCTGTTTACTAATAGTAAATAAATTATTAAAATGTTCATCTGTAAACATTCGTTCATCGTCATAATGATAATTATTTTTAACTTGAATAATTACATTTTTATATTCAATAGGTATAGTTTCATTAATAGAACCATCATTATTAACTACTATTTCCATAGTCAACGCGAATCTATTTTCATTTTCTTGTAAACTACATAGCGTATCTGATAAAATTGTTGGTAACATAGGACGTTTTCTATCTGGTAAATAAATAGTCGATACACGCTTTGTAAACGAATTCCATAAGTTTAACGTTTCTAACCATAAAAATACATTCGAAATATATACATTAATTTTCCATCCAGTTTGAATATCATTTTCAATAAATTGATCTATTGAAAATCCATCATCATAATCTGTACAACCCTTTGGGTCGATTGTAAAAATATATTTATCACGATAATCACATATATGATAATTACTATTTTTTATAATTTGATCTATATATTCATCATTTGTCTGTTCATTCAATATTTGACGAATTTGTTTTGTAAAATGAATCATCGAATAATGTAAACTTTTACAATACAGTTGATATTCATAAAATACTTCTAAATTATCAACATCACCTAATGTTTCGTGTAACAAACCGTTTGGGTGTTCATCTTCCCAATAATCATATTTAAAGGTTACATATTTATTTTTATAACACTTCGAAAACCCTATTTTTAATTCATATGGTACTAAAAATACTGGTAAATGTTTATCGTCCGGAATACACTTATATAACAAACGTTTTTTATTGCTAGTTCTTCCATAAGAACGATTATTTTTTAATACCAAAACACCAGCTAATACCGTAGTTTTATTTTTTATATTTGAAGTAATATTATTATAATTATTCAAATCAATTATATCTCCATTAAATAATTTCATATCATAAGGAACAATTTGTATATTATCAATATATTCATTATGTGAACTACTATTAATATCAACATATTTACATTCAGTATAATTTCTATCAGAGACTAATAACCTAACATGATTTATATTTATTTTATTCATTACAAACTATATACCCGTGTAATATTTATATCATTTAACAAGTGATGTAATAGGTATATATTTATATTATGTAGGTATTATATATCATATACACGTTTAAGAACATGAAAAAGTATCAACCCGACACGAACCAACAAAATCGGCCCATACTGAGTCTTATTCATCCTGACCTAATCCCTCCTGCTCGTCTTCCTCGTACGTCGCCTCACTACAAACAACAAAAATCCAATCATATATCACTCATGTACCCCGATATAACCCCATCTACCTATCGTATTCTCTCGTCCAGTCACCGTAAACAAATATTACCTACAAAAAAGTTGCCGCCATTATACCCAAGAAAGACCGACACAATTAATAATCGTATACATTTATCACTACATAACCCGGTACCGGTAATATTAAACGCCACAGATATTTCATATATATCTCACGAAATAGAATACGAGACACCATTACCGCCAGATACCCGTTCACGATTACGACGATGGAGTCACGATTGGTGGGACTGTATATGACGATTATAGACATTTGAATATGTATAAGTAACCAATTATAAATATTATTATTAACCCTAATAAAAATATTATTATTAACTATTATATGCCTCCTAAAAAATATAAAAAAAAGGAATTATCTGTATCATTAAATGCGAAATTTTTACTGATTGTCGAATCTCCGTCAAAGTGTGCGAAAATAGAACATTATTTAGGTACTAATTTTGCATGTATTGCTTCTATTGGTCATTTAAGAAATATTAATGGGTTAAAATCAATAGATACCAAAAATGGATTTGAACCCACATTTTCGTTTATTAAAGAAAAAGAAGATCATATTAATAGCATGAAAAAAATAATCAATAAATTTCCAAAACAAAATATTATATTAGCGAGCGATGATGATCGAGAAGGCGAATCTATTGCATGGCATATTTGTGAAATATTTGACCTACCTATACATTCTACAAAACGTATTATCTTTCATGAAATTACAAAAACTGCTATTATAGAAGCTGTTAAAAATCCAATTACGGTTAATATGAAATTAGTGAGGTCGCAGCAAGCCAGGCAAATATTAGATATTATAGTTGGTTATAAAATAAGTCCATATCTTTGGACACATTTATATAACAATAAAGAAAATTCTTTATCGGCGGGACGTTGTCAAACCCCCGCATTAAAATTAGTATATGAAAACGAACAATCAAAAGACAATAATACTTATTTTACTCATAAAATAAAAGGTATTTTTACTAATAAAAACTTACTTTTTGATTTAACTCAAGAATTTGAAACTATTAATGATATACAATCTTTTTTAGAATTATCTAAAACATTTAATCATATACTGACCATTAATAAGCCAAAAAATAATGAAAAAAAACCCCCAAAACCGTTTCATACATCGTCTTTATTGCAAAATGCGAGTAATATATTACATTATTCACCCAAAGAAACTATGAATTTATGTCAACAATTGTATCAAAATGGATATATTACATATATGCGTACAGAAAGCAATAAATATTCAAAGGTGTTTGTAAATAATATGACTGAATATATAAACAAAAATTATAATGAACGATTTATTGGCGAGAACGACTTGATAATAAATAACGATAATTCAAATCCTCACGAAGCAATTCGAGTAACACAAATAGAAGTAAAAAATATATCCTCTGAAAATTCTCGTTTATCTACGTTATATAAATTCATATGGAAAAATACAATCGAAAGCTGTATGGCGACTGCTAAATATCAAAATACACTATTAAAACTTACAGCACCTATGAAATATCATTATAATCATACAATAGAAAATCCTATTTTTTATGGTTGGAAAATAATAAGTGAAAACAAAGATATTAACGATATACAAAACAATAACAATTCATTATTATTATACCTACAATCATTAACAAATATCGATTATATTAAAATTGATAGTGCTGTTTCATATCATAACAAACATTCTTATTATACAGAATCTAGTTTAATTAAAAAACTTGAAAACGTTGGTATCGGTCGTCCCTCTACATTTGCTAGTATTGTAGATACTATTCAAGAAAGAAATTATGTAAATAAACAAGACTTGAAAGGTATTAAAATAAATTGTACTGAATTTTCTTTGCAAAATAATAATATAATTAAGAATGAAGCTGAAAAGGTTTTTGGAAATGAAAAAAATAAATTAATTATTCAGCCTATTGGTGTTTTATGTATTGAGTTTTTAACAAAATATTTTGAAGATTTATTTTCATATGAATATACCGAAAATATGGAAACTATTTTAGATAAAATATCTCATGGTGATGAGGAAGAATGGTCTACTATATGTAAAAATTGTTATGAACAAATTAAAACATTATCTAAAGGGTTATCTAAATTAAGTAAATTATCTTTTCCAATAGAGACTGATTATCATGTTGTATTTGAGTGTTATGGACCAACTATTAAACATTTCAATAATGATAAAAATGAATATATACCATTAAAACCTGGGATTGAAATTAATTTAGAGAAATTAAAAAAGAATGAATATAAATTGCACGAATTAATAAATATTGATTTTGATAATGGTATTGGTAGTTATGAAAATGAAAAAATATATATTAAATCCGGACAATATGGACATTATGTGCAATGGGGTGATAATAAAGAAAGTTTGAAAACTCTAAAAACGCCTCTAAAAGATATTACAGAAGATATTATTATAGAATTTTTAAATGATAAAAAAGATACCCCGGTTGACCAAAATATATTGAGAAACATAAATGATAATATTAGTATTCGTAAGGGGAAATTTGGTCCCTATTTATTCTACAAATCTCCTTCTATGAAAAAACCTGAATTTTATAATATTAAAAAATTTAAAGATGGTTATTTATCTTGTGAAAAAAATGTACTAATTGAATGGTTAAATATAACATATAAATTAAATTTAACATTATAATATTTATCTTATAATTATATAACTATGTCTGATGATGCGAAAAACATATTGAATTATGTCGCGTTTTTTATATTATATTTAGTATCATTTTACTTTTCACATATAAATAGTACAGAAATCGTTGGTTTAGGTATTTTATTTATCATAAATACCTCATTTTTACTCTTTATAACTGGAAATATATTTCCTATGTTAAAAAATGCGAATACATTAATGAACTTTAACTTGTTCTCTATTCTTTTTGGATTAATTATTCATTTTATTTCACTATTATTCATTATTATATCTATTCTACATCTACAACAAAAAATCGCAAATGTAAAGGGTACTCCTGTGATGTTACCTATTAATGAAAAACAGAAATTAAATAAATTTAAATATTTTATGATAATATCATTTATTATCGGATTATTACTACTTTTCATAGCATTCAGTAATGAAAGAATCCTTAATCAAACTAGTTTTTCTGATATATTTTTAAACTTATCATCTGATAAATTAATACCATTAATTAGTATTATTTTCGGAAGTTCGTTATATATTATTTCAATATTTCAAATCATACCTGCCTATAATATTATGTTAATACCTAAAAAATTTATTTCATATTAAATTTATATTATTATATTTATAATATAAATTCGTATAAAAACTAATTATGACTTCTATGTACATATTAAATGAAATATTATGAAACCTGTTTTGACGAATATATTAATTCTATCGATAAATTTAATATTCATAATACACAACCTATAATTAAAACGTTCCCGAAACATATATCTAATTTTCAAAATCTAATTATTTATGGACCACCTGGTGTTGGTAAATATAGTCAATGTTTACAAATTATTAAAAATTATAGCTCTAGTAATTTAAAATATGATAAAAAAATGATTATACAAACTGATAAAAATAATTATAAATATAAAATTAGCGATATTCATTATGAAATAGATATGTCTTTATTAGGTTGTAATTCCAAAAATTTATGGCATGAATTGTTCTTTCAAATAATTGATATTATTACAGTTCATCCAACATGCAGATGTGGTATCATCGTATGTAAAAACTTCCATACAATTCATTCTGAATTATTGGATATTTTTTATAGTTATATACAACATCATAATCATAATTTATCTAAAATTCACATTAAATTTATTATTTTAACAGAGCAGCTCAGTTTTATACCAAATAATATAATAAATTGTTCTCATATATTAAATATTAAACGCCCTACTAAAAAAATGTATCAAACCTTATTAAATGCATATAATAAACTAGACAATAATTTTATCAACAAATCAAAATTAAATATTGCGAATAATAAAATTCCTAATAAATTCAATTTTTTTAATTTAATCAATACTACCGATATAGTGAATATTAAAGAATTATATTATTTTAATTTATTAGAATTAACTCAAAATACAATTGTTAATCTTCCTGATGATAATTTTAACATCGTGTGTAATAAAATTATACATGAAATTTGTAATAATAAAAATATTAATTATGTAATATTTCGAGATCTTTTATACGATATATTAACCTATAATTTGGATGTTGCTGAATGTATATGGTATATTATTTACAATTTAATTCAAAATAATCATATTAAACAAGAAAATATAACCGATATATTAACTAAAACATATACATTTTTCAAATTTTTTAATAACAATTATAGACCTATATACCATTTAGAGAGTATTATCTTTTATATAATAGGTAAAATTAATCATTATGAATTATGAAAAAGCATGTAATATTTTAAATATTATTGATGATGAAAATATGAATTCTGATATAATTAAAAAAAAATATCGTATTTTAGCATTAAAATATCATCCAGATAAAAATAATTCACATGAAGCATCCGACAAATTTATCGAAATCCAAGAAAGTTATGAATATTTATTGGAATATTATAATTATACGGATAATGAAAAAAATCAAAACTATTATCATATTTTACAAACCTTTTTACACAATCTTTTTCCAGAACAAAATCATTCAACTATTTTTTTTTACATATTTGAAAAAATTTTATCCAATTGTGAAAAACACGCATTAAAAACTCTTGATAATTTAGATGTTAATGTATTAATTAAAATTCATAATATTATTACCATGTACAAAGATTCTTTACATATAAATGAAGAATTTACGAATCAAATATCAAGTATAATTAAAAATAAACAACTAAATGAAGAAATTATTATTTTAAACCCCACAATTAATGACCTATTTGAAAATAATTTATATAAACTTCAAATAGAAGATAAAATGCATATAATTCCATTATGGCATCATGAATTAATTTATGATACAGGCAAACATGATATTACAGTAAAGTGTATTCCTATATTACCAAAATATATATCTATTGATAGTAATAATAATATCCTAATTAATAATCTTACTTATAATATAAAAGATATATGGGGTCAAAATACTATTAACTTTTCTATAGATAATTTTAAATTTTCTTTCAGTATAAATAAATTAAGCTTAATACCAACTCAAACCATAAAAATTAGCAATCAAGGTATATCCAAGATAAATACAAATAATGTTTTTGATGTATCTAATAAAAGTAACATTTACGCAAATATAACTCTGAAATTATAATATAATAAATAAAATATATTATAATTAGACCACAGATAATAAGATTAATAATGTTAATTGAACTTGATAACTTACTCCATTTCATGATAAACCCAAATAATGCACCCAACGAACCCATCTATTAATATTTCTGATAATACTGTATGTTTTTCAAATTATGGTTGTAAATATTATATGAACTTCATATGCATTATATGTAAAATTATTATAATTATTAGACATACTCCGCAATACTATATCAAATAACCCAGTAGTATAAATGTTAAAATATATAATTCTAAATTGTTGATATATCGACATAGATCTTATTTTTTTATAATTATATTATATAATTATGAATAATATAAATAGTAATTTTATTTATTTGGATGTGAAAAGTGATATTTTATATACTTTAGTTAAAATAAATTACAATCCAAATACATTTGAAGCTAACATTAATAATTTTGAATCATTAAAAGAATATTATAATATTAATATGTTTGATATGGATCCTTCATTCGATGAAGAAGCATTTAATAAATTAAAAAATTATAATTTTATTAACGAAATCCATTCATCGTTGGAAACATGTTTTAATATTAATGAAGAATTTACAAAATATACATTATCTAACCAAACCTATAATAATTTTATACTTTTATCATCCAAATCTTATAATCAAGATTCTAAAATGTTATCATTTATTACTGTAATTTATAATACTCCACAAAATACTAAGTTTAATGAATATAATCAACTATCTTCAACCGGTATTTTTTACAATCGTGGTGATAATAATATATCTCGACCAATTCCATTTAATTATATTTATAATGTTTGTAAAAATCCTGTATATAACGATACCCCCGGTATATGTAAATTAATTATTCAATTAGTAACCGATAATAATTGTAATGATGGTCCTTTTATTTTAGATGTTCTTCGTGATAATGAAGCTGCAATTAATTGTTACAAGAGTAAAGGGTTTGTTGATTTAAATAGTTGGCCTGATACATTTCGTCATCCGGAACCAAATAAACATTATATGTTATTTACGAACGACGATATTATATACAAAGAAACAAATCTAAATAGTGAAGATAAAAATATTCCTTTTTTATCTAACAAGAAACATTATTATACATTAATAGCACATGGACTTACCTTAAATTCCCCAGATAATGTAAGACAAGGTAATTATAAACAAGAAGAATTTCATTTTCCGTTTGATGATATTCAATTTTATGCTAGCGAAGGTCAAGTTCTTTATCAACCGAATTCGTGTGGAACCGAATTTCATATAAATTTACCTACTTCTGTTTGTTATAAACGAATGGAATATGTAAACGACAATACTTATAATATTGACAACGATAAATTAACACTAACTCCTATGCAATTCTCGGTAAATGAAGAATCTGATAATGACGAAATGAAAAAAACTCTTGGGTTATATTATTGTAACGGTGAAGAAAAAATAGTTGATTGGAATTGGTTACAACAACAATCATTTACAGATTTTATACAACTGTTTGATTTAATTTCTAATCATGCAGAAGAGCATAAAATTAAGAAAGAAAATATTATTATTAATTTATTTGTCTGTCGTGGTTATTGTGAAAAGGATTATACACCACTACATCAACCAGAATTTATTATCGGTAATATTAATGAATTTAAAATGGACGTAGTAAAGGGAGGGTCTAATTTAACACCTGTAAAATCTATGAATCAAATGGAATTGATTACCTGGTTAGATACCTGCAAAAAACCGATGAAGGGGGGTACGGATACTATTTTTGATAGAGAAATTCATAATGGAGAATTAAGAGATTTTAATTTAACAAATGAAACTATAGAAAATAGAAATAATATCGATAATATTCAATTCATAAATGGTGCCTTTATTGAGTGTAATATATCAAATTGCGGTTTTGATAATTGTAAATTCGAAGATATTAATTTTCTAGCCAATACAAAATTAAATAGCATTTACTTTAATGATTGTACATTTAAAAATGTATCATTTCAAGAAGATTGCATGTTACAAAATATAAATTTTAAAAATTGTACGGTACATCGTGATGAACTTAATCCTGGGTTAACTATATATAACTCTACTGTTGATTTTTCAGATTTTCGTAATATGGATTTAACATTTTGTATATTTAATAATAGTAAAATATTATCTTCCGATTTTAGAGGTACTAATTTAACAGATTCAATATTTGAAAATGCTGATTTAACTGGAATTATATTTAACGAAACAACCATTTTAAAAAATACTAAATTTATAAATATTACCGGGCTAGATAATGATCAAAGTGATGTATCAACCGCATCTTTTGACGAAGCTACTTTAATTCCCTCATTTAATAATAATTCACCTAGAAATGTTAACGAGTATCCGGATGACGATGAATTAAGTGAAGTTAGTACTATTGGTACTGATATTATATATGATAATGATGCTAATAATTTATCGATAGATGAAAATAGTGATTGGTTAGATACATTTGAAACTAGTGATGTCGACGGACTACCACCACAACCACTAACGTTGGAAGATTTATTAACCGATGAAGATTTATTAAAACGAGAACCCGTAAAAATTAAACAATATTCATATCAAACATTTGATAAATTAACTAATTTTGATGTTATTCAATATGAAGATGTTAATTATTGTGATTATATTAAAAAAAACTCGAATCATTTAATTTTTTTATACGATGAACAAACATGTTTTATAACTAAAACATTATTAAAACAGTACATTAAAACAAATATCGATCCAACTAAAATAGTATTTTTGTGTAAAGAAGAACAAGAAGCTTTTGTACCACAAAAACAAAATATTTACGAAGATCCACAATTAAATATGGATATTTTCGGTCTTTTTGGTGTAATGATACCATTACAAGAATTAGATTTTATATTAAATAATGAATATCAAATATACATTATACAGGCTAATTATTATAATAAACCCGTACCGATTGCTTCATTAAGCACAAGATTGGGCGGAAATGTAGTTGGTGCGAATCATTGTCAATCATTAGTTGCTATTAAATCTGGTTATATTACTTATATTGAGAATGAAACCTTCAAAAATATTTGTAATAAAAAGGGCGGTAAAAAACAAACTAAATGCAAAATCAAAACTAAAAAAAATAAAACTAAAAAAAGTAAAAAGTAAAAAATAAATATGTTAATAATATATTTATTTTTTT
>TARA_B110000967_G_scaffold209938_1_pt1 | contig 10497 bp, 10 predicted proteins | sample TARA_B110000967 | Tara Oceans TARA_B110000967 (sample SAMEA4397903) | marine metagenome | biome: Polar Biome; feature: [DCM] deep chlorophyll maximum layer (ENVO:01000326); material: water (ENVO:00002006), including particulate matter (ENVO:01000060) such as... | depth 35 m
CAAACAAAAGAAAAGCTTGTATCTTCAGAGGTTGAGGGCGTTGTTAGCTCAGTACTAAGCAAAGGCCTGAATGAGTTCTTAATAGAAAATCCGAAAGAATCAATGGCACTTCTTGCAAAGGTTTCTGAGGCAGCGATGGCTAGAGAGGCAGCAAGAAAGGCTAGAGAAATGACTAGAAGAAAAGGGGTTTTAGAGCTAGCCGGTCTTCCAGGCAAGCTTTCAGATTGCCAAGAAAAAGATCCAGCTCTTTCAGAAATTTATCTTGTTGAGGGAGATTCTGCGGGCGGCTCAGCCAAACAAGGTAGGAATAGAAAATATCAAGCAATTCTTCCCCTCAAAGGAAAAATATTAAATGTACAAAAAGCAAGAATAGATAAAGTTCTTTCATCTGCTGAAATTGGCAACATGGTTAAAGCGTTTGGTTGTGGCATCGGCACTGAAGACTTTAATATTGAGAAGCTTAGATATCATAGAATTATTATCATGACAGATGCTGATGTGGATGGTTCTCACATTAGAACCTTGATATTAACTTTTTTCTACCAACAGTACTTTGATATTTTAGAAAATGGGCACATTTATATTGCCATGCCGCCTTTATATAAAATAACTAAAGGCAAATCTTCTGTTTATGCCTTTGACGAGGCTGAGAAAGAGATAGCTCTTAAGGAGTTCTCAAAATCTGGATCTAAAGGGATTGATGTTCAAAGGTACAAAGGTCTTGGAGAGATGAACCCAGATCAACTATGGGAAACTACTATGGATCCAGAGCAAAGAACAATGATGCGCGTAGACATTGCTGATGCCCAAGAAGCCACAGATATGTTTGAAACCCTTATGGGAGACGATGTTGAGCCTAGGCGAGAGTTTATTGAGCAAAACCCTCTCTCAGTAGTAAATTTAGATATCTAGCTTATCTTATTATAGTTTTTAGCAATCCATTGTTGCGCTTGCTGAGTAATTTCTTTTGAGTCTGACCCTCTAATAGGCGGCCCAATAATAATTGATATATTGCCAGGCTTTTTCTTAAAAGAGTGGTTGCGCCAATACTTCCCTGAATTATGACAAATAGGTATCACAGGAATGTTCTCATTAGCTGCTAATGCCCCGCCACTATTCGCAAACCTTCCAATCCCTTGTTCTGGAGCCCTTCTAGTTCCCTCAGGAAAAAGTAATACAACGTAACCTTCTCTAATCCTTTCTGCTCCGATAGCAATTACCCTCTTAAAGCTGGTATATTTTTCCTTTCTATTGATTGCGATAGGGCCTAATTTTGAAATTGCCCAACCAAAAAAAGGGATATACAGGATTTCCTTTTTAATAACACTGCTGGTAGGCATGACTAGAGTTTGAAGAAAAAGTGACTCCCACGGCCCCTGGTGATTGGAGATCATAACAAAGGGTTTGTTTTGAAGGTGATGAAGTCCTTCAACAGACCAGCTTATGCCACACAGGATTTTTAATAACCCCAGTATACTTAATATCCAAAACCTACCAATCTTTTGTGAATATTGAGCAGAGGCAAAAAAAGAACTTAGGATAATAGCAATTGATGTCGCTACTAGGCTTATAAAAAAAATAAAATAGAATAATAAGGTTTTAAGCAATAATTATCTAAAAATAAAAGGACATATGTCTACTTTATAATTAAGTCCTCAAGGTAGCCAGCAAGCTCTGAAATTTTTATTCTACTTTGCTCCATTGTATCCCTATCGCGGATAGTAACTGAATCATCATCTAATGTCTCAAAGTCTACTGTGATGCATAATGGCGTCCCAATTTCATCGTGCCGCCTGTAGCTTTTTCCTATATTTCCAGAATTTTCAAGCAGGATTCTACCTAATCTCAATTTTTGTAGGTCTTTTTTTATATCTGAGGCAATTCCAACCAAACCCTCATGATTTTTTTTCAAAGGTATTACAGCAGCCTTAATCGGAGAAAGATGTGGTTTAAGGGCTAATACGGTCCTGCTCTTTCCCTCGCCCAGGTCTTCAACCTTATAGGCTTCATTAAGAATAGCCAGAACACCCCTATCGACACCTGCAGATGGCTCAATTACATAGGGGACAGTCCATTTTTTTGATTCTTGGTCTTGGATAGCCAGCCTAGCATTTGACTCATTGTTTTCTTTCACGGTGGATTGAATATCTAATTCTTCCTGGTTCTTGCTATGAGACCCCAGATCAAAATCAGTTCTATTAGCTATACCCTCTAGCTCTTCAAGCCCATGAGGAAATTTATACATTATATCAACTGTTGCTTTGGAGTAATGTGCAAGCTCATCGCTGGGAACGTGATACAGCTCTAAACTCTCTCTCTCTACCCCTTGTTCTGACCACCAAGCAAGGCGAGCATCGATCCATACCTTATGCCAGTCCTCATCCGTTCCAGGCTTTACAAAAAACTCTAATTCCATCTGTTCAAACTCGCGGACTCTAAAAATAAAATTTCTTGGCGTAATCTCATTTCTAAATGCTTTGCCTATCTGAGCAATGCCAAAAGGCAGATGTTTAGATGTTGAGTCCACAACATTTTTAAAATTTGTAAAGATATGCTGCGCCGTTTCTGGTCTAAGGTATGCAAATGATTCATTATCTTCAACCGGACCTACGGCAGTTTTAAACATAAGGTTAAACGGACGAGGATCTGTTAAATCTTTTGAGCCGCAAGTTGGACAATTAGATGACTTTAGTTGATCTGCTCTCCACCTAGACTTGCACTCTTTACAGTCAACCAAGGGGTCGGTAAAAGTATCCTCATGACCTGAATAATTTAGAACGCTTGGCTTTGTAAGTATTGCAGCATCAAGGCCTTCCACATCATCCCTATCAAAGACCATAGATCTCCACCAAGATTGTTTGAGGTTATTTTTTAACTCAACACCGAGAGGCCCATAGTCATAAAGCCCTTGTAAGCCACCATAAATTTCATTTGATTGGAATATAAAGCCCCGTCTCTTACATAATGCTACAAGCTCTTCCATGGTTTTCGCTGTCAAAATAAACACCCTTGGTTTTTGTGGATAGAAAAATACATTATGCAGTTTTTTTAATTCAATCTATAGAGCTTTTATTCATGTCTGATCTCATAAGCGTATAAAATATAATAAACAACAACAAAAAAATAAATAGTGAAAATGAAACAATGAAAGTAATTTTTTATATTTTTACAATCTTGCCTCTTAAAACAGCTTTTGCGATCTTTAACTTACTGCCTAAGCTTTTACTGGCCGCCCATCCATCATTTAACGTAACTAAAAAAAATCTCTTCATTGCATTTCCAGAACTTTCAGAGACTGAGTTATTTTCGCTCTCCATTGATAGTGTTCGCGAAACACTTAAAAGTTTTTATGAGACTTTGTATGTTTGGTCTAGATCTCCAAATAAAATTATTCAGCATACAAAAAAAATTAATAATAGATTTTTATTTTCAGCCCAAGAAAACCATCAAGGATTAATTATTTTTGCACTTCACAATAGAAGCATTGATTTTATGCTGAGGTGGATTTCAACCCAACGAATCCACACCTCCTTGTATAAAACTATAAAATCAAAACAAGTTAATCGGTTTGTTAAAGCATTTAGAGAAGAGGGCGGAAACACTCTTACACCCACTGGAATAGGTGGCGTGAAGGCCATTATTAACGCCTTAAATAATAATCAAATGACATGCATGGCCTCTGATCAGGTACCTGCGGACGGCCTGGGAAAATACTCAACCTTTTTTGGCCATGAGTGCTATTCCTTCTCCTTGGCTCCGTCCCTGGCTAAAAAAACAAACAAACCAATTCTAATGACATCTTTAAGTTATAACTCAGCACTTGGCCACATCATGAGCTTTAAAAAACCTGATGAAAAGATTTATGGGGAAGATGGTGTAGATATTATGAATAGAGAAATGGAGCTTGAGATAAGAAAATGTCCTAAGGAGTATTCTTGGGAGTATAAAAAATTTAGAAAGTTAACCAATAAATCTGTAGATATATATAAGGCCTAGCGCCTCCAAAAAGCTGGGGTAAAAAGTACCAACAAAGTAAAGATTTCCAACCTACCTAAAATCATTGCAAAACAAAGAATTAACTTACCGACACCTGTAACTGCTGTGTAGTTATTCGAGACCTCTCCAAGCCCAGGACCAAGATTATTTAAACACGCGCCCACTGCAGAAAAAGCTGATTCAAAATCCATTCCCGTGCCCAGCATTGCCAACAGCAAAAACATAAAGATAAATACATATATAGAGAAGAAACCCCAAACTTTTTCAGCAATTTTTGAGTCAATGACCTTGGTACCAATTTTCGAGGTAAGAATAGCATTTGGGTGAATAGTTTTAACTATCTCTTTGTATGCTTGATTAATCATGATAAGCACTCGCCATGCCTTAATTCCCCCACCGACTGATTGCGAGCATGCTCCCATAAATGCTCCTACAAGAAGCAAGTAGGGCAAGAAACCCGGCCACAATGAAAAGTCTTCAGTCGTAAAGCCTGATGTTGTGATAATAGAAACCGTATGAAAAATAGCTGTGCTGGCTGTAGAATAAAAGCCTGTATAAGAGTCGCTAAAAAATAAAACAATAAAAGATATCGTAATTACCAGCGCAACCACTGAGAGAAAGAATTTAAACTCTGAATCATAAAAGTACCTAAAAGGCTTGCCTCCAAAAATGGCAGCATAGTGCACAGCAAAAGAAGCGGCAGATAACAACATAAAAATAATACAGATGGTTTCTACAAAGCGGCTATTAAAAAATCCAATACTTCCATCATGAGTTGAGAAGCCGCCGCCTGCTACAGTGCTCAAGCTGTGTGCAATTGCATCAAATGCTGTCATTCCAGAAAGACCATACAAAAGAGCGCAAGCCAAGGTTAAGCCTACATAAATTTTCCATAATGCCTGGGCGCTATCTGCAATCCGCGGTGTTAGCTTTTGATTGCCATGGCTTCCAGGAAGCTCCATCTTATAAAGCTGACCGCCACCAATACCAAGAGCTGGCATAACAGCTACAGCTAAAACGATTAGACCCATTCCTCCTATCCACTGCAAAAGCTGCCTATAGAGCAAAAGAGATTTTGGCATATCATCTAAGCCAACCATGATTGTTGCGCCGGTTGTGGTAATTCCTGATACTGACTCAAATAGAGCTGCAGTTAAATCTAATCCAGAAAAATAAAATGGAATAGAGCCAGCAACTGCCAAGACAATCCAAAACATTGTTGTGATAATAAAACCATCAGAAATGTTGAGTGGAAGAGTTTCTTTGCGCGAGGACACCCACATCAGAACGCCCGCAAGAAATAAAAACAAAAATGAATATAGAAAAATTGCGCCACCAGTTTCTTGGTAGATCGCTGTCATTGCTAGCGGGGGTAAAAAAGAAATGCTGAAGATGGCTAGCAAAATCCCGAGTAGGTTAAAAATAGATCTAAAGTTCATTAATCATCCAAAAATAGATTTTGCACTTGTTCTTTGTTTGTTTTTCCTAAGATAAATACAATAATTCTATCTCCCGCGCACAGCAATAACTTCTCTGAACCCATAAATGTTTCATTATCTCTTGTGACTGCTGCAACCACACAGTTTTCCGGAAGAGGCACGTCAGAGATAGGTTTGCCTAGATACTCATTGGTAAATTTATTTTGATGAACTATCCCCTCAATTGCCTCTGCACCACTTTCCATTTTAAATATCACTTCCTGAGGAACATCCCCTTCTGCTAAGTGTTGCAACACCATAGAGACAGTAAGGCGCTGAGGAGAAAGAGCAATATCAACAAAATTTTTGGGTAATATATTGATATAAGTGTAGTTATTTACAAGAATAATTGTTTTTTTAGCCCCAAGCTTCTTTGCTAGAAAAGCAGACATAATATTTGTTTCATCATCATTGGTTAAAGCGCAAAAAACATCTATATTCTCAATATTCTCGCTTTTTAACAATTCTTCATCTGAGCCGTTACCATTTAAGACAATTGTCCGGTTTAGCTCCCTGGAGAGCATCTCACATCTTTGGCGATCAGGATCTATGATTTTAATTTTATAGTCATCTTCTAAGGTTTTAGACAAAGCAAAACCAATTTTTCCACCCCCAATTATCATAATTCTAGAAGAAGAAGTATCTTGTAAGCGCATTTCTTGAACCACGGTATCAATATCTTCTTCTGCTGCAACAAAATACAGCTCATCATTTTCTTTAATAATAGTTTTGCCGTCTGGAATAAAAGGCTTTCCTTTTCTAAAGATAGCTGGAACATAAGTGTTGGTTTCAGGCATATCACTTTTAATACTTTTTAAAGCTCTGTTAACTAACATGCCATCTCTCTTTGCCTTAACCGAAACAACCTTTAGCGCACCATTTGCGAATGTTTCTATTTGCTCTGCTCCTGGATGTTTAATTAAATCAACCAAATGATCTGTTACTTCATTTTCAGGGCCAATAGCAATATCAATACTATTCTCACCAAAGGCATCAAGCGAGGTTACATAAGATGAATCTGAAAGCCGGCAAATTGTTTTTTTAACCTTAAATTTTGATTTTGCAATTTGACAAGCAGTAATGTTGCATTCATCACTGCTGGTTACAGCAAGTAAAATTGTGTCTTTATCGGCTCCTGCATTTTCTAGTGTATGTGGGTGAGACGCATGGCCAATCACTGTGGCCAAATCAGAGTCTTCTTGAAGCTTCAAAAGCTTCTCAGCATTTAAATCAACAATGCTAACGTCATAGCTTTCTTTTGATAATTTTTTTGCAAGACTACTGCCAACCCTACCAGCCCCTAGTATTAAGATTTTCATAACTATAAATTAAACCTCTTTTTAAACAATTGGAAGAACCCGCCTTATTTATTTAATTTGCAAAAAAAGCAGCATAAGAATTCGCTGCATCTGCCGCAGTGATAATTTTCTTGCCAGGAAATTGTAAGTGGGTAATTACTATTGATGAATCTACTGTTTTAACAGTCATTCCATTTTTATAAAAAGTAAAATTATCACTCATATCTTCTTGAATCTGCGGGTTCTGGACAGCCATTCCGTGTATTTTGATGTCTATATTATTCCTTTTAAAAAATAATCCTGGCCAGCCATTTAGAGCTTTAAATTTTCTAAAAATATGTTCTGCTTCTTCTTCTAAGAAATTAACCATACCCGAGGATTTAGTAATTTTATTACAATATGTTGCGGAGTGGTGATCTTGCTCTACTGGTTTTTGGCTAGAATTTAAAATATCTAACAATGATTTAAATAATATTTTATTGCACAATCTGGTGAGCTGATTCTCTAAATTAATTTTATTTGATAGGTATGGAATTTCGTGATCATGGAAAGAGTAAACAGGGCCCTCATCTAGACCACTTGTCATTTTCATTATCGAAATACCTGTTTTTATATCACCATTAAGCAAACAAGACTGGATGGGAGATGCTCCTCTATATTTTGGGAGGAGAGAAAAATGAATGTTAATGGGTGCGACCTCGGGGTGCTCAAGCAACCAGTCAGGTAAAATTTTTCCATATGCTGATACAACCAAGAAATCATAGTTAACCGGATAGATAATTTGTTTAAAAGCATCATCTATGCTTTCAGGGTTGTATAAAGGGATCCCTAATTTTGTAGCTTCAGCAGATACTGCTGAGGGTTCTTTTTTGCCGCCTCTTTTAGAGCGCTTGTCAGGCTGACTAATAACACCAACTATTTCACACTCCTGTGCTGCTAAATTTTTTAGTATTTGAGCGGCTGAGTCTGGAGAGCCAGCAAATAAAATTTTCATATTTTGTAAATTCGCTTAAATTCGCTTAAATTCGCTTATTTTAATGCCTTCTTCCGAATTCTATCCCTTTTAAGCGGTGAGAGGTAGTCAACCATTAACTTTCCTTCTAAGTGATCAATTTCATGCTGTATGCAGACAGTTAAAAGTCCCGTAGGCTCTTCTTCGTGTGGCTGCCCTGTAATACCCTGCCAAGTTAAGAGAATGCTATCAGGCCTAACAATTTCCTCTGTTACGCCCGGAACTGACAGGCACCCTTCACTAAATGAAAGAAGACTTTTGTCGTTTAATATCTTAAATTCGGGGTTAATAAATATTTTAGGTTCATTTCTTTCTTCTGATATATCTAATACTATGATTCTTTCGTGATAATCTACTTGTGTTGCCGCTAGACCAATTCCATTTTCAGCATACATGGTCTCAAGCATGTCCGAAGTAAGCTTTTCAAGACTTTTGTTGAATTTAGTAACTTTCGCAGCTACCTTTCTTAGCCGAGGATCTGGAAATGTTAAAATGTTTAGCTTTGCCATATACACATTATAATTACATTATCTATAATCAACACCTGTTAGTGATTAATTTTTTATTTAAGGAGTAACACAATATGTCTACCCAAGCTTCCGTTTCAATTTTTATGGGCTCTAAGTCTGATCTACCAATTGTACAAGCCGCAGCAGATACGCTTAAAGAATTTAATATTCCGTTTAATATGTATATTCTTTCAGCGCACCGAACACCCGAAGAGGTTGTTAAAAAAATTAAGGAGTCAGAAAACAACGGAGTAAAAGTATTTATAGCAGCAGCTGGAATGGCCGCTCATTTAGCTGGAGCAATTGCCGCTCAAACTTCAAAGCCAGTTCTGGGAATTCCATTGGCTGGAGGAGAGCTTGATGGAATGGATGCATTACTTGCAACGGTACAAATGCCTAAGGGTGTTCCAGTGGCAACTTTTGCAATTGGGAAATCTGGGGCCATAAATGCTGCTATTTGTGCGGCTCAAATCCTAGGGACTTATGATGAAGATATAGCTACGAAATTATCTGCTTATAAAACTAAAATGCATGACGACGTCTTGAGTGCAAATGAGTCCATTCAATAGCATTAAATTTGAAAAAATTTATTGCCGCAGAGGACGCATCAGATTGGCTTAAAGATGGCAAAATTTTAATTCATCCAACTGAGGGAATTTGGGGTATAGGATGCGCAGCATTTAACAAGGCTGCAGTGAATAAAATTGTAAACTTGAAGCAAAGATCGCACTCTAAACCTTTTATATTATTGGCTCGATCAGCAGCCGAAGCGATTAATTATTTTGATGGCATAACATCACAACAAGCAGACTACTTGAGCAAAGCTTGGCCTGGACATTTAACGGCCATCATGAGTGCGAAGGATAACATTCCCTCTCACTTAAAAGCCTTGGATAATTCAATTGCAGTGAGAGTAAGTGATCACTTACATCTTATTAATTTGCTAGATTGTTTTGGAGGGCTAATGGTCTCTACTTCTGCTAATATTAGCAACACACAGACCCCGATAGACATAGAGGAAATTATGAAAATTTTTTCAGATAATGATCTGGCGGTGTATGCTCATGAGAACGGCGAAGCAAAAAAACCTTCCACAATAATTGATATGAGAACAATGGAATTTATACGTGAATAGACTTGATCTTGATAATCTAAATGCCATAGAATTTTGCTTTGAAGGCATTCAAAAAAATATTCTAAATAAGCTTAAAATAATTAATGATTCTCAATGCAATGTAGTTGTTGATAAATGGAATAGAGAACAAGGTGGTGGCGGCAAATCAATTTCCCTTGAGGGTAAAATTATTGAAAAAGCTGCAGTTAATTTTTCGTCTATTTCTGGAAAAAAACTTCCTAGTTTCTCAATAGCAAGCTCTACCAAATCCAAAACATCATCTGGGTTTCATGCAGTTGGAGTTTCAGTTATCTCACATCCACATAATCCATTTTGTGCAACAAGCCACATGAACGTAAGAATTTTTTTAGAAGTTGGCAAAAACCAAGTTATAAAAAACTGGTGGATAGGAGGGGGCTTTGATCTAACGCCTTACCACCCCTCCATAATTGATGCCTCAACCTGGCACAATGCTGCCAAAAATACTTGTGATCAATTTAGCAAAACCTTTCATAAAAAATTTGCTTCACAATGCGATAGTTACTTTTATCTTCCTCATAGAAAAGAAAAAAGAGGCATAGGCGGCATATTTTTTGATCAACTGCGACATAAAAGCATTGAAAATAGCCTTCATATTCTTGAAGAAGTTTCAAAAACTTACATAGATACTTACCAAGCTATTATTAATAGCCATAAAGAAGACATATTTTCTCAAGATGATAGAGACTTTCAGCTATATAGAAGGGGGAGATATGTTGAATTTAATCTTTTATTTGATCGTGGTACCAAATTTGGCATTGAATCCAATGGGCGTGCCGAATCTATCCTGGCCTCACTACCACCGTTGGTTAATTGGCCTTTTAAACTCTCAACCAGTATTAAGGCAAAAGAAAAGAGGCTATTAAGATTTTTAAATAATAACTGGGAGCAACATATTTAAATAATGACTATTTTTAAGCTGGGAGTTGTTGGGCAGCCTATTAAACACTCTTTATCACCAATTATTCATCAAGAATTTTCTATAAAGACTGGAATTCAGCTGCAATATGAAGCATATGAAGTACCACCAGAAGCACTAGATGGCTTTATT
>TARA_B110000967_G_scaffold203765_2_pt1 | contig 10479 bp, 7 predicted proteins | sample TARA_B110000967 | Tara Oceans TARA_B110000967 (sample SAMEA4397903) | marine metagenome | biome: Polar Biome; feature: [DCM] deep chlorophyll maximum layer (ENVO:01000326); material: water (ENVO:00002006), including particulate matter (ENVO:01000060) such as... | depth 35 m
TTTTCTTCTGCGTGTGCCAACGCTGATGACTTAGCTTTATTGATGTCAATTGGAGATGGTGAGCCTACTTCGGAACAGATGTCTTCATTCTCTACTAAGTGTATGATGGCGATGATGAATATGAATGCTGATACTGGTGTTAATGATGGTGTTGTTGATTCTGGTACTGGTGATTCTGGTGCTGTTTCTGGTGTTGTTGATTCTGGTGCTGTTTCTGGTGTTGTTGATACTGGTGCTGTTTCTGGTGTTGTTGATACTGGTGCTGTTTCTGGTATTGATCCTATTGCTGGTCCTGTTATTGATCCTATTGCTGGTCCTATTGTTGATCCGGTTACTGGTAATTCCGATGAAGGATATTCTAATATGGAAAAAGTAACCAAAATCATCTTAAATCCCCGTGTTAGTGATACTACTTTTACTTATATTGATTTTGCTGAAGGTGAAAATGTAGATAAAGCAACTTTAACTCTAGAAGATTCATTTAAATCTTTCAGGTATGAAGCAGATGGAACCACTTTATTTTATATGCCTTGGAATAAAGATACTTACATTCATATGGTAAAAGATAATACTCATTCAAAATTATTTTATGCTACGAGTGAAAATGTTGAATCAAACACCATTAACAAAGAAGGTTATCAATCTGATTCTACTTATAGTCATGAAAATAATAATAAAGTAGTAGAATATGCTTTATACAATAATAAAAATGCTTACCAAATAACGAAAAAAATGCATTTTGATATCACCAACGGTAATTTCTTACATTGTATTGATGATAAATTAACAATTTATAATAGAGCGGGTTCTGTAGTAGAAACAGATGAAGCCACTACAGTTGAAGAAAAGGGGTTCCATCCATTTGTAGTAAAAGATAAAGCAAATAGTTTAGATGTTCTTTATATTCCGAATGGAATAAATACCATGATTGTTATTTTAGGAAAATATTTAGGGGAAAATACTTTATTAAATGTCGTCCGTTTTACACCAGAAGGTGTTGTAAATGTAAAATCTGGACAAGCAGCTTGCGTAAACGAGAATCTTGATGTTAAAAAAGTAGAAACTACTGAAGAAAATGAAATAGATGATAAATATATTTTAAAGACACAAATTGTTCCACCGGTTTGTCCTACTTGCCCATCTTGTCCATCTTGTTGTAATTCCGATAAGAAAGAAACATGCGGCAGTTGTGGTGGAAACGGTGGTTGCGGAACAAAAGACGATAAAGGGGATTCATTATTAAAAGATGCGAATGATATTCGTGATGATTTAAGTGATGCTAAAAAAGCAGATGCTAAAAAATCAGAAACTACAAAAACAGAAACTACAAAAACAGAACCTAAAAAAACAAATGTAGGCGGTGTTATTAATAATACAGTAGATGCTGCTGGTAATATAATTACCGGAACAGTAGATACAGCAAGTGATTTAATTGAAAAAACAGGGGCAGGTATTTATGATATTTTAACACAAAATCGTAATAATGGTAATTCGAGTACGAATACTGGTATGAATACTGGTATGAATACTGGTACGAATACTGGTACGAATACAAGAAATACGGATTATAAAATGAATACGGGAAATACGGGAAATACGGGAAATGCGATGACTTATAATGATTATTCACGAAATGGTTTATTACCTCCTTCTAATAATAGTAAATATATGGCTCGTACCGCTGATTTCAGCGCTTTTAGTAAGTAAAAAATAATATAATTTTGATATAATATATTATTTACGTTAAAACGCTATTAAAAATATATCCGATTATATTAATATGCAAGATATTAACACTATATTAAATAGAAATGAAGTAGAAAATCAAATAAAAAATATATTAAATACTTTTAATACAGAAATGAATAACATCCATTTTAAAAAGGGGATCTATTTATATGGTGCACCTGGGTCTGGAAAAACAAATTTTATAACAAATATATTGAAAGAATTAAATTATGATATTATAAAATATGATGCGGGTGATGTTCGTAATAAAAATTTGATTGAAACCATTACAAATAATAATATTTCCAACCGAAATGTATTAGATTTAATGAGTAAACGACAAAAAAAAATAGCAATCGTTATGGATGAAATAGATGGAATGAATAATGGAGATAAAGGTGGGTTGACCGCATTAATTAAATTAATTCGGCAAAAAAAAACGAAAAAACAAAAACAAGAAGATAAAACAGTAAACCCGATCATTTGTATAGGAAATTATAACATTGATAAAAAAATACGTGAATTAATTAAAGTTTGTAATACATATGAATTAAAAACCCCTACAAAGGAACAAACCATAATATTATTAAATCAAATATTACCTAGTTATCCAACAGAATATATAATTATAAATAATTATATACAAGGTGATTTAAGAAAATTAGATTTAATACGAAATATTATAAATAAAAATAATGATAAATTGCCTATAAGTAAATTAATAGAATTATTTTGTAAAAAATCTTATAACGAAGATTCAAAACAAATTACAAAGTTATTAATAAATTCCTCTGTTCCAATAAATGAACATAATTTTTGTATGAACGAAACAGATAGAACTATCGTAGCTTTATTATGGCATGAAAATATAATTGATATGTTACAAAAAGATAGTAATGAAAAAACGATACCAATTTATTCAAAAATATTAGATCACATATGCTTTGCTGATTATATAGATCGTATTACATTTCAAAATCAAATATGGCAATTTAATGAAATGAGTTCTTTAATCAAAACCTTTTATACAAATAAAATGTATCATGATTATTTTCCTGAAAATAAAAATCAATATAATCCAGAAGAAGTGCGGTTTACCAAAGTATTAACAAAATATTCAACCGAATATAATAATATATTATTTATTTATAATTTATCTCAAGAATTAGATTTAGATAAAAAAGATTTAATTTCTTTATTTCAAGAAATACGACTGTATTACGATAAAGAAAATATCAATAATGTTGATATATTAAACAAACTAGAAATATTTTTCCAAGACTATGATATTAGTAAATTAGATATAAAACGATTGTATAGATATTTGGATAAAAATTCGAAAAAAGATTTAGATATAGAGGGAGAATAATATGATATCATATTGTATAATGCCTAGAACTAAAAATCTATGTCTAAAAAAACGCGTACAAACCCCCAATAAATGTAAAAAAGTAAAGGGATGTAAAGTAGCAAAAGGAACAAAAAGAACGTATTGTCGTAAAGCCAAGAATAAGACATCTAAAAAGCGTCAAGGTAAAAAATAATATTATTAATAAATAAATGAATAATATTATTTATGCAACTTCTTCAATAGGTATTCTAGTTACATTTTCATCTTGTTTTATTTTTTGCAAATCTTTTATAGTAGTATTTGATTGAATTAGTTGTTCGCCTTTCTCTACTAATTGATTTTGTAACATATTAATAATTTTTTGCATCTGATTGTTATTATTATTAGCACTATTAATTTGTTCATTTAATTGTTTGATTTGTGCTTGTTGTTGGTGCATTAATTTAACAACTTCTTCCGACGTTAATGGTCTTGGTGGCTGTCCTTCTTGTTGGAGCATAATAGGACCATTTTGTTTACGTTTTTCAATCTCTTTTTTGTGTGTTTCTGCTCTTTCATCTTCAATCTCTTTAATTTGTTTAAGAACATCTGGTTTCATATTAGGTAACCCTAATTTATATTTTTCTAATAATCCATCGATGTCCCTCATAAAAAAATCTTTTATGTTTTTTTCAGATTCTTTTCGAATAAACGTATCTACTGTTTTATCCGATTCTTTAAAATATGTTGGGTCGGGATTATCAAACATTCTTCGTTTATCGAACGTATTATGATCATGAGAAAATACTAATATTGATTTTAATGGATCTAATTGGATAAATGGTATAGTATATCCTTTTAAAAATGCCCGTTCTTCAGCGATAGCAGCACCTTCTTCATATTGTGTTTGTTCTAATAATTGTTTTTTAAATGCGAATGTACCAGCGGTTGCATGTGTACCATGATACGGTCCACATTGTATCATTTTAGAGAGAGTTTTAAAGTATACATAAATTTCACTATTACCAGCACATAATGCAACAGGGTCTGACTGTAATCGTTCAACCGCATGTGAAATTCTTTCAGGTGGATAATAATCATCGTCGTCCATGTAAACAATAATAGAACCAGTTGCATATTTATGCATATAATTACGTTTTGCACCTAGAAACATCTTTTTATCTACCTTAAAATACCGAATTTGAGGAATATTTGATTTTTCAATTAAATCTTCTATTTTATCTGTACCATCATCAACAATAATCCATTCAATACGACTTTTTGGATAATCTTGATTACGAAAACACTCAAACATCGTTTCTATAAATGGACGTCGATTAAATGTAGGAGTGCATACAGAAACAAGTGGAAAATTCTTCGAATTTTTTTTGTTCTTATTATTATTTTTACCCATAATAATAATAAGAAGAATATTATTTATACCGATTTAAATACTTATACTTTTTCTTTGTAATCTTTAAACATTGCTTTCATAAATCGTGATGCACTAGATGAATAAATATAAGGAACCAATATACCAACGATTAATGAAAAAACAATCGTAGTTAATGCTTTAAAACTAAATTGGGGTATTATAGATTCTAAATTTGATAATTGTGATGAAAAACTAATACTGGATATAATTAATATAATCGTTAATACTATAGGTAATAATTTATTATAACATAGGTCTACGAAAATATTTAAAATACGTATTATTTCATAAAAGAAATTACTTTCTGACCCGCAATCTTTATTTTTTTCATAGTCACTTTTACTATTCATAACGTGTTCATCTATTTCTTCGAAAATATTTATACCCTTTTTATGTTCCCCTGCGTATATTAATGTAGAAAATAACGAATATATAAATAAGTAAAATGTAATAAAAATACCAGCAAAAGGAACGTTGGTAGCCATTACAAAGAACAATCTAAATAATACTTTTATAACTGTTCCAAACGGATTAGTCATGGAGGCTATAGACCCCATGATAGTACCTACATCAACCTTATATACGCCAGTTATAGTTAAAGACATCATAGATATTATTAAGAAAATGGTTACGATGCCGTACATAAGATTAATAAATGTGCTGCCTTCTGCTTTTATAATCATAATTAAAAAATCTTTTAATGATTTTAATGAATTTTTTATAAAATAAACTAAACCTAAATATAGAAGACTAAATTTGAATCGTCCGTTCAATACCTTATCTGTAATTGCTGGAATAAAATGAATTAAAAATTGATCGAGTTTTTCAACAAACATAATTGAAAATTCAAAAAAGAATAGTATCAAAGAAAATATGGGATAATCATCGTTCGATGAATTTTCTAACATTTTCATTCGAGAAATAGGTATCACTTCAAAATCCGCGTCTTTACTATAAAACATTAAAAAATACCAATTGTAAACCATATAAGAACTAATAATAGCTGAAAAAATCCAAGAAATGGATTCTTGGACAAGAAAATAATCACTTTCGGTAGGTGTACCTACTGATAAATTATCTACTATATATTCAGCGGTTGTACGATTGAAAGAATTAATTTTTTTATACAAATTATTGATTGCTCGAATCATAATTTCGCGAGGATTCGCATCATCACCCAATACTTCTTTATCATCTACCGTATCATATCCTTCATAATCGTCTCGTTTAAATCCTTCTTTGATAGGAAATATAAATTCATGTACTTTTTTAAAAGGAGAAAAATCCTTTAAATTTTCAAACATCTGAAAAAATTTATGTACATTTTCATTTCTTTCTTTGTTTTCATTTGTTTTTTTGTCTTTTTCATTATGGTCAGTGTTTGACTGTATGTTAGATAAAGTAGTAAACTCCTCTATATTTTTATAATTTTCTTTTATTTTTGATTTTTTTTTTTTAACTTTTTTTATTTTTTCAATCATATTAATTGTTTGAAAATTATCCTTTTCTTTAATTTTATTATGTTTTTTCTTATCTATTTTTTCATTTTTGATATTATCATTCATTTATACTATAATATTATAATATTATACAGCATTATAATATTTTGGGTTGAATAACCTAAATGTTTATCTTGAATACATCATTCCGCAATTTCCTCCAATAAAAGATAAAATATTATAGCGTTCTTCATATAAAACCAAATTATAATTATATTCATATAATCTCCAATTTGTTTTATCAATACCTTCTATAGCACCATCGTCACCACAAATTACATTATAACTGGAACTAATTGTGTCTACTGAAGGAACATGGGTAGTAATCTCTAATTCAACACGATTAAATTTACTCATATTAACAGCACCGCTGGGCTGATATTCGAAAGGGCTAGTTTTTAAACCAAAATTATAACAATATAAACCATCTCCACCGTTTCCTGAGGTTCGTACATATTTTTCAACATAATCGTATACTCCGCGCGTTAAAATATTTTCTCTATATTCTCCATTAAATAAAATACCCATCGTTTCCAATATTTCTTTACGATTTTCATTATGAAAATCTCCAGATATAGTAATACCTGTATTTTGATTGGTTTGTGGATGAATACCATAGCTAATGGTCTCTCCTGGTATATTCGTATGACTAGCTAAAGTTACATTAGAAGGAAGCCTATGATAGGGCCAATTTGTATAATTACTCCATTCGTTTCTTAAATTTACATCATTTCTTTGTAAATACCACATCCAATTTGCTATCATACCATTTGAATTTATTTGTACTTTTTTAGTACCTGTAATATTTTCCTGTTTATGTTCAAAAACGTCCTTTACAATATATACCTGATCTTGTGACGTGAATAATTTAGTTTCTTCTTTTGATAAAAAGCAATAAGTTGATAACAAATGAATATCGGCGTTCCAAGTATTTATTAAATTCCCCAATTCCGCATATTTATTTAATTTAAGAGAAGGCGGTGTTTGCAAAAAACGATGCATTTGAAAACGAGGTAAATTGAAATCTGGTTGTATATATGGATAACTATTACCAATATCTAATACATCACGAACTGTAAATAATTCATAAATTGGTCGAATTGTTACAGATATTTCTAATTCGCTGTATTGAAGTGCAACTAATGGAAAAGCACATTGGCTATTTAATGTAAACCATGTATTAATTGGTATATATAAATTTCTTCCTCTAATAGATGGTTCTGCCCCTAAATTGCTGGTAGTATATGGAGAATTTGGATAAGCATTTTTACGTCCAAATGCATAAGCAGGATCATTTAAATCAGGAATATTACCAGTCATGCGATTGTATAATTCTTTCTTATCGCCTGAAAAATCTCTATCTACCATAGCAGCCATATATTCACCTGTATACTTTTGCAACGTTAAGCTGCCGCAAGTAATTACAATTTCTTTTATTAATTGTGCCCCCAAATTTTTAATCCATTTAAATTCATATGGAGACCAATTGTTGTTCGTTTCAGTACTAGCTGGATATATAGGACTCCATATATCGGGCATTCTTACTACTAAATATGTATCCATGAGTAGATCTGCATGTCGTGGTATTTTGAATTTAAACGTAGATGGTTCTGAGGAACGTAAATCTCTTAAACCATCATAATCTATTCTAAATTTTTGGAGTCCAAAATTACTATGTTTTGAATAAGTAACTTTGAAGAACGTTTTACTAGGATTTCCTGTTAAAAATAAGTTATTATTACCAGTTGAAATTATATTTAGTAATCCTCCAGCCATATTAATATATGAGTATATATAGTTTTTATATTTTTATTCATCATTAATAGTTTATAAATTTATATATACCAAATATATACAAGATATATACATGGATTATTATCAAAAGATATTATTATTATTAATCATAATTTTAAGTTGTCTTATACTATTTGAGTTTTATAGAAAATATTATTTAACCACAACAAAGTTTAGAGAACCTTTTGGGTTTAATACTATTGAAAATGAATACGACAACGTTAGTACTTCTGATATATCTACCAAGGTGCAAAGTACACCTAGTAAATATGATGAGATAAGTATATCTCAATTTGTAATAAAAGGTTCTTACAATTCAGCTTTTACCGGTAATCATATGAATTTAGAAATGATACAATATCTATTATCTAGAGGATGTCGGTATTTAGATTTCGAAGTTTTTTATATTCAAGAAGATGATATATTTAAAGCTGTAGTTGCTTGTTCAAATGATCCCACTTTTAGTACATTAAAAAGTGATAATTATTTATTATTAGATGACGTATTTACGACTATAAACTCATACTCTCATTCTTTTACGACACCTAATCGTCAAGACCCACTATTTGTTAATTTACGTATTAAATCGAATGATACGAATGTTTATCCAGCTGTAGCAAAATCAGTACATGAGCATTTAAAATCAAATTTAGTGGAAGGTAAAGTAACGAACGATACGTTATTTAAAGATATTAAAAAAAAAATTGTATTAGTCGTTGATAAAACGATTCATCGTAATTATAAAGAGTATCATGATTGTAATGATCCACAACAAAAATGTATTAAATTAGGACACTTTGTTAATTTAGAAAGTGGAAGTGATAAATTAAATTTAATTCGATATAATGAAATATTTGAACAAAAACCGGTTCCTATCATGACCCGCGATGATAATATTACAACAAATGTTAATTATATGAAATTAGTAGTACCTGACTTATTAAATGATAATCTTTATAATCCTAGTTTAAATGATTTAGTGATTCGGTATGGTGCTCAAATTGTTCCGTTTTGCTTTTATAAAAAAGGCATTCAATTAGATGATTATGAAGAATTCTTCAACGATAATCACAGTTCTTTTGTGCCGTTAGGTACAGCAATTGCATATTTTAAAAAATTAAATGATTTAGAAAATGAATAAAATTTTTATAATATAATATTATATTATAAAACTATGAAAAAAAAATATACAGCAAAAATGTGTGATAATAAGATGTCTATTGAAGCATGTGAATATGCTATATTACGCAATGCTATAGACGAGACTGAAAATATTAAAGGGAAAAAACAAGTAAATAATGAGGATGTTCAAAAAATGTTAACTATCGTAGAAGATTTTATTATCAGCAAAAAATTAATATGTTATGGCGGAACAGCAATTAATAATATTTTACCCAAATATGCTCAATTTTATCGAAAAGATATTGAAATACCTGATTATGACTTTTTTTCATCAAACGCTTTAGAAGATGCGAAAGAATTAGCAAATATCTATTATAACGCCGGTTATCGTGACGTAGAAGCAAAATCAGGAGTTCATATGGGAACATTTAAAGTTTTTGTGAATTACATACCTATTGCTGATATTACCTTATTACATAAAGAATTGTATAATAATTTATTAAATGATTCTATTAAAATGGCTGGAATACATTATTGTCCACCTAATTTTTTAAGAATGGGTATGTATTTGGAATTATCCAGACCAGAAGGAGATGTTTCTCGATGGGAAAAGGTATATAAAAGATTAAATCTATTAAATCAACATTATCCGATAGCGTCCAAAGTATGTAAAAATACATCAAAAAATGTTATTGATACTAAATTATACAATTTAGTTTGCAATACATTAATCAATAATGATGCTATTTTCTTTGGTGGTTATGCATATAATTTATACCAACAATTTTATGGTAATAAAAATGATGATCCTACCTGTTTTGATGTATTAGCTGAAGATATGGATAAATTAGCATTAATTATAGAAGAGCAATTACAACAATCCGGTTATAAATCTATTAAAAAAATTACACACAAACCTGTTGGAGAAATTATTCCAGAACATATTGAGATCCGTGCAGGAACATCTACGGTTGCATATATTTATAAGCCAACCGCATGTCATAACTATAACCTAATTAATATAAACAAACAAGAAGTAAAAATCGCAACAATTGATACGATATTATCTTTTTATTTAGCATTCATATATGCAAATGAACCGCATTTTGATAAAAATCGCTTATTATGTATGAGTAAATTTTTATTTGATTTATCTGAAAAACATAAAACAGAAACAAATGGTATATTAAAACGTTTTTCAATTAATTGTTATGGTACACAAAGTACATTAGAAAGTATGCGTGCAAAAAAATCATCACAATTTAAAAAATTAAAGAATGATAGAAATAATAAAGAATATGAAATGTGGTTTTTAAATTATACGCCTTATAAATTAGAGAATAAAACTATTATTAATAAAAATAGTATTGATATTCAAAATGTGGAAAAAAGTATAGAAAGTCAGCGTAAATCAAAAAAAAGTAAATCAAAAAAAAGTAAGTCACCCAAAACCAGAAAAAATACACCTGATTTTTTTAAAAAATTATTAATCAAATAAATTATAATTGGTATAATATTATAATTTATAAAGCCTCCGATGGGATTTGAACCCACGGCCGCTAGCTTACAAG
>TARA_B110000967_G_scaffold63378_1_pt1 | contig 10456 bp, 12 predicted proteins | sample TARA_B110000967 | Tara Oceans TARA_B110000967 (sample SAMEA4397903) | marine metagenome | biome: Polar Biome; feature: [DCM] deep chlorophyll maximum layer (ENVO:01000326); material: water (ENVO:00002006), including particulate matter (ENVO:01000060) such as... | depth 35 m
CAAATCCAATGCCTAACTCAGGATATCCTGCAGCAAAAATTGCACTCCCACATCCGCCAAAAACGAGCCAAAAGGTTCCGAAAAATTCTGCAAATAATTTTTTCATAATAATCAATTTTTTAGGTTTTCATATAGGACACAGAAATAAAAAAAAGTCACATAACGCTTATAAAATCTACTTTCACATATTATTGAAAAGTGTATCTTTGTAAAAAATTCATGATGACTCTATTTTTAATTACATTAGTGCTTTTAGGAATTGCTGTTGGAGGAATTTCCATAAAATTGTGGGCAAAAAAAGATGGTGAATTTGCAGGAACTTGTGCCAGTCAAAACCCCATGATTAATAAAGATGGAGAAGCCTGTGGTTTTTGCGGCAAAACTCCTGACGAATACAAAGATTGCTCTGAACCTGAACATGCGTAGTACATTTTCATTTTAAATAAAGGAAATTGTTATGGTTCAATTTAGTATATTTATCTTCACTAATAAGTCAAATCATTTTCATTGGAAGTAAACGACCTCATTCAAAAAGCAAAACAAAATGATCAAATTGCATTCAATACCTTACTGCATACGTTTTGGAATGATGTTTATGGATTTTTGATTAAACGCACTCAAAATGAAAATGATGCAGAGGACATTACTATTGAGACGTTTTCCAAAGCCTTTGAAAAGATTGAATCCTTTGATGAGAAATTTAAATTCAAAACATGGCTCATCACCATTGCAAAAAATACCCATTCTGATCGTTTAAGAAAACAAAAAACAACGCTCAGCAACCAAACATCTGAAGAAGATGAAAAACGAGTGTATAAAATTCAGGACGGATCCCCCTCACCAGAAGACAAACTCATCACAGAACAAAATTTGGCGGCTTTACTTAAAGATATCAAAAAGTTGAAACCGCACTATCAACAAGTGATTAATTTGCGCTATTTTCAAGAGTTGTCTTATGACGAAATTTCAAAGGAAATTCAAATCCCTTTAAATAATGTAAAAATCAAACTCTTAAGAGCCAAAAAGCTTTTAGCTGAAATTATATTAACAAAAAAATGAAACGTTTTTTTCAAAAACTAGGCCCAGGTCTTTTGTTTGCTGGCGCGGCTATCGGCGTTTCTCATCTGGTACAATCGACGCGGGCAGGTGCCGATTTTGGCTTTGGTTTGATTTGGGCTTTACTCCTCATTCATTTGGTAAAATATCCATTTTTTCAATATGGTCCACGCTATGCAAGTGCTACAGGCGAAAGCTTGCTAGAAGGCTATCAAAAATTAGGAGACGGCGTTTTGGTTTTATACGGCCTAATAACATTCTTAACTATGTTTACCATTCAAGCCGCTGTGACCATCGTAACAGCAGGAATAGCGACTTCATTGTTTGGAGATTTTATTAGCGTAAAAATCTGGACCATTGTAATTCTTAGCATTTGTTTTATCCTGTTAAACATTGGGAAATATCGTTTTTTGGATGTGATGATGAAAATTATAATTATCACTTTAACTTTTACCACTTTGGCGGCGACAGTAATGGCGATCAATACTTCAAACGACCCATTCACATTTACACAGACTCTCCCCAAAGGAAGTCTCGAAATTACATTTTTAATTGCGTTTATGGGCTGGATGCCAGCACCCTTGGATGTCTCGGTATGGCACTCCTTATGGACCACCGAAAAGCAAAAAATAAGTATCGAAAAAAGAAATCCGAAAACAGCTTTACTAGATTTTAACATCGGCTACTTAGGAACCATTATTTTAGGGGTTAGTTTTGTAGCATTAGGTGCTTTAATCATGTATCCGACGGGCGCAAGCTTTAGTAATAGCGCCGGAACATTTTCTGTACAACTTATTGAAATGTATACCCAAAGCTTGGGACAATGGGCTTATGTAATTATTGGAATTGCGGCGTTTACGACCCTGTTTAGCACCACCCTAACAGCTCTAGATGCGTCTCCGCGTTCAATGCATAAAACAACTGAGTTATTATTTAAAAAAACTTTCGAAAGAGGCTATTTAATTTGGAGTCTCATTCTAATTTCAGGAACACTTAGTATTTATTTTTTCTTCCTTTCAGATATGGGAACCCTCATTAAAACTGCTACGGTACTGTCATTTTTAACAGCACCCTTTTATGCAGTGGTAAACTATATTTTAATTTCAAGCAAACACACACCAACGGCGTGGCACCCCTCCAAATTGATGCATCTTATGAGCTGTTTTGGCATTGTATTTTTAATTGGTTTTAGCGTGTGGTATCTTACTCTTTTATGATTAATTTATAAGAATACTTTGTATCTTTGTAACATCAAAATGAACGCATGGCTGTAGAAATCCTTTCAGACCCAATTGTACGTCAACCTAAACCAAAATGGCTTCGTGTCAAACTGCCAACTGGCAAAAAATACACTGAACTAAGAGGGCTTGTTGATAAATATAACCTTAACACAATCTGTGCTTCAGGAAGCTGCCCTAATATGGGTGAATGCTGGGGTGAAGGCACGGCTACTTTTATGATTTTAGGTAATATTTGTACTCGATCTTGTGGGTTTTGCGGTGTTAAAACTGGACGTCCAGAAACTGTGGATTGGGATGAGCCTGAAAAAGTGGCCCGTTCCATTAAAATCATGGACATTAAACACGCCGTACTAACGAGTGTCGATAGAGATGACCTAAAAGACATGGGGAGTATTATGTGGGCTGAAACCGTTAAAGCGGTGAGACGCATGAATCCAAACATAACCATGGAGACATTAATCCCCGATTTTCAAGGGATTGAAAAACATATTGATAGGATTATTAACGTGGCGCCAGAAGTTGTTTCTCACAACATGGAAACCGTTAGACGCTTAACGCGAGAAGTTCGCATTCAAGCAAAATATGATAAAAGTTTAGGGGTTTTAAAATACCTAAAAGACCAAGGACAACGCCGAACCAAAACAGGACTCATGTTGGGACTCGGCGAAACGCGCGATGAAGTGATTGAAACACTTCACGACATAAGAAATGCAAATGTAGATGTAGTGACCATTGGTCAATACCTGCAACCGAGTAAAAAACATTTACCCGTAAAGCAATTCATCACCCCCGATCAATTCAAAGAATACGAAACAATTGGTTTAGAACTTGGCTTTCGCCATGTAGAAAGTAGTGCCTTAGTAAGATCTTCTTATAAAGCTCAAAAACACATCAACTAACCATGGTACGGGTTGCTATCAACGGCTTTGGGCGTATTGGTCGACGCGTATTTAGACTTTTATTAGAGCATCCGACCATTCAGGTGGTTGCTATAAATGATCTGGCAGACGCCAAAACCTTGGCACATCTACTCAAATACGATAGCATTCACGGCCGCTTAAAGCGATCTGTTTCTAGCAACGATACGTACCTTCTTTTTGATGGCACTGCGATTCCATTATTAAACGAAAACCATCCTAGAGACCTCAATTGGATTCCTTATGATGTAGATATCGTCATTGAAGCTACTGGGAAATTTAAAACAAAAAGCGACTTAGTTCATCATATTAATAATGGCGCCTCAAAAGTCATTTTGAGCGTCCCTCCTACGGATGACAGTCTAAAAACTATCGTTATAGGTGTGAATGACGATTTGTTAGATGAAACTGATTTAGTCATTTCGAACGCCTCCTGTACCACCAACAATGCGGCACCAATGCTCTCTATTATCAATGCGCTTTGTGGCATCAACCAGGCATATATTACAACGGTACATTCCTATACAACCGATCAAAGTTTACACGATCAACCGCATAAAGATTTAAGACGTGCCCGTGCGGCGGGTCAGTCCATTGTTCCCACAACGACGGGCGCGGCAAAAGCATTAACTAAGATTTTTCCAGAGTTGGCCAACTGTATCGGTGGCTGTGGCATTCGCGTTCCAGTGATTAATGGTTCGCTAACCGACATTACATTTAATGTAAAAAGGGAAACCTCTGTTGAGGCCATTAATCAAGCGTTTAAAGCGGCTGCTGAGACATCGCTTAAAGGGATTGTCGAATATACTGAAGACCCTATTGTATCCATTGATATTGTCGGTAATACGCATTCCTGTATTTTTGATGCCGAAATGACATCCGTGATTGGTACGATGGTGAAAATTATTGGATGGTACGATAATGAGACTGGTTATTCAAGTCGTATTGTCGATTTGATTTATAGGTTGAAGGTTAATTAAATCTGAAATGAAAATTAGATTTAGTTCCTCACACTTCCATTTTTATCCAATTCAAGAAAAGGATTAAAGGCAATTTCCCATAAATTTCCATCTAAATCTGAGATATAGCTACTGTAACCGCCCCAAGTTACCTTTTGAGGTTCCTTAATAATATTAACTCCATTTGTTCTTAATTTTTCAATCAAGGAATTAACTGCTTTTTCAGATCTTACATTGTAGGAAATCGTAAATCCTTTAAAACCATTTCCATCAGAGTTGACCGTTGCGTCATTCGCAAGTTCATTTCTTTCGTAAATAGCAAGTTGAATTCCATTGAGAGTGAAGAATGAAATGTATTCATGACTCGATTTAGATTTTTTCCAACCAAATTTTGACTCATAAAAATCAGTTGATTTATTTAAATCCGAAACCCCTAAAGTTATCATTGTCAATCGTTGTTCCATGATTGGTTGTGTGTTTTGCACAGCTAATTTAGAAAATAAAAGTTAAATAGAAAATCTGTAGAGGATTTGGTCGATTAATTTTATACGGAGTTATTGCTGAGACTATTCTTCATCTGCATTAAATACAAATCAAAGTTTTTAGCCCAATAATTTTTTTCTATTTTATCTAACTCAAAACCCATTTTTCCATAAAATTGAAAGGCATACTGACTCGTTCTGACTCTAATGATTTCAATCTTTGGGTTTTCATTGATATGATTAATTCTGAACTGTATTAATTTTTTACCGATGCCCCTTCCTTGCCATTTAGGGTCTATGATATCCCAAGAAATACAGGCCACCTTTTCTTCAAAAGAATAATTGATCCCTCCTACTCCTATAATTTTAGAGTTTTCTATGTAAACAAAATAATCCTCTAATTGATTTTTAAGATAATTCTCCAAATCGCTTTGTTCAGTGGCATCAAAATAGTTAGGCGTGTTTAGTCGAAATAATTCGAAGACTCTTGATTTATCTTTTGTGGTGTATTTTCTGATCATGTTGTTTGAGTATTCTAAAAACTTCCAACATATGTCACTACCAAATGCTCAAATTCCGAGGCTTTATCAATTTTAAGTTGAATCGGTAAGTAAAATATAGAATCATTGGCATCCTTATTTAATCTTGAAAAATCTTTTTCGGTAGTCACAACGATGGATTTGGAATGAATGAGCTCCAATTCAGATTTAGAAAACTCATGGTGATCTTTATAGTTTAAATGCTCAAAATCAAGCCCCATTGTAGTCAAATAGGACACTAACGGAGCTGGGTTTGCAATCCCAGTCACCAATGTAAAATGAGTCCCTTTTAAATCCATTAGCTCTCGATTTGAATTTGAAGAGATAATCGCATCACCATACTCAATACTACTAAAAAATACCAATTGAGTGGATTCTAGTTTCAAACGATTGGTAATCTCCGTTTTTAGCTCATTGCTCAAATCTATTGGGCATTTGGTCACCACAATGACGTCTGCTCGTTTAGCACCCGATTTAGGTTCTCTCAAATTACCAGTAGGGAGTACAAAATCATCACAATACAGTTGATCGAACGCGGTTAACAGAATATTAAGGCCTGCTGTGACTTTTCGATGCTGAAAGGCGTCATCGAGTAAAACAACCTCTAACAAAGGGTCTTTTTCTATTAGACGATTTAATCCATGTTGGCGATCGGCATCAACCGAAACCGTAATATTTTTAAATTTATTATAGATTTGGAATGGCTCATCGCCAAGATCTTTGGAAGTGGATTGGGGTCCGGCAATCAAAAACCCTTTAGAGTCTCGACCATACCCACGACTTAGAGTGGCGATTTGAAACTTGGGAGTTAAGACTGATATTAAATATTCAATCATCGGCGTTTTTCCTGTCCCGCCCGTCGATAAATTGCCGACACAAATCAATGGAAACTCATAGGATTTGGATGAGAAAATCGACCAATCATAGAATTTATTTCTAAAAAATACCGCCACATAATAAAGGGGTACAAAGGGATATAATATTTTTCTAAAAAGCTTCACCGCAACGAAAGTAATTATTTTATCTTTGAAGTTAAACAAAAACTTATGATAGTTCAGGATGTGATCACGCATTTAGAGGCCTTAGCCCCGCTTGCATACGCAGAAGAGTTTGACAACGTAGGACTTTTAGTCGGCGATAAAACAACCAAAGTAACAGGGATTTTGGTCACATTAGATACGCTTGAAGCGGTCGTGGATGAAGCCATTGAAACCCACTGTAATTTGATTGTGAGTTTTCATCCCATTATTTTCAAAGGGCTTAAAAAAATCACTGGAAACTCTTATGTTGAGCGTGTTTTAATAAAGGCCATCGAACATAAAATCGCGATTTATGCCATTCATACAGCTCTTGATAATGTTTTTGAAGGTTCTAACGCAGGTCTTTGTGAAATTTTGGGACTTCAACACAAAGTGATCTTAATTCCGCAAGCCGGCACCATCAAACAATTAACCACTTATGTGCCAGAAAACGACGCGGAAACAATAAGAACCGCTTTATTTGAAAGTGGTGCAGGAAGTCTTGGGAATTATGACCACTGTAGTTTTAATAGTTCTGGAACTGGAACGTATAAAGGAAATGAGAATTCGAACCCTGTCATCGGGGAGAAAAACACATTACAAAACGTTAGCGAAACAAAAATTACGGTCAGTTTTGAAAAACATCTGGAGAAAAGGATTTTGAAAGCACTCTTGAATAACCACCCTTATGAAGAGGTTGCTTATGAAATTATCCCCCTTGAAAATAAAAATCAACATATTGGTATGGGAATGATTGGGCAGTTAGAACAACCGATGAATGAAGTTTCGTTCTTAGAATTTGTAAAAATCCGTCTAAATTGTTCCGTGATACGCCATTCGAAATTATTAGACAGCCCAATTCAAAAAGTGGCGGTTTTAGGAGGGTCCGGAAGCTTTGCCATAGAAGCTGCTAAAGCTGCTGGTGCTGATGCGTTTATCTCCTCAGATTTAAAATATCATGATTTTTTCAGAGCAGAAAATGACCTATTATTGGCCGATATAGGCCACTATGAAAGCGAAGCGCACATAAAAAATATTTTAGTTGCTTATCTTAAGAAAAAAATTACTAATTTTGCAGTCCTTTTATCAAAGACAAACACAAATCCCGTAAAGTATATATAAGCATGGCTAAAAAGAAAGAACTAACCGTAGAAGAACGCTTAAGAGCGCTTTATGATTTACAATTAATCGACTCAAGAGTTGACGAAATTAGAAATGTAAGAGGAGAGCTTCCTTTAGAAGTTAGAGATTTAGAAGATGATGTTGAAGGATTCAAAAATAGAGTTCAGAAACTGGAGGATAGCCTCGCTGAAATTGACAATCAAATAAAATCTAAAAAGATTCTTATTGAAGAAGCGACTGGCTTAATTAAAAAATATACTGAACAACAAAAAAATGTTCGTAACAATCGCGAGTTTAATTCATTAACTAAAGAAGTTGAATTTCAAGAACTAGAAATTCAGTTGGCGGACAAACACATCAAAGAATTTAGCGCTCAAATCGAACAAAAAAATGTAGTGATTACTTCTACAAAAGAACGTTTGGAAGAACGCGAAGTACATTTGAAGCACAAAAAGGCGGATCTTGATGCCATTCTTGCTGAAACTGAAAAAGAAGAAACACTTTTACTAGCAAAATCTGAAGATTATAAAAAGAATATAGAGGAGCGTCTTGTAAAAGCATACAGTAAAATACGCACGAACGTTAAAAATGGTTTAGCCATTGTACCGATCGAAAGAGGTGCTTCTGGAGGGTCTTATTTTACGATTCCACCACAAGTACAAATGGAAATTGCATCTCGTAAAAAAATTATCACTGATGAACACAGTGGTCGAATTTTAGTAGATGCGGCTTTGGCTGAAGAACAAAAAGAAAAAATGGAAAAATTGTTTACTAAACTGTAATTTTTTCACTTCGAAAATTTCAAAGCCTTCATTTTTAATGAGGGCTTTTTTATTTAATATAATTTTCACACTATTATAAAATAGCCTTTGTAATTTTAACTAATAAAAATTACGCCCATGAAACATCTTACCACTTTACTGATTTGCTTAACCATTAGCGTTACTAGCTGTCAAACAAACAAAAATAAGACTAGCTCGCAGCATACTCAAGTTACGACCCCTCCAATCGAAGTCCCATTAGAAAACGGAATGGCAAAAGCTTATTTTGCAAGTGGATGTTTCTGGTGTGTAGAGGCTGTCTATGAAAGTGTCAACGGCGTTTCTGAAGTCATCAATGGCTATGCAGGTGGTCACAGTGAGAATCCAACCTATCAAAAAAGTAATACCGGAAGAACAGGTCACGCTGAAGCGGTCGAAGTCATATATAATCCAACCATTGTGAGTTTTAAAACACTAGTGGACGTTTATTTTGGGTCCCAAAACATGACTCAAGTTAATGGACAAGGCCCAGACAGAGGCTCCCAATACCGATCGATTATTTTTTATCAAAATGAAGACCAAAAAACAATTATAGTTCAGAAAAAAGAAGCCCTTTCTTCGCAGCTAAATGTAACCGTTGCCGCAGAAGTCTATCCGTTCCAAAAATTCTGGATTGGCGAAGACTATCATCAAAATTATGAGCGCCTTCATCCGAACAACTCTTATATCCGAAATGTATCTATTCCCCGATTGCGAAAATTTCAAAATAAATTCCCACACTTACTTAAATCGACGCATTAATTTTAAAGCACCGATTCCATTTTATTTTAAATCAAAAATGTCTATTTTTGAGAGAATTCAAACTGCAAAATGTTGACAAGCTACACCCCAGGAATCGAATGTGCTAAAGAACAAGATCAAAAAGATCCCTTAGCACACTTCCGGAATAAATTTCATATTCCAAAAAACGCCGATGGAGAGGAGTGGTTATATTTTACAGGAAACTCATTGGGACTGCAACCAAAACAGACCAAAAATCACATACAGCAAGAGTTAGATGATTGGGCCAACTTGGGGGTAGAAGGCCATTTTGAAGCCAAAAACCCGTGGATGCCTTACCATGAATTTCTTACAGAAAGTATGGCGGAAATTGTGGGTGCAAAACCCATTGAAGTGGTCATTATGAACACGCTTACCACGAACCTTCATTTAATGATGGTTTCCTTTTATCAACCCACCAAAACTAAGTTTAAAATTGTCATTGAAAGTGATGCATTTCCATCGGATCGATATGCGGTTGAAACGCAATTACAATTTCATGGGTTTGATCCTGCTAAATCACTAATTGAATGGTTGCCTCGAAAAGGGGAAACACTTTTAAATATAGATGATTTAGAGTCTCTTTTAGAAACGCAGGGCGATGAAATTGCTTTATTATTAATAGGCGGCGTCAATTACTATACAGGGCAATCTTTAGATTTGAAGAAAATTGCGGAGCTGGGGCATCAAAAAGGATGTAAAGTTGGCATTGATTTGGCACATGGCGTCGGAAACATTCAACCGAACCTTCATGATTCTGGAGTCGATTTTGCAGCTTGGTGTACTTATAAATATATGAATTCTGGCCCTGGAAGTTTGGGGGGCATTTTTGTGCACGAACGCTATGCACATGACACCTCCTTAAAACGATTTGCAGGCTGGTGGAGTCAAAATAAAGCCACCCGTTTTGACATGCGTCAACCCTTAGACATCATTCCAGGCGCCGAAGGCTGGCAGCTAAGCAACCCCCCCATTTTATCAATGGCCGCAATTAAAGCGTCTCTGGAACTCTTTAATGAAGTCGGAATGGATGCTCTACGAAAAAAATCAATACAACTTACGGGCTATTTAGAATACCTCATCTTAGAATTAAAGAATGACCGCATTTCTATTATCACCCCAAAAGACCCTAATCAAAGAGGGTGTCAGCTATCGATCCAAGTAAAAAATGCTGATAAATCGTTACATGAAAAATTGACACAGGCGCATGTCATTACAGACTGGCGAACGCCTGACGTCATTCGTTGTGCACCCGTTCCTTTTTACAACTCATTTGAAGATGTTTATAAAATGGTCGAACTCTTAAAACTAGTCCTGAATGCCTAAACAAGAAAATATCTTAATTATTGGAGCGGGTCTCTGTGGATCTTTATTAGCGCTAAGACTTGGTCAACGAGGTTATAAAGTGCGAGTCATAGAAATGCGCCCCGATTTACGAACAGTCGATATTAGTGCAGGACGCTCCATTAATTTGGCGTTTTCAAACCGTGGGCGCAAAGCGATTAAACTCGTAGGGTTAGAATCAAAAGTGGCGTCCTTAT
>TARA_B110000967_G_scaffold158103_1_pt1 | contig 10411 bp, 10 predicted proteins | sample TARA_B110000967 | Tara Oceans TARA_B110000967 (sample SAMEA4397903) | marine metagenome | biome: Polar Biome; feature: [DCM] deep chlorophyll maximum layer (ENVO:01000326); material: water (ENVO:00002006), including particulate matter (ENVO:01000060) such as... | depth 35 m
TCACGCTGGTGCGCGATATTACTAAAGTCAGGAGTGTTGGGGTGGGATGTCGGCATGCTGCGTCGTTGCGCGGGCGAGTGTGACTTGAGACGCGTTTCGTCGCTTCCGAGAAAAGGCGTTTTTTTTTAAATTAAAAGTCTGAAAATAAATTCACTTCTCGCTTCCTTCTCGACACCAAAACGCTCAAGGACGCGCGACGGCGCCGTCAACCACAACCTGCGCCGCGTCACAAACCGCCGTGACGAGCGGCGATGTCGCGACTTGGAACACGTCAGTCGAGGTGGGGAGGCTGTCCGGCCGGCAGCTAAAAGGCAAAAACATTTTCGCAAAAAGTGTGAGTTTTTGTTTGCGCGCGTCTGTGCTCGATAAGCTTCACTGCTTCAGGCTCAATTTTGACCGGCATGGCGGTTTCGAAGGGGGCTTCACCGAGGCGGTCAAGATGCAAAAACGGGCTGGCAGATATGCCATGCATCGAACCGCCGACGCAACAAACGTCAAAATTTTGGACATCGTTTTTCCAAAAATGATTTCCCAAGATTGAGCTTCACCCATGCGACAGTGCGATGCTCACGGAGGCACTGATGGATGCAAAAACTGATGGATGCAAAAGATGTGTTTCCCCGCGGGGATTCGAACCCCGGTATGCCACGTGAGAGGCGACTATGCTAACCAACTACATCACGGGGAACACAGGCGCAACTTCCGTAAAGTTGTTGCGGTCTGTATTTCAGCCAGGAGTTAACCGGCTTGGTGGCGATTTTCGAATCTGTCTCTCCATTAGGAGAGGCGGTTTGAGCAGCTGACCACGGAAGGAAGGATTATAACCACAGATAGAAAATATACCATCTCAGAGCTTATTTAGTCGGCGAAAAACGCAAATCCTTACGACTCAAGATCGAGGGGTTAAACGTGCCATATACACTCTAGGGAAAAACAAAACTGAGAAGCCCAAGGGGCGAAGCAACGACACTTCCCGACACTCCAACACCGCGCCGTGCTGTCCCCTCTCCACGCTCTTCTCCCGCGAAGACACCACACCACGCCTTCTCTGCGTCTCACACGAGTCTCTCACGAAATACGCACCATGCGCTCGCTGAACTGGAACACGCGAACCGTCGCGGTCGCCGCGCTGGTACTCGCCGTCGCGTCACACCTTCCTCACGTCGCACTCGCCTCGGGAGACCCGGAGGTGGTTGACGGCGTCGAGCCTACCCACGAAGGCTCCACCGCGTTCATCATGGGAGATGTCGCCACGCTCCTTGACGTGAAAGACATGCAAGAAACCGACTCAGCCGCTCCGGACGAGCTCGCGAAAGGGTGGGAGGACGCCTTGGAAGTCTCAACGCAGCCTCGTAGGTTCGACTTTGTTTTCACCTCGCCTCGCCGCGCGGTGGAAACCATGTTCCCCATGTCTTGGGACGTCCCCCTGACGCCTTCCACGATGATCACGTCCGTGCCGCGACGGAGCTTACGACCGTGCCATCACGGCGGTGATGACATGATGCGATACGCTGATCTGTTTTCCCTGACCCGCGCGCGCGACGAAACCGACGACGCTCCGTGGTTGCGTCCGTCCATGGCGTTCACCACCACGAACACGAAAACGCTCACCACCTGGGTCGTGTGCGTTGACGTCATCGCGCTTCTAGTCACCGTCGTCGCGCTGGTGATCATTACCGTCCTCGCCATGCTTCTCCTCGATCTGTGCATGTGCTGTTTCGGAGTGCGGGACGGAGACGACGAGGACGGACCGGAAACCGCGGACGCGTCGACGGAAACGCTTCTCCCGTTGACGGATTCGCGTACGGAGAAACAAAAACAATTCGCGGAAGACGAATTGCTGGTTACACACCAATGCTGAACACTACCTCTCCGTCGCTGCTGAACACGCGATGTGCGTACCGCCGCTTGAAACAAACGCGCCTACGGTGCGTTCCGGGAGGTGAGAAAATAAGATCGAAAGAACGTGAATCGAGAACAGACGAAAGAACGCAAACAGAGAGACTGAAATTGGACGTAATAGTACGGACGTAGAGACTGAGATTGGATGTAATACGGATGTAGAGACTGAGGTTGGATGTAATTGGATGCATAAATTGGATCTCCATACAAAACAACGCTCATCATCATCATCATCCCTCCTTCTTTCTATTGCTGCAGAAGCCGTTCCGCGATGAACATGTCTTCCGGCGTGGTGACTTTGATGTTGACGTACGACCCTTCCGTGATCTGCACGCGTCCCCCCATGAACTCCACGATTGACACGTCGTCGGTGACTTCGTACCCTTTTTCGTTGACCAGCGCGAACCCGCGTTTCAGTAAATCGGGCTTGATCACCTGCGGCGTTTGCATTTCCCACAGTTTGCTTCGGTCCAAGGTCTTGGCGATTGATAAATCGTCGTTCACCTCCTTCACCGTTGCTTTGCACGGCACCGCTAAGACCGCGGCGCCGTGCGTCATGGCGTCTACGAAACACCGCGCCGCGTCTTTCACGTCGGTCAGGGGACGCGCGCTGTCGTGGATCGCGGCAAGCGCGGCGCCGTCGCGAACGGCGGACAAGCCGTTGAACACCGAATCCTGACGTTCCTTGCCGGGCAGCGCGAAAATCACGGGCTTGGGCACTTTACAGTTCTCGAACACGTCCCGGTACGACGGGTCGCACACCACCACGATCTCCCCCACCTCGTCCATCTCCGCGAACTTCTGGAAGCTGTACAGCGCGATGGGCGTGCCGAGCAGGGGCAGGTACTGTTTCGGCATGTCAGCGCCCATGCGCTTACCCACGCCGCCCGCGAGCAGAACCAGCGACACGCTGCCTTTCTCCACCGAGGCAGCGGCGACGCAGCGCATCGCGCGACGGCTGGTCGTCGCGCGGCGACGGGAAGCGGTGAACAGCGACTGGGCGGGGGTCGCCAGCGATGCGGAGACGGCAGCCATCGTGATTGTTTTTGTAAGAGAAAAAACGACAATCGGGAGGCGCGTGATCTGCTCGCGTGCAGGCAGAAGATGAAGTGCTGAACTCAAAGTTCGGGAGCACGTACGTGTGGCGTTGCCAAGTCAGAAACCTTCGGTGCGCGTGCGGTTGTGTCCTCGTGACGGAGCCAGACCGAAGGAAACACGATTGCCAACTGTGTGATCCGATTTTATCCAGTTTCGGGAAAGTTTGGAGCTGCCGAGGAAAGCGCTTCGAAGCGCCGGCGCCCCACTTCTCGTGCGCACGCGGCTAGGTACCGCCCTCGCCGTTGTCGACACCCTTGTGTGCATCCGGACCAAGCTCGTTCCCCGAGAGAGAACCCGGACGGAGTAGTCCCACCGCGATGGCTGCTTTTTCGACGTGTGCGCGCGTCGCTAACCTGGTTGCGACGAACGCCTCGGCATCTGTGTCGTCCCAACGCCGCACGCAACGCGTGTCTGCCCACGGTGTTCACGATCGTCGCACCACGCGTTCCCGCCACGCCATCCGCGTGCGTGCCTCGGATGATGACGACGCGGAGGGAGCCAAAAAGAAGACGCCGTCCACAAATCAGATGCTCGTGTTCGTGCCACCGCATCCCCTAATCAACCATTGGCTGGCAGTCGCGCGCAACGTGCAGACCCCGCCGCCGATCTTCCGCAGCACACTAGCCGAGATCGGCCGCTTGCTGATTTACGAGTGCGCGCGTGACTGGCTCCCCACGATCCAGGGCGTGGTCGAGGGCCCGATGGCGAACGCGAACGTGGAGATGGTGGACACGTCGCAACCAATCGCGGTGGTGCCCATTCTCCGCGCCGGTCTCGTGCTTCTGGAAGAAGCCAAGACAGTGCTTCCCGCAACGAACACGTACCACCTCGGGTTCGTGAGAGACGAAACGACGTTGGAGGCGAAGATGTACTTGAACAAACTCCCCACGAAATTCGTTGAGGGGCAGCGCATTCTTATTTCCGACCCGATGCTCGCCACCGGAGGCACGATGGTGAAAGCGATCGACGAGTGCGTGGCGCGCGGCGCGGACGTCAAGAACATCCGCGTGGTGTGCGTCGTGACGTGCCCGCCCGCGTTGACGGTTCTGTCGGACAAGTACCCCGGGCTGCGCCTATACGCCGCGATGATCGACGAGGAACTCAACGACGACGGGTACATCATGCCGGGCCTGGGCGACGCGGGGGACCGGGCGTTTGGGACGGAGTGAGTTTTCTGTTTTCTGTTTCACAAAAATACGCGGAGAGAGATGACGACGACGACGCGCGCGCGGGTGTTCCGGTACTCGGTACACGGAACGAACGCGCGCGCGGTAGTGTTGGTATAACAACAAATACAAATGATGATACACAGTCATGGCACCGTGCCCGTGACTTTTTGAATTTTTATCCTCGGAACCTGACTTTAATTCAACCCGCCCAAACCGCTGGCGAGCGAATACGCGGGGAACACGATGTTCGGGAACTTCTTCGCCAAATTAACAAACTCTTCGTACGAGATGTTCCCGTCTCCGTCCGCGTCGCACTGTTTCATGAGCCACTCTGTTTTCCGATCAAGCTGTTTCGCGGACGCCATGTTCGTGGCCTTGACGATCTTCTTAAGCTCCTCCGCGTCGATCGTGCCGCTGCCGTCCAGGTCGAAAACCTGAAACGCGAACTTCACCTTGTCCTCGCGCGCGCTCCCTCCCACGTTGGACAAACCCACCACGAACTCCTTCAAGTCGATTGTGCCGTTTTTGTCCGTGTCGAAAATCCCGAATAAACGCTCCACGAACGGCGACCGCTCCACCCGCAGTAAACGGCAAAACTCGTTGATGTCGACTTGTCCGCTTTTGTCAGTGTCGATGCTTAGGAACTGCTTGTACACTTTTTTCAGCGCGTCGTTATCAAGGCCGTGTTGTCTTTGAAACGACTCCATGTCCGCGATGGGGTTGCCCCCGGGAGGTGGCAGATCCGCGCCGAAAGCACCCCCCGCCGGCGCGCCCCCGCCCCCGCCCCTGCCCCCGGGCACGTTCGCCGGCGGCGGCATCCCTTGAAACGTGCTGATGAGCTTGAAAAACTCCTCGAAGCTCACCTGCCCATCACCGTCCAGGTCCGCCATGAGGATCATCTCATCCACCTCATCGTCGGTGGCTTTCTCTCCCATGCTCTGTAAGATGTGCGCGATCTCGGCCGCGCCCACGTACCCGTTCTTGTCCAGGTCGAACTCGCGGAACGCCTCTTTGACCTCATCCGCGGTCAAAGCCACGCCCGGGGCTCCGCCCCTATCGCCCATCGGTGAGCCACCGCCCGGACCCATGCCAAAATCGGGGCCGCCCTGCTTCCCGCTGAACATTTTGCCGAACATCGCGCCTCGCGACTCTGCCGCGAAGTGCCGCGCGCGGTGTTCTCTGGCCGAGGCAACAACGGGGCGAACGCGCGTGGTGCCGTCGGTGTTATAAGAAGGAATAATTGAGGAAAATCTTGTTCGACACGCCGTCGCCTTCCCCGGCACTGTGTTCTCGCGCCATCGTGAAACGGGGTCACACGAAAGTGCTTGCCCCCGAGTCTCACAGCGCAAAGTTTCGCTCAGCATCGTGACGTCAACCCGCGGCTTTGAGCAACCATGGGTTCCGACGCCCGCTCGCGGAGACTTTTCCTTCTCGCGGTGACGACCAGCATGGTTCTCGGCGTCTTTTCGGCTGAGGCGGACGTCACGCCGTCCCCGGCTGATTTCGGCGCGCGCCGTTCGTACGCGATTTTCCGCGGTCTCCTCGGCGACGACACCGGAGGCATCCCGTTCGACCTCCTGGATCTCCTCGCCGCGATGCCAATCGAAATACAGCGCCAGATGTTGAGGGAGTTTGGGCAAGAGATGGTGGACCAAGGCAAGGCGAACTGTAACATCTTCGGCGGCGTTTCTTCGTGCCAGGCTTTGAGCGCGAGCTCGGCGTACCACAATTCGTGCCCTAACTACCCGCTCACCGTGGACTGTGCGTTTTATCACGGCAGCATGATGGAGATCGACGACGACCCGACGAAGGATTTGCGCGACGAAGCGGCGAGGGTCGACCCGAACTCCGCGACGTGTGTTTCGTGCGAGGACAACTTGGGTGAACTGTACTGCGCGCAAGCGGTTCCGAAGTGCGGCACGTTCCAGACGCACGTCGAGATGGTGTTCCTTCCCCTTCTGGAAGACGTGGCGAGGGCGAAACAACACGGTGGGGACTATCAGCCCGCGATTGAGCGCTTGTTACCGCGCATCGCGAACGCAACCGGGTTGGTGTCGCCGTGCAAGGAGTACTGCGCGGCTGTGACCGCGTCGTGCGCGTGCGGCCGTGAGTTGTTGTTCGGCGCGGCGGTTGACATGCTGGAGAAGGCGCAGACAGCGAACACAGCCAGCGGCCTCCCGCAACTCCCCGCCGGGACCTTCGAACAGATGTTCTCACAGTTCCGCGACACGCCGCTGTGCGACATGTACCAGCCGCGCGGCACGCCCGGGTTCATCGGACACTGCCCTGATGTGCAAACGCCGCTTTCGAACGCCTCCTGTGACTGGTGTCCCGGCGGCGCCGGCCGCCCGGATGCCACCTTGCCGACTTTCGTGGAGGAGTACCTCGCGGACGCGCTGGTGAACGGGATGCTGGGGTGGCTGATTGGCCCGGAGGGGTTGTTGAAAGACGCCGACTTCTTCGCCGACGGCGACGGCGACTACGAGTTCACGCACAAACACGGAGAGGCAGGGCAACCGGGTGCGAGTCACCACCGCGATCACGGCCACCACGGCAGCGGGCCGAGCCCTGGGGCGATCGCGGTGCGCTGGGTGCTCGCGCTAGGTCTGGTAGCGGCGGGCGGGTACGGCGGGTTCGCGTGGTATGACAAAAAACGCCTCGGCGGGGAGCATTTCTTTGGACAAAGCGCGCGCGGCGCGTACGCCCCCATGCGCGGCTTCGCCGACCCCGAGTTTGACGATTTCGAATCGCAGCTGGACGTACGCGCGGTACCGCTAGGACAATAACGAACAGAAGGCGCAGCTTGAATTGAGTAGCAGGGGGAGTGTAGTCTTGTAAATTAACAACCGCTGCCTTTGGGTGTGTCCTTTTTTTGTTTTTTTTTGGTTTCTCAAAGTTGTGAGCGTGCGCATCGCCATTTCTCTCCTCATTCTTTTTGATTGCTCGATCCGTCCAAGGGTGTTCGTCTTTGGTGGTGGACCGCGGCGCTTTCGAGCAGTCCCCCCCGCGCAACCCCGCGGTCCGGCGGCTCGCTCCGCGTGTTACGCAAATTCCGGAGTGATCGAGGGAGATGGCTGCCGAGGTAGTGGTGCGTGCCCGCCCTCCCGTCCGCTTCGCATTTCGTGCGCCCAAACGTGCTGGGTGAATCGGAACGCAAACTGAACTAACACCGATGTCCTTCTCAACCTGCAGGAACCGCCGAACGAGAATGTCGCGGAGATCAGGAACTCCGCGTTCATTCCCTTGGGTATGAACTTCATCAAGGTACGTGAACGACGCGACGACATCACGCTTTGAAGTTCCGTGTCTCCCTCGACCGTCTTAACTCACACCGCCTTATTTTCTCGATTCTCGCGCGCAAACCCACGCAGGAGCTCGCCCTGGAGCTGATGCCCGAGACCGAGAAGGACGGCTTGAACGACTTCATGCGCATGGTTCGGCTTTTGTTTCACTTCGAGTGCCTCGATGAGCGGGACAAGCTGAAGCGCAACTTCGATTTAGTCACCGCGGCGCAGGAACAGAACGACGCGCTCGTCGCGCTGACGGAGTCGCAACTCTCGCCGCAGGAGTTTCAAGATTTGAGCGTCGATTTCGTGACCGATTTCTGCGGGCTCATGGCGGATGCGAACTTCTCCCTGCTCACGCAGAACGAGTGGGAACTCGCAAAGGCGGAGAATTTCATGTTCAACTTGCCAATTGAAATCGCGTGGGAGAAGTTCGACAAGGAGTTGCTGGGCGCGTTGTTGCGGCAAAATCCGGCGCTAAGCGCGGGGCTGACGCAATTCGCGGAGAGCGCATTGCTTTTCAAGCGCGGGAACGGCGTGGCGAAGGTAAGTATTTCCCACTCACCACATTCCGCCTCCCTGATTGCCCATACGAGACTGACACTTTCTTTTTTATCGTATCAGGCGAGCGGGATGTTCATCACGGAGAAAATAGACATGCTCCTCGAGATGCTGCTAATGGAACCCTTGCTGGCGTTTATTGGGAAGCCCAAGCCAATTATTGCCGATATCAACCAAGGCTTGCCGTCGCGGAAACCAAAAGGAGACCCAACAAAACTCGGCGCGGACGGCGCGATGGCGCAGGAAAGGCACGACGTGAGCGTCGTGGAGCGCCGAACCCTACGCCGGCTCCTGCCCTCCGCTTTTTCCGTTTTGCGAAACTTTTTCGCAAACCACGAACTCCAGGAACCCACGTTCAAGGAGGTTGTTATTTTGTACCGCATGGCCAAGCCCACCGAGGGTTGCAAGCCCGGGCCGGGCGGCGCCGGGGCGCTTGTTTTGAAATCCTTCCGCGACATCCCGATGGCGGACATGGAGATGATTTTCCCTGAAATAAACATCCGGGTTCGGTTCAGGGACATGCTGATCAACGTGAGTCTGGCGGTGGTGGCGCTTGTTACGTTCGCGTGGACCCTGCTCACGGGCGTGGAGTGGACCAAGGAAATCATAACCCTAATCACCGTGCTTTTCGGGAAGGTGGCGCAGAGCGCCGCGGCGCTGATGGCGGCGCAGACGCGCTACGCCGGCGCCATGGCGCGGGCGATTCAAAGCAAAAGCGACAACTCGCAGGTAGGTATGTTGATGCACCTCATGGCCTCGATGGAGGACCAGGAGTGCAAAGAAATGATCTTGGCGTTCTGCGTGCTGTCCGGGAACGGCAAGAGCATGACGTTAAAGGAAATCGACACGAAGTGCGAGACGCTTCTTTGGAAGAGGTTCGGGTTGCGGGTGGATTTCGACGTGGAGGGCGCAGTGGTGAAGCTTTTGCGGGAAGGCCTTGTGGAGCAACGCGCGGGGGTTTTGTACACGGCGACGCCGCTTCCACAGGCGCTGCAGCGCCTGGACACGAAGTGGGACAACCTGTTCACGTACACGGACGACGGCGGTGCCGCGAAAGGCGCGGAGCTGGTCATGCGCGAAGGCGACGCGCGGAAAACGCGGTTCCAAACCGTGGAGCAGTCACTAAGCGAGACGCTCGCCAAAACCGACGCCGAGCGCGCGGCGGTGGTGGGCAAGCTCAAGGCGCAGCAGGACGAAATCGCGGAAAAAATCAAAACGCTGGAGGGAGCCATGGGGAGCTATAAATGGCGCACGGGGTGATGTGGTGTGACTTCGGGTCAACTCGTGGTTCGTCAGCGTGAGAGATTTCAAATTCTAGAAATTATTAAGCGTCGTCGTCCGCGTCGTCGTCGTCGTCATCCCCTTCCTCCTCGTCATCCTCGCCTTCCCCGTCATCCGGATCCCCCGGTTTGGATTCGGCCGCTTTTCGTTTTTTGTCCTCCCTCTCGCTTCTCTGCGCCGTTTTCGCCGCGGCGTTCTTTTTGAAACCTGCGAGGGCGAGGAGAGGCGTGGTTCGTCAGCGCTTTTTTTTTTTGCACTGTTTTAAAAACTCGGTAGGCGGAGTGGGCACACCGATAAAAATGATGCGAGATGCGTGTCAGTGCGTCGTACCTTCCAGCGACTGCTTCAGCGGTTCCGTGAACTCGCCGAACTCCAGCTCTTCAATCGCTCTGAACACGTCGTCCACGCTTATTGTCTGCCTCTTCCCGTCGCGGCAGATGTCGTTCGCGGTGGCGGTGAGGTAATGGATGAAGATCTTCGCGGACTCGTTGAACGCACCGAGCGCTTCTTTCTGTACGTTCCCTTCCTGCGTCTTACCCTTGGCGTCAGGGCCGAGGCCAGCCATGAGCTCATTCAGCTTGTGCTTGACAAGCCGTTTGATGTGCGCCGCGGGGAGGGTGTCGTCGGACATCGGAAACGGCTCGGAGCGACGAGCGCGGAGCGATGTGTTCCAGGCTCTGAGCAAAGACGAATCCCAGGACGAGTGGAATTTTGATCCCGCGGTCGAGATGTTTGAAAAACGAAGGCACTCGAAACCCGCGAAGAACTCGCGGCGGAGTACCTAGGTCTCCGGGCGACGCGCGGCACCTCAGAACGCGAACGCGCATACCCACGTGTGAGCGTGTGTTCGAGAACTCGAAGCATCGTCTCGAGGGGCTCCTCGACGCCGTGAGGTTCGCGTGGTCTTTTGCTCTTTGGGGCGAATTTGCCGAGAAAAGCCGTTGGTGAAGCAACGATTGTTACAGACGCGAGCGCTCCTCGCAGCTTCCTTTCACCACTCAGGTGGCGCACAGACTCGAGGGACCGAGGAGACCGCACACGATGTCTCGTGTCTCCACGCGTACCCTCGCGTTGGTGCTTTCGCTGGGTGTGTTGACGTCCGGCGTTCACGCGCAG
>TARA_B110000967_G_C18901453_1_pt1 | contig 10345 bp, 13 predicted proteins | sample TARA_B110000967 | Tara Oceans TARA_B110000967 (sample SAMEA4397903) | marine metagenome | biome: Polar Biome; feature: [DCM] deep chlorophyll maximum layer (ENVO:01000326); material: water (ENVO:00002006), including particulate matter (ENVO:01000060) such as... | depth 35 m
AAATATTTGCGCAAATTATTAGTTTTTATGCTTAAACATACATAAATAACTACTTATTACTTATGGTATAATATGGCAAACCTGAATGATCATGAACGATTGAAATTGCAAGAAATGATTAATGAATCAGATTGTGATGATAATACCGAACATATTCGGAAAATAAAACATAGTGTCCTTATTCGTGATGATATTCGGAAGTTAGATACTTTCAAAACGGCAAATCGGTCTTTACAAGTTCGGGATTTTGACGCCTTTGTTGACAAAGCATCTAATGAATGTCTATTTTTATACACTAATTATACAGATATATTTAACCGTATAACAAAAGATGAGTTGGATCTGGAAATAATGACTAAATTGTTGATGGTTCTCAAAATGATTGAAGATGATAAGGTAAATCAGCACGAAGGTTCTGTTATGGTTGGTAAGGTATTGAAAGAATTATATATTGATAGTGCATTGAAACGAGGGGATCATTTGGATGAAGAACATAATGTAGAAGATAATACATTAGATGGCACTAAAGATAATACATTGACTTGGAAAAGATACAAGAAAGAACACAATATAAGATGATACTAAATAAATGTATTGGAAAGAATATATAATATTACACTTTACTGCTAGTTAATATCGTCTATAATTGTAGTTATCTGCATAATCATATCATTATAGGCGTTCAATATTTCTATTCTGTCTGACGATTCTATTTTATTTATCATTTCTATTTCTGTTTTTGATAATACGTTTAAATTTTTAATTTGGTGTATAAAATAATTTTTTTTTGATGGTATTTTGTTTTTGTAATTATATTTTATAAATTCTTCTAGTATAAAATTATCTGCTGTATCAGTCATTTTATATTATATTATATTTATAAAATATAATTATACCTTTGAACAAATAAGATAAAGAATGCGTGATACATATATAAAATGATGACCCATGAACACGGTAAAATGTATGATATTTATCATAATTTGAAACTACGTAGTAATAGTGCCTCGTCTAATTTTGCTATTTTAAAGTTAGTTGTTGAAAATAATGCATTGAGAGGAGTATATGAAAACAGTATTGAAAAGCACAACGACAAATTTTTAAACGATGATTTTCCAGATTCTGGATTCGATGTTTATGTTCCGACTGACCATACATTTGACAAATTATTCGTTTCTAATTTTATTGATATGGATGTAAAAGCCGAAATGGTATATTGTGATTCGAATGAAGATGTGCTAAAAACAACTGGATTCACAATGCACCCACGTTCTAGTATTTCTAAAACTCCTCTTATGCTCGCAAATCATACCGGCATTATTGATTCTGGTTATAGGGGCAACTTAATTGGTGCATTCCGGGCAACTTATTTTGATAATGCAGATACATATAATGTAACAAAACTTAGCCGTCTTGTTCAAATCTGTCATCCTACTTTGTGTCCTATTTATGTGGTTCTAGTAGATAAAGATGAGCTAACCGATACCACTCGAAACACTGGCGGATTTGGTTCTACCGGTGTATAATGTATTTAATACAAAATATATATAATAATATTTCATTATAAATTATTATATATGAATTCTCCGGAATGGCTAGATTATTTACACCAATTTGATTTACCACCTCCATATTTTCAAAACATTCCTCTTATTACTAATAAACATTGTGTAATTGTTGAACCAAGACAGCACGAACTATTAGCTCCGGTTATCAAAAATTTTATGTTTCTATTACAAAATAAAGGCTGGGGACTGGTGGTTATACACGGCACCGCAAATTGCGACTTTATAAAAGAAAAGCTGTCGGGTTGGCAAAATGTTCGCTATTTACAATTGCCGATCGGAAATTTAACGATGGACGAATATAACCACGTTATGACTATACCTAACATATGGCATATGTTGAACAATATTGGTTGCAACCACGCGTTGATGTTTCAACCTGACGTGTTATTATTAAAAGATAACGCTGATGAATTTTTAAAGTATGATTATATTGGTGCTCCATGGTTTAAAACAATGAATGGCATCGAGTTAGGATTCAATGGCGGGTTTTCCCTTCGAAATGTGAATAAAATGATTGAAATCACTAGTTCTTGCCCACCCCTATATTATGGTGCTCGAATGGGTAAATCAAGTGTTGTCAAACACAAATTCAACGAAGACGTCTATTATTCTTATTGGGCCACCTCTGGGAAGATTTCAATATCTATTCCTTCGAAAGAAGAAGCGAAAAGTTTCTCGGTTGAAACAATATACAATGATGACCCATTAGGTATGCATCAACCTCATATTGGAAAGTTTCCCAGTAGAGACCACTTTGTGAAATTGGTTTCGAAACGGTTTCAAATTCCATAATAAGTTTGTATTTTAAATAATATATTCAACTTATATACTATTCGATACTTTATATATATATATATGGAGGATAAATGTTATGACTTGATCGACAATGACGGACTTGTCGAAGTTTATAGAGGCAAATATTATACTAATAAAAAATCGCGATCTATTAAAAGAGTAATTGTGTTTGATTTAGATGAAACTCTCGGCTCGTTTACCGATCTAGACATATTATGGAACACATTAGACGATGTATTAAAACAAAATAATATTATTGATTTGTCTGGGCTTTTCGAACTATATCCGGAATTCCTTCGCATTGGAATATTAAAAGTATTGGATTACGTATATACAAAAAAAAAGAAAGGTGAATGTTACAAATTGTATATTTATACCAACAATCAGTCTCAGTCTTATTATGTAAATATGATTTGCGATTATCTTACCACTAAAATTTGCAAACAAAATGACATACTATTTGACCAAATTATTTATGCATTCAAAATAAATGGCCAAATTATTCAAATCGGGAGAACTAGTCATAATAAAAATCATACCGATTTAATCAACTGCACATTGTTGCCTAAGAAAACTGCTGTATGCTTTCTTGACGATTTAAATTTTGATGAGATGAAAAAAGAAAGAATCTATTATATTAAACCAGCCGCATATCATCATAAATTGTCGCCTGAGACTATATTGCAACGATTATTCAATTCTAAATACAAATATTTATTGACTGATTATAAAAGTATATTAACCGACCATTTTAATTTGCGAATAGCGAAACAACGCAATTTCAGTAATAATAAAATACATAAACAGTTTTCAAAAATAGAAGAAGAACAGATAACGAAAAAAATGATGTACCATATACGGGAATTCTTTTTATTGAGCAAAAAAAAGAATACTACTAGGAGAAAAAAAAAAGCAATCTCTCGGTTTACACGTAAAATTAATTAGGGGTCTTAGTATAATCGTATGCCATAATAATTAACTGTTCAGTTTCTGTCATCTTTTGGAATGTTATACATTCGTCGAATTTATATTGAATAAAACGGCGATTCGGTCCCATACAGAGTATTTGTGTCCCATTATCTGTGAACTTTATATCTACCACGAGACCACCGTTTGTTAATGCATTATTTGTTCTGCGTATCCATCTAACATGCTTACCTTTATGCAATTCATATATCTCTTCAATTACTCTATAACCTATTAGTTTATTTGAGTATTGTATTTTTGTGTCGTTTTCTATCGGCAATTCGATAATATATGCATTTATCTCTTTTCGTATATCTTCCATCGATGTTTTTTCCAAATACTCATTTTGGTTCTCCTCTATCGATTCTAATAGTTTTTCTATGTCGAGGTTTGCTATCAATGAAGGGTCTGACATTGCTTGTTCAAATATTTCATTAATATTAATGTCCGACATTAATATTAATACAATATAATATTCATACTATTTCTTTTATTGTTTTTTCTACTTCTACCATAGTAGTATTCATCGTTTGCATAATACCTAAATTGAACAATAGGAAAAATGCACTACCGAATATTATATTTGAATCTCCTTCTTTCAATGTATGTTCTCTAAAAGGGTGAAATTTGAATAATAGAAATAAGCACACCAACATTTGGATTCCTCGATTATACTGTTTGATATATTGCTGGTCCAATACGATTATGCCGAAAAACGCAAACAATATAATATATGTGAAATTTAAAAAATGGAATATCCATACTAGACGACCATAATACGGAGACATTGCATCTAGTATGTTCTCAATTCTATTTATTAATTTCATAGTTATATATGTTATTACAACATAAAAATATACTTGTTAATATAATAAACTATTATATGAATAATTCACATTCGAATGTTATAACTATTAATAATAAATACACTTTTGATACTATCATCGGAGCAGGTGTATTCGGATCAGTATATCGTGGTATTAATAATAAAACTCACGAAAAAGTTGCTATTAAATTAGAACTAAAAAATCCATTATGCACTATTAAAAATGAAGCAAGGATTTTGAAATATTTACAAGAACAAAAATGTTATTTCATACCAACTATACACTGGTTTGGTATTTATCAGGATTTTTATACTATTATTATACCTTTATATGACTGTAATTTATACGACTATGTTCAGAATCAATCAATTTCTATTGACTATTTTTGCGATATTGCCCTTAAAATGTTATCTATAATTGAGCATATTCATTCCGCATTTGTTTTACATCGTGATATCAAACCCCATCATTTTATGATTCGCAACAATGATATATTTTTAGTTGATTTTGGGTTATCTACTTTTTATGTTGATGAAAATAGACGTATTCTTCCTAATACCAATAATGATTCTTTAATTGGGTCTTCAAATTATGCCAGTTATTTTATTCACGAAGGACATCACTATTCTAGGCGCGACGACTTAGTGTCGATTGCCTATGTTTTGTTATTCTTGAATAATCGCGATTTACCATGGTCATTTATTAACGATGATATCACGAATTATACAGATGATACTTTTAATACCACGCATATTATGCATACTAAAAATAGGGAAATTGCAAAATTAAAATCGTTCCCCCTACTTATTCAAAAAATAGAAACTTCACATACATTCATTATAGATTATATCACTCTTTGTTATAAACTAGAATATTACGAAACGCCTAATTACGTTGCTTACATTTCATTGTTCCACTGCTAATACTACTATATTTGTTTTGGTAAACAATATAAATACATTTGATGTTATATCGTATAAGTGAAATACAATGAGTTCCACTACTGATAGACTTACTGGACAAGTAAAATGGTTTAATAATAAGACTGGATACGGATTTATTACAGTAGCCAATGGTGAGCACGCTGGTAAAGATATTTTTACACATTACTCTTCCCTTCGAGTGAGTGATACTGGGTCTCAGTATAAGTATCTTGTGCAAGGAGAGTATGTTGAGTTGCTACTAGTAAAGCCCGACAGTGGAACCCACGAGTTCTTGGCAAGTGATGTGTCCGGGATACACGGCGGCACCATCATGTGCGAGGTTCGTTATGCGAACCAATCCACCGACAAAAAACCTCGACGCACTAGACAATCCACTGGTTCTGACACACCCATTGAGTCAGTCGATGTAACTGTTTAATTATACCGAATAAACTAAATGAACAAAAATGATATAAATTACATATATCATTTTTTATTGACGTTGTGTTATGCGAAAAAACATTTGATATTAAATTACTTCTTAGTAGCGGTTTTGTTTCGTTTCGTAGTAGTTTTTTTTTTGCGAGTCGTGTTTTTCGATTCTTGGTTCTCGTATTTGGATGGAATTTTTTTTAGTTTGAATTCAGTCATTCCCGTTTTCTTAGTAGAAATATCACCATATTCAGGATACATTTTTTTGAGTTTCTCAGATGCTTCTAACATAGGTTTTAAACGAGCTTCAAATGTGCCTAGTCCTCCAGATTTACCATAATATTTGGTAATAAAACCAACCTTATTGAATCGCAAAACAATCCCATCCTCAACAAAGTATTTTAAAGTTCTCTCTACATCCTCTTTCTGGCCGTTTTCCTTGGTAATAGTAAGTTTAATCGAATTCAGGTTAGGACGATTCAATATCCCGTAAAATGCACCCACAATATAAGTCAAATGACCGATCATCTCTTTTCTGGGTTTTCTGAAAAATGGATTGAATACAGGGTATACGCCCCAAATATACGATTGTTGTTTTTTGCATTCATTAAATGCATGCTTAAAAAAATGTGAAAGGGGTTTGTTTTTAAACATGGATAGGGATAGGTCAATTGATTCTACATCGTCATCGAAAAAAACGATCGATTGTCCTTCTTTCCATTGATTCATTATAAACTGTCTCTGAGGCACTAAACCTTTTTTACCAATAACGAGATGTTTATATAATTTGGGGTCGAGAACCTTTTTATATTCATCAAACTCTGTTTTATTTGCGACATAAACGTATATATTTTTAACGGGAATATTATTATCTTGAAGCATTTTTAATGTTTTTTCATTACAAGTTTCAGCACGCTTATAACTGGGGATACAAACAACATAATCCATAATAATATATATTACTAGTATATTATATATTTTTACTGTAATATGGAATTGGAATAAGACTGAATGGTATTGATGTAAGTGTTTTCATACATAAAAAAACTATGTTTTTTATGTAAATTACAAAATAAGGGTGTTAAATATATTCATTCATATATGTTTCGATTCCGTATTTATCCGGATAATTTTCGGTTTGCCATTCTATTAGATTATTTGTGGCACAAGAGCTGTTGCATGCATTACAAATTAATATAATATTGCCCGAATCGTTATTACGAGAAATGCAGTAAGGTTTGATATGCCCAAATACAAGGTTCTTCTCACCCACAATATTATAACAAGACTTGCATTCGCCATCTTCTCGATTGTCTCTGTCGTCTACTGCATGTTTGGTTTCACGTGAAATAGGCTCTCTTATATAACAGATAGGTATATTAGGAATTGATGCGTCATTACCAATTGTTACAAGTGCTATAATAAGACTGTATTCATACAATAAATATTCAATAACATCTGATTTTTTATAAGTTAGTTCAGGAATAGAAGTTTTTCGACGTATCCACACATTTTTCCAGCGATGAGGTGTAGTATAAACCGAGATGCCATTAATAAACTTCGTTAATGGCTCTTGTTGCAGATTTAAACTGCTATCATAACAAGTTTTCATGAATATATAATACAATAGTGGCATACTACCATATGTATATTTTAGCGGGCTTTTGTTTATTGCGGTTCGGAAATCGTCCATTGTTTTAAGTAATGTATCGTAGTCATTATAGTTGGTTAAGTGATATAATGATTCGTCTCTACCAGACGCGCTATTAATACCTTGATCATCGCGAATGATAAAATTCAAAATACTATCTATGTTTTCCTTATTAAAGAATTTGAACACATATATGAATCTATACGTGTTTGGATACCAATATTTGTTTCCAGCTACTATGCAATTATCCCATATACCGATCATTAATTTTTCAACATTCAACATACCGTTCGGTCTAGTTAATAAGTGGTTATTAAAGGCATTTGCCATATTTTTATATTTACTTGAAGGATCCACTACCTTCTGTTTTTGAAATAACAAGAAATTCCCCCGGCGTTCGATGAATGTTTTATAACGAATATCGATTACAACTGGGATCTGCTGAGACGCAAGGATTGAGTCAGGCAGGTTTAAATGCTCGGAAAATGATAACTTATTACAACTTAATTTACCTGTCGCAAAATCTGATAATGTCTTGGCACGATTAGCAAAATCGGGAAGCTCGAATAAACAAGATGGATCGCTAATGTAATTGTATTCATTATCGTTTAAATTCGGATAATTCGAAAATAACATAGCCGACATGAAACATACGTTTTTCTCATAACATAAGGTATTAAGGAATGATTTCTGATCGGTAATGCTCCACGCGTCGGACACCAAATTGCGTTGGTATGAGTTCTGTTGGATCGCAAAATTACACAGATATGAGAATTCAACCACGCTCATTACAGTTACGTTAATTGGAATATCCGGATTAAGTTTAATTTTGTTTATTAAACATAATCGTTGAGTTAGAGTTAGAGTATATTTCACATCGCCATTTTCTGCTTTAATATCGGGGGTCTTCAAAATCAGATCAGCTATGTGTAAATTCAACGCCTCACACTCGACCGCGTCAGGAGTAAGGCCTTTAGATAATGACATAGTTAAGTACTATTTGATTTGTTGTTATACTATTATAAGTATAGTATGTATAATTAATCAATTTTATCTAAATATACATTATTCGAGAACGCGACCGATTTTTTCGAGTGCGGTTATTTGTATTTTTACTTTTTTGTGCATTTGTTTTCGCAATGGTGTCTGTGGATCGCAGACTTTTATTGTGTTTTTGCATAAATTTTATGCTTTTTCCTTTTGATCGTTTCCATATATTATTTCGCAAATAACACACAATAGACAGACGACGTGCATCTTTGTCGATAGGAATCATTGGAAGATTGCCGTGCAATTCATGAACATCCATGAATAATGCATCTCCAGTTCGTGCATCTACACCAATACCATATTGTGGAAAACAAGTTTCAGCACCTTTATATTTGCCATTTTCTATTACCACTAGATTACCAAATCCTTCGATATCGTCCCCTTTATCTGTGTGTATAGATGTTCTAAAATTTACATTCGTTGTTATGGTAGTAAAAGAAGTATTTGGTATAATAAAAGGCGTTTGTCTAGCCTTTGCTTTTTGTTTTTTGTAATGTTCGGGCGCATATTTTTTATATAATTTATCTATATCATGTATCAAAGGCAATGTTTCTTTGTATAGGTCAGGGAAATCACGATTGAAACGACAATCTCGCACTTCCAATGGTCGTTTAATTCCTTTGTTCTTAATAATTATCTTCTGTGATGGTGAGAACCTATCGAAAAAACCAAATATATTCGTCATTATTTTAGGATTATCCCAGACATTTTTACTGTTACTTCCTGTGGCACTCCCGCGATTACTAGATGGCGTTAATGCAAACTTGATTACATTATCATAAAATGCTTGGGTATGCGTTTTTGGTAGTATGTTTTTTCTAAACCGTGCTAGCAACTTACCCTCTTCGGTATAAACATCAGCATCATTTTTTATTATATTATTAATCATAGAAGGTTCCACAAATTTATTCAAAAGTTTATCTTCTGCTTCTTGGTCTGTCATGTTTTTACCAACTATATATGTTGTTAATCCTTGTTTATTTACTGTTTTTTTGATAATAGTCATATAATATATATATATGTATATATTATATATAGTGCATTGCACGTGCTATTTATTTTACAAATATGTGCTTCGAAATATTTTTTATCACCTTACTATCCAAACGATTTTGTTCCGTTCCTACCGATCCAATTGTATTTCGCATTATATCGAAACCTAAATTATAATTAGGATGTTCAGAATTGCTGCATTCTGGATGCTCTTTTCTCCATAAGGGAACCACATTACTATTATGTTTTGCTACAATTGTTATCATATTACGAAGTTTTATATTCTCTGGATTGTCTTTCAACCATTCATCATTGTCTTTTATATACATTGTTTCTCGTTTTAAATCAGTGCAATGCAATGGTCGCTTTGTTATATCCAAAGCTTTCATTCTCATTAGTATTATTTCAGTCATGCCTGAAATATATCCTTGTTTACCTATGTTCTCAATATCCTTGAAATTTATTTCCATTGTATCTATAAACTCTGACATATTCATTGCGTCTTTGCAGGTTGTATTCAAGAAAAAATTCAAATTAAACTTTTGATTATTGTTATTCGTTGTATTATTTATTACCTTACTATCTTTCACTGCTTCTATCAACTGTCGCTGTAGATGATGATTCTCTTTTTGCTGCTCTATTAGCAACGATTTAAAATCTTGGTTCTGTTTTATTAATTCTATAATTACACCCGGTTCTTGAGTCGATGACTGCAATGCAGCTGCAACTATATTGGTATGTTGGTATTTATTTTCAGAATCTACAGTATGAACACACGTTTTTTTATGAGCACAGAGACTAGACGCGTGGTTGTATGCTTTGCCGCAATCACATAAAAATCTTTCACCGGTGGAACTTTTTTTGTTAGGATTTATTAGGATTTTATGTTTTGCAGTCAATAAATGACGTGCATATTGACTATGTCTGCTCGTAGTATAATTGCACTTTTGACAATTATAAATTTTGGAACTTTTCATATTAGGATTTGTTAGTATAAAGTTCCTAACGAAAAAAGTTCCTAAATCCTTTCTTCTAAATAATATTTGTAGGTTGGGTTGAATAATAAAATCATTTTTTTGGTATTCAAAGCATTATGCTTTAAAGTGAAAAATGAGTTTTTTTTGAGTAAGTTTTACTTTG
>TARA_B110000967_G_scaffold153400_1_pt1 | contig 10342 bp, 10 predicted proteins | sample TARA_B110000967 | Tara Oceans TARA_B110000967 (sample SAMEA4397903) | marine metagenome | biome: Polar Biome; feature: [DCM] deep chlorophyll maximum layer (ENVO:01000326); material: water (ENVO:00002006), including particulate matter (ENVO:01000060) such as... | depth 35 m
CGGGGCCCGCCATCGCGCGCGTTGGACGCGCGCGCGAGGGGATGACCCGGGAAAGCCAGCAACTGAATCTCAATGAAGCAAAGCAGCTTGTTCAAACGGGCAGCGCACGTCCTCCCTAGTTTTCTACCTTTTCGGCTTTTTTGACCTTGAAAATTTTCAGGGAGGGCTCTTCCGCCGCTCCGGAGCGCACACGCATCTGTTTGCGCCGCGGACGCTTGGGAATCCTAGCTCATGAGTGTAGCATCCATGCCTGTGCTTTTTAGGCGCTGTTGGTCATGCGGAAGACCTCGTGCATTTCGTCGAGCGGCACCCCTTCCCCTCGAAAACTGAGCGTTTCGTGGTTTTCGGTGGACGAAATTTGTATGGCAACATGGAGCAAAAAGGCTGTCCAGCCCGAGGCACTGGTGGCGCCGAGGGTAGAGGTGGGGAGGGGGGCGACGATGAGGATCTTAAGTACGGGGGGTGCCGTCTGCGGTACCCTGTGCAAGAGCGACAGTAGAGTAGTGTTTTTGATCCCAAAGGGGATTTCACTAAAAAAGTGTGCGACGGGCGACCTTTGTCCTACGTAGGCATGTAACGCCTCAAGCCTCCCATCGTCGCGTTTTTTATCGATGAAACCGTTCAAGGGTGAAAGGTGCTTATCATGTTTGAACCCTATCCCATATAAAACCTACTATGAGTCAGCACCAAATCCACAGGCAAAAGCGTGGTCCAGGTCTGCTGACGTGGAACCCGCCTTTTTATTTTTGAAAATAAAGGCTTCTATGGGTTGTTTCATTGGGCGGAGAGGTGACAAGTAGGCGACCAAGTGGGCACCCTACTGATGAGGTGGCAAATCGAGGAGTTAAAGACCAGGGGGACAAAAAACACAAAAAAATTCGCAACGGCAAAAACCGTGTCGTCGTCTCTTGGACTGCGGACAATGGCGTGCACCGCGCCCCTCGTGGTGCCTCCCGCGCTCGGTCGCGGGAGAACCGGCGCGCTTTTTTCTCGCAAGGCTTCTTCCGTGCGATGGGTATCGACGTCGTCGCGCGTTACGTCCGCGAAAGCGGACGGTCGCGTCGGCGGGCAAAGCCGTGGTTCCGACAAGACCGCCCTCAAGAGATTCCGCGTTCGCTCGGCGGAGGTACGGGACCTCGGAACACGACGCGTTGTGGCGCGTGCGAAACGCGGTTCACCCCCAAAATGTTTCCCCACATCCACATACCACCTCTCACCACGTACTGACCATCGATATACCCTACCCCCCCACACAGGACCCCGGCGCCCCGCGCCAGGGCGTTACCGTAACGGCGATTGCGGAACCCGCGGTAACCAACCAAGAAGTCGCGTCGACACCGGCACCGGCACCTCGTGCCCCTCCTCCTCCTGCGAAAACGTCGCTGGAGATATCCGAGGACGCGCCGGCTGCGCCGCCGCAGCCGAAGCGTGCACCAGTGCATAAAGACCTGTTACAGGCCGTCGTTATGGCGGGCGGGCCTTCGACGGGTAACCCGTTGACGGAGTACGAATGCGCTGCATCGCTCAAGTTTGCCGCGACGAACCGGCTCATCGATTTTCCCCTGGCCAACATCATCAACTCCGGCATGAAACGCGCGTTCGTCCTGACGCAGTTCAACTCGTACACCCTGAACCAGCACGTACATGCCGCGTACCCACCCGAGGTGTTCGGATTCGGAAGCGATGGGTACGTCCACACACACCACGACCTTCGCCAACGGCCACCCCCCGTCTGATCTGGCTAATCTCACGGACCCGTTTGACGCGACATTTCGTAAATTCAACGTTCTTTTTGTGCTTTTCGAGGGTGACGGAATCTTTTTTTGACGACGCGTATCGACGACGCGTGACTTCTTGTCTGGTAACCTGACCCAACTTCCTGTCGACGACTGACCTTAATCACCTCCCTGCTATCGTTATCTCCCTGCGACCCCTGCCACAAAACAGCTACGTCGACGTCCTGCCCTCGTTCCAGACAATCGATGATCAGGGGTGGAGCATGGGCAGCGCCGATTGCGTGCGGCGGCACTACAAAGCCGGGGCGCTTCGCGGGCCGGGCTTCGTACCCGCCCCAGAGGCGTACCTGATTCTTTCCGGCGAGGCGCTTTACCGCATGGACTACGGCCAGATGTTGAAGACGCACAACGAGACGGGGGCGGATATCACAATAGGCACCGCGCGACGACGACTTAGCGAATTGGACGTCACCAACCTTGGGATGGTCGGCATTGAAGAAAACGCGGATGGAACGTTCCAAGGCGGCAAGGTTACCCGGTTCTTGGAAAAACCCGACAAGAAAGCGCTTGAGGCCGTGGCGGTGTGCTACGAAGGCGCCGAGTTTCTCTCGGACTGCGACGTGCACGTGAACATGGGCGTGTACATCTTCTCCAAGCGGGCCATGGATAGTTTGTTGGGCAGGATCGACTGCGTCACCCTAGACCCAGAATCAGAAGAACGGCTGGATTTCGGGAAGAACATTCTGCCCATGGCCGTGCAACACGGTTTCTCCGTCGTCGCGCACCAGCACGACGGGTACTGGCAGCCCATACGTAACTTGCGGGAGTGGTACGACGCCAACTTAGCGCTTTGCGTCGAGGCGGAGGGTCCGTTTGCGTACTCCGCCGCGTCGATGATTGACCACGAGAACCCGCTACACAGCGTACCTAGGTGCTTGCCCCCCGCGCGGTTCACGGGCAAGGTGGAGATGACAAACTCCATCGTCAGCGAGGGCGTTTTGGTGGGTGGGGGGTCATCCGTCACAAATTCAGTGTTAGGGCCGTGCGTGGTGCTTGGCGAAAACACGACGATCATCGAGTGCATCTTCATCGGACACCAGGAGACGGGGTATTTGCACGGGGACGGCGCGGCGGACGTCGGATCGGGGTCGGTTTTGCGAAATTGCGTCGTGCACAGCGACGTGGTTATAGGGGAGAACTGCTTCCTGACCAACGAAAACGGCGAGAAGGACAAAAACGGGTTGGATATCAACCGCGTTACCGTGGATCCCGAGACCGGGAAGGGGTACGTCATCCAGGACGGAATCATCGTGTTCATGCCGGGAACGGTGGTGGCGGCGGGGACGGTGATATGAGCGACGCGGGATGACGGATTTTGGGAAATAAGGTCTCCGGAAGAAAGTCAGTCGTCAGCGCGTCGCTCGTGGAAGAGGAGGGTTTCAGGGAAAATGAAAATAGAAGAAAGACGAAGGACGCACAACAGACGCAAATGTATAATCACTCCATCCATGGATAGGTATCGTGGTATTTGAATTTGTAACGTAGCACGCCGAAGAACGGATAAAGAACATTTTTCGCTTACAAACATCGAGCTAACGGGTGCGGCTAGATCCGTACGCCTTCAAACAGTTTGAGTTTGGTATCTGACGTAACGTATTTGTCTTAGTTTTTTGTCTACTTCGTTTTCGGTTTCTCCGCCCAAACGTCCACGCGCACGAACTGGTACCACAGCCACACCGTGTACGGCGTCCCGCAGTGCCACAGCGCGTGCGCATCCAGCACACCCCAGAGAGGCGGGAAATCCAGCACCTCGGCCAACGCGCTGACGTGCCATACAAAACAACACCTGGCGAGGTATCCTCTGCCGGGGTGCGGGGTTCCGCGTGTCTTTTCGTCGGTGCGTTTTTTTTTTAAATACCCGTCCTTTTTTCCTCCCTCTTCCCTCGCGCCAAACACCTTCCCCCCAAACGCCCACCACAGCAGTAACCCCCAGGTCGTCGTCGCCATGGCGATCATCGCTCTCATGTTGAATTTGAAGTGGTACTTGGTGCCGTCTTCCTGTCGCCGGTTCACGTGCTTGAGGTGCGCGACGGTCGCGGCGGCGAACAAAAGAAACAACGGCAGGATTTTTTTCTTTTCAATCGCAAACGTCCGACAAACCGCGGCGAACAACCAAACGAAGAAAATCAAATTCGCCGACCCGTAATCCATCACGTGCGTCAGTGGCGTGTCCCTGGTATGGAACACCGCGCTCCATATCCAGCCGTGGAGCTGGGTTACGCCGTTTGCGAACCACAGAAACGCCCAACCGCGATTGACGGCGGAGGAGGTTTCATTTTTATTTGAAGGAGAGTTCTCCATCTCCAGAGTTTTTCCAAACGCGACTCGCCCAAGCTCCGGGAGGAACCACACATGTACTCCCGCGTTGGCGAGCGAGGCGGTCATTGAGACGAACTCCTGCACCCCCAGAACGCGCTGGAACGACCACTTGCCGTAGTACTTCGCGGTGTTCAACCCTTCGTGCGCGCGCACGCGCACCACTGTTCGCGTGCATCGGTACTTGCAATCCGCACCGCAGTCCCACCCCGTTAACCGCATGGGCAGTGTGAATTCAGGGGGGTACTGGCCCGGTTTTAAGGTCGAGCCATCCAGCGCACACAAAGGGACGCACTCGCCCGTGGTGAAGTTCACGTCTCGGTGTGTCACGTGCGCGCACCCCTCCACCAAGCAGTTGTCCACGCACCGAAGAAACACGCGGGAGTAGTACTTGAAGTCCTCGTTTTTGTCGGTGGCCTTCGCCGTCGCGCCCGTGGCGGGGCGAGGGAGACACGCTATAACTACCAGGCACGCCAAGACGCGTGCCCCTACGCGCGGCACGGCGCGACGCCGTGCCATCGCGCACGCACCCTGGGCGGAAGCGCCCCTGGCTGTGAGACGTTGTTGATTTTTTCATCACGTGGTGCCTAATCGGCCCGAGTTTCAGGACGACGAGTTTTCGGTGAACACCCCGCCGCTTGCCAAGTGAGCAATTACCCTCGAGGGCGGCGTCACTGTCGCTCGCGCCTGGGGGCTGCGAATCGCGATGAGCGGCTCCACTGGAGCCAGCGCGGCGGAGACTCCTCGGACGTCCGTGAAGAGGCGGGCGAAGGATGCGGCGCAGGAAGCGAGCTTCACGTACCACGCCAAGATGATCACGTACCTTCTCGCGTGGTCGCTGGTGTCGGGGCTCATCATCATCTTAAACAACTGGTTGATGAACTACAACGGGTTCCCGTTTCCCATCGCGCTTGCCGCGACCGGGCCTTTGTTCTCCTGGGTCGTAAGCGCGGCTTTGGTGGTGTCAGGCCACACGAAACTGGAGCGCCACATGACCTTCAAAACCTGGATGAAACAAGTGTTCCCGATTGGATTCTTCACCGCGGTGACGTACGCCACGGGGAACGAGCTGTACCTTTTCATGTCCGTGTCCTTCATCCAGATGATGAAAAGCATGTCACCGATCGTGGTGCTGTTTCTGTTAGTTTTATTCAAGCTTGACGTGCTGACGACCCCAAAGCTAGGGGGGGTCCTGTTGATGACCGTCGGTATGCTCGTCGCGTGTCACGCCGAGCCAAGTTTTTCGGTTTTCGGTTTGCTACTGATGCTCACGGGCGAAGCCGCCGAGGCGATGCGCATGGTGTTTTTCCAGCACCTGTTGGGCACTTCACAGTTTGGGCTGATAGAGGGGCTTTTCTACACCTGTCCTGCTAACTTTTTCTTCCTGTGCGTGGGCGTGGCGGTGTTCGAAGAAACCGAGTTGCGGAAACCGGAAAACTTTATGAAAGTCGTCAACAACCCGGCGCCGTACTTCGCGGTCGCCGCGCTTGGATTTTTTGTTATTCTAACCACACTGGGTGTGATACAAACATGCGGCTCGTTAACGTTCAAAGCCGCGGGGCAGGTGAGGAATATCGGCATTGTTGTGGTGAGCATTATCGTTTTCGGCGACAACGTGACCGTCACGCAAGCCGTGGGGTACGCCATCAACGTCGCGGGGTTCGCCGTGTATCAGGTCGTGAAAACGCGGGAGGATTTGCAAAAGCTGCAACAAGAGTTTGAAGACGAGATTGGCGATAAAGATAAAGACCAGAGGGGGTTTAGAGACGGGTTCGGCAGGGAAGGACAAGGGCAATACGCAAGGGAAGGACGCGCGCAATACGACGGGAGCAGTAACACCGGAGGGGTGTTCAACGTCAAAACGCCGTTACTCGACGCCGTGGGGTCGCCGCCGGGGGGGTATTCCGGAGTCAGTACGGACCGTGCCCGAGAGTACGGGGGCGGGTACACAGGGGACGTGAGCGACGTGAGTGAAGCGACGTCGCCCGCGATTCGAAACAACTTTGCGCCGCGTGGGAAAATGAAGGACTAGTCCCCGTACGACGCGTTTCGAGCAGTAGAAGTTTAGCGGTAGAGGTGCTTAATTATTTATCATAGTCGTCGCACTCCTTTTCTGCGTGGTCCGCGTTCAACACCAAGCGTGCCACCATAGCACGCGCCGCGAATTCCTCAGCCCGGGAATCAATCGCCTCCGTCTCCGCAACCGCCGCTTCCTTCTCCGCGACGCGCGCGTGCGCCGCCGCTTTCCGCGCGCGTGAGAGTAAGTTTTCGGATATCTCGAAACTCTTCGCAGCTTCAATAGAAGCGGATTTCAGTACGCGCGTCGCGGCGGCGAGTTTCGAGCTCGCCTCCGCCGCGGCGGTTTCCAAAACCTCGAGGGTCGTTTTCGTGTTCGTTTGAGAGTCATTTTCGACATCCTGGCGTTGCGCAGACGCGTTTCCTAAACATATTTCCTTGAGCTTCTGCTTGTTGCGCATGTCGTTTTCCAAACGCTCGCGCTCGAACGCGTTGAGGGGCGTCGCGTCGTTCGCACAAGTAGTCTCCGCGCTTGTATTTACTCTTTTCGGTTTTCGTTTCTTGGCGAGTTTCGGACGGTCCAGGACGAACCGTTTTCGCCCGCCACGAAGGGAAACTTCGTCACGCCACGTGTCCATGGGGTCAAGCGATGTATTGGTAGCTGCTGTGGTAGCTGTCGTGGCATCACCGACATCATCTTTGATGTTACCTTCGTCGTCACCGTCATCCTCGTCGCCGTCGTCGCGCAGGTCTCGCTCGTCCTTCTCAACCTTGTTCCACCCGCCCTCGTCGTCGTCGTCATCCTCGTCGTCGCCGCTGTCTCCCCCCGTCCCAGGCAGCGCCAGCACCTCTGTTTCCTCCCCGTACCCGATAATGTCCGTCCCCGCTTTGTTCGCGGTCAGAGCAAGCGCGTGTCCTTTCCTGGCGACGGAAAACGCTTTGAACTCCCTGTCCGTGAGCGGCGCGGAGCACCCGACGTCGACGCCGTACGCGTCTGCGCACCGCCACGACATTTCCTTTCCGATTTGCAAAAGCGACGAAGTGCAGATCTCCCTCCACCGGTCGCACTTGTCACACGCGACCCAGCTGTCTCGAAACTTCTCCTGCGCTTGTGTATGAAGCCTGTCTGTTAATTCGCCAAACTGTTTGGTGTCCATGAACTCGCGGTCAAACGGGACGTTGAACTCGCCCGCGTGCGCGAACTGTTCGTGGAACCGTTTGTAGGTTTCAATCTTCTCCTGTTTTCGTAACGTGCTGCCAACTAAACAGAAAACGCAAATCCCAAACCCTACGGGTGAGTTGGTGTAGTCCTTGAACATGATGGCGTCTCGTCGCAGAAACACGCGCGGAAACGGAACAAGGCGCTGGAAATACGACGTGTCCGTGCTGTTGCGGCACACCAACAAAACGCCGGGGCAAAATCCCCACTCTACTTCGTTGATTGCTCGATTAATGAAACGCCACTGCACCGTGTTCTCGTACGACGGGTTCAAAATCACGTGGTACCCTTTCCAGGAATTTTCCTGACGCAACCCGTCGTCGGTTTTGTCGTATAGCTTCTCTGCGGGAATGTTCGGCCGGCGCTTGTTGTTCGTACAAGGATCTAATAACCCTTTGATTGTCGGGGTATCCACGGTGGGCGGTTTCAGCCCGAAAACAATACACCCGGCGTCGATCACCCAATCGGGAGTCAAACCGTCCTTCTCGCCGTCCTCCCTTGGCTCGTATTTGCGGCACGCGTGGCGAGGGTCCACGATTGTTTGCTGTTTTTTTCTTCTTGTCGATGCCGTGATTTCAGTACCCTCATCATCATCCCCGTCCCCGTCCTCCCCGTTCTCCTCCCCCTCGCTCGCGCTCCAGCTCGGCACCCACGCGCCCATGGACGCCTCTTCCGCGGACTCCAGGGCTCTGTGCGCCACCGAGGCGACGATGCGTAGGCCGTGCTTGCTTTTGCCTTTCTTTCGGACGTGGCCCGGCTTTGAGCTGGCGATGGCGAGAAGCTCGGAGAAACACAAATCGTGCTTCTCGCGTATTAATAAAGACGTCGCGGCGTCCACGGCCGCCGTCGTGTTTTCTTCCGTGCCCAGCCTCTCGATGTCTTCGTGTTGGTGCGTGTAAAACGCCGCGAGCGTGTCATGCGTTGCCCACGCAAAGGAGTCGTCGCCGAAACACCGCACTAACGCTTTTTGAACGCTCGGCGGCGCGCCTCTTCGTCGCCACAACGCTTCGGCGCTTTGGCAATTTCGCAGTTTCCAAACGCGACCCGGCCACCACAACGGGTTACCTTTTGATCCCAAACCCACCCAGACCAAGTCGCCGGCGAGGAATCCGTTTGGCGGCGATAGCTCCTTGGCGGGCAGGCTTTCTTGCCACTTAAAATCACAAAGCAACGCGTCGTCGTCGTCGTCGGAATCGGAGCGCGGCGGCGAAGCGGCGGCGTCGTCGTTTTTCGGTTTCTTTTGGGTGTGTTTCTTTTTGGTGTTTTTTGGCTTGACAGCCTTTTTCGCCTTGGCACCCGCTGCTTTGGAAGGGCGCCACGACGCGAGCGGTGTGAACACGGGTTCCGGCGCGCGTCGTTTACGTCCAGTCGCGTTGAGTTCCTCCGCTAAACGAATTGCTAACACTTCGTCCGACACGATGGGATCGTCGTCGTTCGTACGGCGCACCGGCGGCATCGCTGAAGGTGTCGAAACTTCCGAGAGTGCGATCGTCCCCGAAAGCACTCCCGGTGACGCCCCTCCCGTTACCCTCGGGACCGTATTCCCCGCATCCAGAGCCACGGTGGACGTACCTGGCGCGATATCCATCGCGAGAATCCGGTCACGAATCGACCGTCGCGATGGAAGTCCAGAACAGGAACGCGAACGCCGATCGCGAGTGTGATAGCATAGGCGAAACAGTGCCCACCTCCACCTATCGACTGAAAGAACCAGATTTTGAGAAATTTGGCATTTCAAAATCGAGGTCACGCAAGCAAACGTACCTTGGGCTTCATGTCAAACAGGTTGACGCAGCTAAAGCCTACGACAGCGCGGCCGTCTGCCTGTACGGCGCTAAGGCTAAGACCAACTACCCTCTGACCGATTACAAAGACGAACTTGAGGCGTTAGCTGCACGACCTGCTGAAACGCAAATGCAGAGAGTGTAACCCCTGTCCCCACGGCAAGCGGCAAAACAAGTACATAGAGTGTAGGGCAAAAGTATAAAACGATTGTTAAACTATCGGTGACGATTTCGCTTTTCAGAGTACTATTTCCGCACGTCATCTTCACCGCGTCGTCGTCGGCTATAACCACCCTCAACTCCCCTTCCCCCCTTCCCCTCTAGTTTGTCTTCGCGCGCCCGGTCTCTCCCTGCACTCCCCTCTCTTCACCACCCCCCAGCTTCGCCCTCAGTTCCCCCGCCCTCTGCTCGAACCCCACGTGCGCCGCCGCGCCGCATGCGACGAGCGACGCCGCCAAAAACCAAAGCGCGCTCCTTGAGATAAAAAAGGAAGTGTCAGTCTCGTATGGGCAATCAGTCGTCGGAATGTGGTAAATGGGAAATACTTGCCAAACGCCTCGCGAAAAGTACGCCCCGACCAGCTCGTTCGCTCCGTCCATCCCCACGACGTACCCGACCATGTTCCCCGTGATGAGCACGTGCACGTTGACCGCACCTAGGAACGACCGAATTAGTCGAAATGTTCGTGTGCTGCGAGATTCAGTGGTGGGGAAGAGCTTTTCGCCTAACGCTCCTACTAAAGTTTCAGGCGCGAGAAAGGCGGCGAAGATCATCGCCCACCAAAACAACCGCGGCGAAACGCGGTCGTGCCACGCCCCCACGAACCCGAAAACCACAAACGCGTTTATTAGCTTGTATTTTGACCCTCCCAGTGGGATGTACAGGTACCTAACGAGCCACTTGTTGTAACTCGCGTGCCAGCCTTTCCAAAAACCCAAAATCGTGGCGTTGTTGTTCACGCACCGCGTCGTGTTCTCCGGGACCTCCACCCCGCTAAGGAGACTCCAGGTTCGAAAGAAACGCCAAATCACGGTAAACTTTAGCCACATGAAGTTCAGGGTGGCCAAGGACGTGAAGCCGACTTCGAAGGGACCGAAGTTTCCAACAGAAGCAGCACCCGTCCACACTCGGTTTTTGGCCATGGCGTTGGTGTATATCAAGTGTGTCCAGACTTCAAGCAACAAAAGAACCGCGCCGAACTTGACGAAAAC
>TARA_B110000967_G_scaffold209656_1_pt1 | contig 10304 bp, 7 predicted proteins | sample TARA_B110000967 | Tara Oceans TARA_B110000967 (sample SAMEA4397903) | marine metagenome | biome: Polar Biome; feature: [DCM] deep chlorophyll maximum layer (ENVO:01000326); material: water (ENVO:00002006), including particulate matter (ENVO:01000060) such as... | depth 35 m
AAAGGGAAAGTATTTGACTATTTTATTCAAGTTTTAATTTTCTTATCACTTACTGCGTTTACGATTGAAACTTTGCCTAATAATTCAGTAAAGACAGTTAATATTCTAAAGAACTTTGAATTAATTTGTATTATTATATTTTCAATAGAATATGTATTAAGAATTTTTGTTTCAAAAAACCCTTTTAAATATATTTTTAGCTTTTATGGTATGATAGATTTTTTGGCTATTTTTCCATTTTATCTCCAAGGAGCATATGACCTCAAAGCGTTAAGAGCTTTTAGGATATTTAGAGTCTTTAGGGCTTTAAAACTAATTAGATACAATAAAGCACTAAATAGATTTCATATTGCAGCTAATATTGTCAAGGAAGAGGTAATTCTTTTTTTAGTGATTACATCTATTTTTATTTTTATTGCATCATCAGGAATTTACTTTTTTGAAAATAAGGCGCAGCCTGAAATTTTCACTTCTGTTATTCATAGTGGTTGGTGGGCAGTTGTAACATTAACAACAGTAGGTTATGGTGATGTATATCCAATTACAATAGGTGGTAAAATATTTACTTTTTTTATTCTATTAATTGGTGTAGGAATTGTGACTATTCCAGCAGGTTTAGTTGCTAGCGCTTTATCAAAAGCTAGAGAAATTGAAGAAGACAATAATAAGAATAAATAAATACTTTATTAAATAACGCTAACGAATTGCATTAAAAAAACCTCCACAGCAAATTGTTTGTAATTCAAAATTCGAAGTAATATTTGATGAGCATGTATAATTAATATTTTTATCCAACTGATCTTATTTGAAATGACAAACTATTTTCAATCTAAAATATAAGTTTCAATTTCTGCTCTAACCATTTTTAAAATAATTAAATGGCCTAGTTCTCCTGGGTCAATTTTTATTTTTTTACAGATGAACTTTAGGTGCTCTTTCATAGTGTAAGTGACTGATGATCGTTACATAATTTTAAGCGTTTGTTCGATATCAATCGTATTGATCTTACGTAAACCAAGAAATTGTATCAGCGCTCCAAATATAGGTTCGTCCATATTTAGTCGCTTTCCTTTCAAATGCTTGCCTTCTGTATTTAATGCTCTTCGGCTGTTTCGTTCGTATTTTACTCGGTACTAGTTGACTGAAAAATTTTGCTCTTTTGCCGTTTTTTGTGTCGAGCTTTCTTTGACTGGGCAAATTCTATAAATCAACGAAGAAATTTAATCTTCTTTTTTTAATCTTCTCTAGCTTTGTTCTTTTTAGTTTTAAGAAAAACAGATTGATCTCTTTAACTGATATGACGAACTTCTGGCAAGTGGGCTTCCAAATATTTCGCATTTAGAAATTTTAAACAGGCAGAGCGTCTACTATAACTCAAAGTGCTATTTTCTTGTCAATTAAACTAACAAACCTCATTATAACCTCGAAATATAATGAGGTTTGTTTAGGTGTTTATATTTGTTATTTTTAAATGCTCACATGCTATTTACTATTAATAATTTCTTATGGCGCTAAATTTTGAACAGGTTTGTATTATCTATCAAAGTATCAGAAACTATAAATTAGAAATAGGCAACATTCTATTTTTAGTAGTTATCTCTTGCCTTTTTTTTTTTAAGAAAAGTAGTAATCACGAGAATATTTGATAGTAAACAGAATTCTTGTATGCTTGATTAATTATTTTTAAGGTATCGTAAATAAACTTTTCTTCATATTACTAACTACTGTATTTTAAATGTTTTATATGTGTTTAAAGTAACTTCCCGATAAAGTAGGACACTTTTTTTTGCTTCATATTATAGGGAGATTCACTTTATTCCTGATTGCAAAATATCTTTGCCCCACAATTTATAAACGAACTAAAATAATTCTAATGAAAATTTATACCTGGCTAATAGTCATTACTTACTTTTTAACAATGTCCATAATATTAAAAACATCTGATCAACAAAGTGAAACTACGATGCTATGCAATATGTGGCATCTCGACACCTATGCAGTCAAAGGCAAAAAATACGCGCCCAACAAAAAGAAAAAAGATGATTATATTCTTTTTAGGGAGGATATGACCTTTACTTCAAAATCAGAAGGCAAAGAACAAAAAGGAACTTATACCCTAAATACAAATGGTGCTTATGTGCTAATGATTGATGAAAATGGTGAAAAGATAAAAGCTTACATCATATCAATATCAAAAAGAGCTTTAGTACTAAAGTATAATATTAATAAAATTAGTGATTTGGAGGTGCATTACAATAACCCTATTTAATACTTAATTGATGAAAAAAATAATAAATATTTTAGTTGTTTTTTTTAATGTTGCTCTCTGTTTTTCGCAAACAACGATTGCTTTAAAAAAAACTTCATTCGAAATTAAAAATCAGAATTTTTATATAGAAAACGTTGTTGATAATCTTCAAGAAGTGCACCTCGGAGCAATAGAAGATGATTTTGGAAATAAAGAGACCTTAAGTTTTTTAGATGGAACAGAAGTAACAATCAAGAAATTTATGGATGCAATACTGCCCGCGTCTAATCATAAAACTCCAATACAGATAAGGATTAATAATTTAAAAATTGAACAGGTACAAACAAGTATTGATGAGAGAACAGCGAGGGTTTATATTGAGCTTCATTTTTATACAGAAAACGGAAAAGAACTTTATAATGTCGCTCATCATGAAGACCAGATTTTTCCAGAGTCTAAAGTAACAGAGATCTACGAAACTCACGAAAAAAGAATCCGGGCAGCATTAGAATATTGCTTGTGGAGCTTCATTACTGCACAAAAAGCGAATACAGACTTAAACACGGGTAAAGTTAATTTTCCCGCTGATGTTGCCGCTTATGAAGCCTATCTACCCCTTGGTAAGTGGTTTAATATTTTGTCATATAAAAGGTTGACAGATAGACACAATGAAGGTTGGAGTGTTGCCTATACAGGATTTTCAGACCACGAAAAAGAGCTGATTATACCTTTTGTACTAAGCTACGGGCAATCTAGGGCGAAGTCAAACATAGTGCAAGAACGCGGCTATAGTTCGGTTGATTCGTATGCCTTTGGTCTTGGGTTTAATGGCTTTCTCAAAATATTTCCTGGTTTTTATTTAGATATCGGTGTAAACGTACCGATCGGATTGGAAGTCTTAAAAAATTTAGAAGACAAAAAATCAAACAACTTTTTAATAGGTATTGGTTCGAATCAAGGAGTGAAAATAATTCCGTGGAAAGATTATGGAATCGTTATTGGAGCAGGAATTTTTCAACGCTGGCAAACGTCTAAAGTGATCAATAAAAATTTCGGATTTCAATTAGAATTAGGAATTAATTTTTAATTGAATTACATCTCAAAGGCCAAAGGTAATAGTTTGAAAAACTAGGTTGGCTAGATAAAATTTTTAACAAACTGTCAGTGCATCAAATGCATCATTGATCCAATAAAAAATACTTGGATAAAAATTATGGATGGTTTTTAATTATTTGAGATTGTTTATTTGGCACTTATCAAAAGAAAGAATAAAAAGTTATTGATGAATTAACGGAAGATATAAAAAACAACAATCCTTTGTTGATTAATTTTACTGTGTTGAATAGTATTTTATCAGGTTTAAAAATATGCAGAACTCAGAAAGCTCACATTAAAATAATTGTTGGAAATTTATCTTGAAGACCAAATTACTTTTAAGGAGCATCCAAAAATAATTAATATTTTAACACAATATATTCCCATTTTTAGTAATTTAAAAACACATTATGAAACAAAGAATAGTTGGAATAAATGTAGCAAGGGCTTTGGCTGTTTTCGGAATGATAATTGTTAATTTTAAGGTGGTATTTGGCGAAAATGGACAATCTTGGGTGAAATCGTTTGCTAGTATTTTTGATGGAAAATCTGCTGCCACCTTTGTGTTTTTAGCGGGCGTTGGTATTGCTTTAATGACAAATTCTGCCATTAAAAATCATGATCAATCCAAATTAAAAGTTGCTCGAATTAGAATTATGAAAAGGGCTGTATTTCTATTCTTTGTTGGTCTTTCATACATCACAATTTGGCCAGCAGATATTCTGCATTTTTATGGTATTTATATGGCAATTACAGTCGCACTATTAACTTGTAAAGAAAAAACAATCCTAATTTCAGGGATTTGCATCATTCTAACCTATCCAATTATAATAACGGTTTTGAATTACGAGATTGGCTGGAATTTTGCCACTTTAGAGTATCAAGATTTTTGGACGTTTAAAGGCTTTATGAGAAATCTCTTTTTTAATGGTTTTCATCCAGTAATGCCTTGGACTGCCTTTATGATCTTTGGTTATTGGTTCGGAAAACAAGATTTACACAATAACAAATTCGTAAAAAAAACATTTTGGATGAGTACTATCATTTTTATTGCTATTCAAGTTGTGTCTTATCAAACCATCTCAACTTTATCAGAAGGAAACCAAGAAGCTACTTTGGAACTAATTGAAATTTTTGGTACAAAACCAATGCCACCACTTCCTATTTATATGTTTAGCGGAATTGCCATTGCTTTTGCTATAATTTCAGCGTGTATCCTAATTTCCAAGAAATTTGAAAACAATTTTATCATTGACGCGTTGAACAAAACAGGCCAATTAGCATTCACCCTATACGTAGCGCACGTTGTTGTTGGAATGGGAATTATTGAAGTCATAAACCCTACTAAAATAGGGGAATATTCAATTGAATTTTCAGTTGGTTATGCAATTGTATTTAGTTTACTGTGTATTCTATTTGCGGTAATTTGGTTAAAATATAAAAAATATGGTCCTTTAGAATGGGGAATGCGAAAAATAACCAATTAAAGGCTATGTTGCGAAAAACCTCCCAATTTTTCTGAAGTGTCCAAATTCTTAAAGGCTTGTATTTTTGTATGCTAATTTAATTAGTTCACTTCAATGATGAAAATAGCACCAAGTCATTTATCAAGCATACCAAAATAACTACTTTAAAATAAGTTATGGACAAATGTCCTTTTTATTAAAAATAAGAACCAACATCTTTGTAAAGATTATTTAGAATAAAATTCAATTAATATCACAATCAATAAAAATTCAATAAAAAAAATAGTTTCTTTTTGTATCAAAAAGAGAATCAATTCGTCATATCATCAACCCGTAAAATCAAAAAAATAAACATGAAAAATCCCAGACTTAAAATGAATACAGCAAAATTGTTTTTAGTTCTTTTAGTGGCAATCGTTTATCAATCGTGTGCTTCTGATGCTTATAGAGACCTAGAGTTACCGATTGAAACTGGAAATGGCATTTATTATCAAGGTATTTTTTATCCTTTAAGTAGTCTAATCATTAAGAAAAAAGAGTTTACTACCTGGAATAATGAACCCGGTATCGATATAAGTTTATCCAGTTTAGATGCCTTATTCAATGCAGATGATCTTTTGATTCCAAATCCAAAATGGCTAGATTTAAATTATTTTAGTTTTTCATTTGAAGCACCTTATCTCAAGACTAGTAGTATAACATTCGTTCCTCACTTCAAAATGCGTACTAATAAAGGTTATGTTAATTCTGTACTTTATTTAGGTACTACAATTCTAGAATATTATGATACAAACCCAGAAAACTTAGCAGTTTCTAGTCTTGTGAATATAAACGCTATATCAGCAGATGAAATAGATTTAGATTTTGAATTTACGCGACCAGGTGGCGAAATTGTAATAGGAAGCTATAAGGGTGGGTATTTAGATGTAAGCACTGAAAAGTAATAAATTTAGTTTTAGAGTTTAACTTAAAACAATAAAAAAATAACAATGTTTAAAAAAATAGTGAAAATATTTTGTGCGATATTACTTTCTAGAATTGTACTGATTTTCTTCATTGGATTATTGGAACTGGAATAAAAGCGCCATGTGAATATATTTGGGTTGCTTTTACTCCGAAAGAGGAAGTGAATGGTTATTTATTCAATATCAAAATGTTCCTGTTCGGCAAGATGGACACTATGTTCTGAATGATAATACACGTTAACCCATTTATATTAATGGCGATGCCAAGGCTGCTTCTAAAGTACTTCGAAAAGAAGCAACTAAAACCAATTAGGTAATTGTATCCAACAACCTCCCAAAAAACTAACCTAAAAAATAAAAAGGATAAAATTTTTAATTTTCAACATATTGAACAGTCTCTCTCTGACTTTTTTGTTGCAGTTTAGCAATTTTTCGGAATTGAATTCTTTACAAAATTTTTATTCAGACTAGCGATTTATGAAACTAGAAAAATTAAAAAACCCTATTTTCATCACCTTATATAAAAAATTGCTATTTTTAGCTTGTCCAAAAGTTACTGGTACTTTGCAAAATCTAAAAATCTTACTCATACATTATGAAATTCAAAACTATTATTGCTTTATTCCTTATTATAGGATTTGCCAACAACAGCTACTCACAATTAACAAATGCGGAAAAAACATTATCAGAAATCCGTAATGAAGGTTATAATAATTCTGAAGCTACAAAAATGTTAAGCCAGTTAACTGACATCTATGGCCAAAGGCTTACAGGAACTCGAGAGTACTATAAAGCTGCTAGCTGGATTTCTACTGAAATGAAAAAAATTGGTCTTGAAAATGTACATTTTGAAAATTATTGTTCTGATTGTCGCGGTTGGAATGTGAAAACTTTTAATATTGAAATGGTCGCTCCAAATTATATGAATATTTCGGCATATCCTTTGGCGATGTCTAAAAGTAGCAATGGTATCGTTTCTGGAGAGGTTATTCATATTGAAGGTTTTGATGATATGATTTCGGTGCAAAAGCATTTTACAGGAAAGCTCAAGGGAAAAATAATCCTTTTAGGAGAAAAACCAAAAAGTAAATCCTTGTTAGACACCATTGAATCTAGATATTCAGATACTCAATTGAAGCAAATGGAGCAAAAAGTAACTGCTATCGTGAAAGTAACACCGCTCCCTGAGCTATTTGAGGAATGGAAAATTGATGATAAGGCAGATGAAAATTTTCTTAAGTTTTTAGAAACTGAAGGAGCTTTAGCAATCTTAAAAACACGACCTATGTATTTAGGTATTTTACACCCAGATGGAACTTACTATTTTAGAGAAGGCGACTTAAAACCTTTGCCTTATTTTACGATTATGCCTGAACATTTTGGGAGATTATACCGTTTGATAAAAAGAAATGCCCCCCCTACGATACGTCTTAATTTGGAAACCGAATTTTATAGTGAACCCGAAAACAATGTAAATATCATTGGAGAAATATCAGGAAATGATGCGCAACTAAAGTCAGAAAGCATTTTAATAGGTGCTCATTTCGATTCTTGGCATTCTGGAACTGGAGCAACGGATAATGGGGCCAATTGTATTGTTTTAATGGAAGCTTTGCGTATTCTTAAGCAAATTGACTATCAACCCAAAAGAACTATTAAAATTGGTCTTTGGGGAGGCGAAGAACAAGCTTTTTTGGGATCAGCGGCCTATGCTAAAAAACATTTTGGAAGTCTAAATAGAAAGCCAAATCTAGCATCAAAACAAATATCAGCTTATCTAAATTTAGATAATGGAGCTGGTTTAATAAGAGGTGTTTATTTACAGAAAAATGAATTTGCTAGACCCATTTTTAAAAAAATATTTTCTCCGATTTCTAATATAACTTCTGGAGCTATAACCGTTGAGAATACACTTTCCACGGATCATGAAACATTTGATTACTACAATATACCATCATTTCAATTTATACAAGATGAATTAGCTTATAACAGCGCTACGCATCATACAAATCTTGACTTTTTGGAATATGTTCATGAAAATGATATTATGAAAAATGCTGTAATTTTAGCTTGGACAATTTATAGCCTAGATAATATGAAAGGAAAAATACCAAGAAAACAAAATTAACTTTTAGTAAAAGCGTTATTGAACTCATAGAGTCAAAAATAAATTCGCAACAAATCTTGTATAAAGAACTTCCAAAACTTTAGGATGATGATAAAAAATTTATTAGATGCGATAAGCCAGTTTTAATGTCAATGTTCGTTTTACCCGATTTTTGGCTCTTTTCAATCAGCTACATCAGCAAATGAAATGGATACTTATTACAATAAAGAAGTAAATAAGTCAATCATTAAATTTTATAATTCAGCCTATGGAAGAATTGATGATGACGGAAAAATTCTTGATGATATTCGTTTTTGTGAAGTTTTGGCTAACGATATTTTGAACTCTTTTAGGTTTGTTTTTAAAGCCCATATTTCAAAATAGCACACTCTTTTATTTCTTTATACTTTTTAGGTAGATCTCGTTTATCGATATTAAAAAGTGTAACTAAAATTCACTTTAAATAGCTCTTAAATTTGCCGTTTATCGAATTTTCTACCGCCTCAAAAAGCTAATATATTGCCTTATTTAGGACTGCACTTATCAAAAATAGCCAAATTTTCATAAACAATGTAAAATAGTTAGTGAGAGAACTGTAAGATATGCCATTAATAGCCAAACTACTTTCCAATTTAAGAGTTCATCATTTAAAGCTCGGTAAAACCTTCACTAACGTTTCTAAAATCGTTTTTCTGTTTTTCAAAACAGACTATTTATAGTTTTGGTTAACGATCTAATTTAATGTACTTTTAATACATAACAAGGTACTTATTAAGAACTAGAATTCGTTAAACAAATTATAAAATAGTGCTATTTTGAATTTAAAGAAAGTTAGTTTTGTAATTAGATGTCTATCATATTTTTAGCATTGAAAAGTTAAAATAGAAAATATGGTTTTTTGCTAAATCAGGAAAAAAAAACTGCACACTAACTGCTCAACTTTTTATTTATGAGTCATTGCCATTCCTTGCGAAAAAAACCAAAAAAAAGGTTTTGAGCAGCCTGTAATATTAATTGTTAGTACTGGCCTACTTTCGAAAAAATGTCTCGTGCATTTTATTCGTAATTTTTTACTAAATTGATTATTTATAAATTCAACTAATTTTAACAATATTATGCTTCATTAAAAAAATAACTTAATAATAAAACCAATTTAATCTCAAACATAAATTATAAAATCATGATGAATAATAAACTTTTAAAATCGCTGACTGTATTTCTTTTTATGTGTTTATTAGTGCATGCACAGGAATCTAGAAAAAAGAATTACCCTTTAAAAGCAGATGTAGAAACGATTGATGGTATTATTAAAGCCTATTACAATGTGATATCCGGGCCTGCTGGACAGCCAAGAGATTGGGAAAGAGATATGTCTTTACACATTCCAAATGCTTTAATATCAGTTACTGGTAAGGATAAAAATAATAAACCCTTTATTACCACACAGAGTTTATCTGAATTTCATAAAAGTTTTGGAGTTCCAAAAAGTGGATTTTGGGAATATGAAATCAAAAGAGAAACACAAAATTTTGGAAACATAACGCACGTTTGGACTACTTACGAAACAAAAGAAGATAAAAACGGTCCTGTCACAGAAAGGGGTATAAATAGTATTCAATTATATAATGATGGAAATAGATGGTGGATTCTTTCTTGGATGTTTGATGTTGAGAGAACTGACAACCCATTGCCTAAAAAAGGTAAGTAAGCAACAATAATTTTAATTTATTTTTCCATTTGAACAAAAATAACAAAAGCACAAAAAAAATATATAATAGTCATTAATACAGTCCTTTACAATAATCGATAACTTTTATTAAACTGTAATCTTACCTAAAAATAATCGAGACATATTAAAAGGGTGGTCAAATTAGAACAGTTCCATGTTGAGAATCTAAAAATAAGAATTACTATTTATCTCCTTTTTAAAAAAGTATTCACAAACTTTATAAAACGCTAAAAAGCTTGGTGATTTTTTGTTTTATTCATTAACTTTGAGATTAAAAAATTTACAAAATTACAACGATACTACCTCAACGTGGTGTGCCTAAAAACTGAATTTAAAACATGAATGTACGTGAAAAAATTATTGTTATTGGTGGAGGGTTTGCAGGATTAGAGCTCATAAAACGCCTAGGAAATTCAAAAAAATACGATATAATTTTAGTAGACAGTAATAATTATAATTTTTTTGCACCGCTAATATATCAAGTTTCTAGTGGATTTATGGAGCCTTCAGCGATTAGTTATCCTTTTCGTAAAATTCTTCGTAATCTGAAAAACGTACGTTTTAGACTTGGTTCCCTTGAACAAATAGTTCCAGAAGAGAATAAAATAATTTTGAGCAATGGCCAGTTAAAATATGATATTTTAGTTATGGCAACAGGTACAGAAACAAATTACTTTGGTAATAAAAATATTGA
>TARA_B110000967_G_scaffold101627_2_pt1 | contig 10301 bp, 9 predicted proteins | sample TARA_B110000967 | Tara Oceans TARA_B110000967 (sample SAMEA4397903) | marine metagenome | biome: Polar Biome; feature: [DCM] deep chlorophyll maximum layer (ENVO:01000326); material: water (ENVO:00002006), including particulate matter (ENVO:01000060) such as... | depth 35 m
GACTATTTTATTTCAGTACGTTTAATACACAAACCGTGCTAAATTGCTCAAAGTGCTGCAAACATATAAAAAAATGATACTCACATTCATTTTAGAATAATTATTTCAATGCTTTATGATGTACAGTATTAAATACATTAATGTTTCAATTGGATCACTTCGGTAGTCACAGTATTACTCACATTGAGAGCTCTGTCTATTAGTTTGATCTCTAGTATTATCGTTTTAGGCTCAAGGGATATAGGATTAGCAGGCAAATTTACCTGAAGTGTCCCTGAGATGGATTTATACTTTCCCGTAGGAGTAATCACAGGAATACGCTCGTGTTGATTCCCATACAAATCTCCGTTAGATTTACGAAGCTGCACGAAGCTATCAACGCTATTTTTCACTAAGTAGGTAACTGGAAGATTATGGGAATATAGGCTACCTAAATCATAAGGTGCTGATGTATCAGCACCAGTAAGCCCTATATCACCGTCTCCATCTTGGTAGTAGATAGTCACTTGTATGATACTATCATTACCCTCCAGGTCACTTAGTACCGTCACAGACTCCATAGATATAGCAGGCACATCACTAAACCCTAAACTATCAGGGGTACAAGCCACTAGCGTAGCACAAATCACTAGAGTGATTACCTTTGTTGTATATATGATGCGATTGCCTAGCATAGAAACGATTTGGTCTGTCTCAGACCGCAATTTTAACGCTATTGCCTTGAAAATATTTCAATATCAAGCTAAAAACAACTTAGTATACGCTGAATATTTACAATTAATTGATAAACAGCCCGAAAGAATTGAGCACTTTACGCAAATTCCGTTTTTGCCTATCTCATTGTTCAAAACACATAAGATTATTACTGGCAGCTTTAAGAGTGAACGCACATTTGAAAGCAGCTCTACCACTGGTACAGGAATCTCACACCATTACGTAAAACATCTGGCTGATTATCATACTAATGCATTGCATATCATGACTGAGTCTGTAGGGGCTATCTCTCAGTACGAGATAGTAGGCCTATTGCCGAACTACTTAGAACGCAGTAACTCGTCACTCGTAGAGATGGTTACCTACTTTATGTACCTCAATGGACAAAAAGACTCCTTTTATCTTTATAATCATGCGGATCTGTATGACAGAATAACTGCATCTATCAAGCCGATATTACTGTTTGGAGTAAGTTTTGCTCTTTTAGACTTCGCAGCAGATTATACCATAGATACACCCATCACTATCATAGAAACCGGTGGAATGAAAGGCAGAAAAAAAGAAATGACCAAAGACGAAGTCTATGCTGAACTACGAGCAAGTTTCCCTAGTGCCACTATCCGTTCAGAATATGGCATGACCGAGCTACTTAGCCAAGCATATAGTGATGAACATATGAAATATACCACTCCACCGTGGATGAAAGTACTGCCTCGTGAGGATACCGATCCACTCACTCATAAATACACAGGGAGGTCCGCCGCTCTTAATATCATAGACCTAGCTAATTTACATACGTGCAGCTTCATAGCTACAGATGACATAGGAAGCATATATCAGGACGGTACTTTTGAAGTAAAAGGACGATTAGACCAAGCGGATATCAGAGGCTGTAGTTTGATGGTGGTGTAAATAAACTTTGTGATACACTTTATTTTTATGTTGCTTTGAATAATGCAATCCATTACCCAAACTAGTCGGTCTCTAGCCATTTTATTAGTAGTAGCCTCGCTATGCTTTGCTAGTTGTAAAAGCCCTGAGGACCGTATACAAGACTTCGTAGAATCCTATAACCGCGGTGCAGATAAACTTAGTAATACCATAGTAGGGTCCACTTCTGCCTATTTCATATCCAAGGATGACGTAGGGCTAAAGTTCACCACTAATAATGCGGTAGACAGCACTGATACAGACCTCTACCTGAATTTACTCCCTGACCTAATAACGAACCTACTGAGCACTACTCCAGCTGCTCAGCAGATGATACAAGAAGGAGTTACTTTTAATATCTCATTTTTAGATAAAACCAATAGCACTGTACGCAAAATGCGGGTGGATGAGCAAAAACTCAATGAACTTCTAGCCAAGTCTAAAGAAAAGCAAACTACCAACTCTAAGGCAGGAGACTTAAGCCACTTATCTGAAGACACAAAACAAATGCTAACTCTATTGAATGCTAATTTGCCCTACGAGGACGTAGGTACGGGTATCAAAATACTGCAGGTAAGTGTCATTCATCCACAAGAGCTAACCTATACGGTAAAGGTACCTTTGGATCTAGTGCACGTCATAAAAGGCGAAGAGGCAAAAGAAATGTTAAGGAATGAAATAGTCCACTCCAAAAACTTCAGAACAGTAATCACTACTATGGAAGGATTAAACCTAATTTACGTTAGGTACTTATATGTAGGACCTAGTGGCGAAGTGGTCAATGAGTTTAAACTCACAAAAGAGGATCTACTACCAAATAAATTATAGAACGAAGTATTAAAAAACAAAGCACCGCAGTAGTTACCGTTAATTACTGCGTAGCAAACAACCTCTTTGTATGCGACACTTTATAGCTTAATAGGCGTCAGCTAAGCAGGAACTTATTGCTGCTCGAGGAGCTTATACATCTTTGGTATTGGATTATTCATAAACCCATTCAGTATTCTTTTGATATCATTATTATTCTTATAAGGCTTTATAGCGTCTTGTAGCTCATCCTGATTAGATACAGATACCGTCTCTATATACCCAAATCCAACATAGTCTCCCTCCTGTATACTTACTATACCAAATTCCTCTCTCGTACGCCCTGGACCTACGATCCATAGATTCTGCTGCTTAGCTTCATTTTCGGTAGCCTGCATCACACGCTTATTGTACTCCTCAGCACTTTCACTACCTGAGCATATAGCACAGCCACTGCCTAAGTAGCAGCTACCTTTGGTCCGTTCTAGGCCTGTGTATTTCGGACATAGCTTATTCTTCTCTACAAGCTGGTAAAGATGATCCTTAGCCATAGTGACACTGCTAAAACTCTGTATACTATTCTTGGCAAATTTCTTTAAAAAAACGTCTACACGAAGTACCCCGTCTTGAGCTTCATAAAAGCATACGTGGTAGTCATTGCTCTTATTTTTTTGTGCTTTATTATATAGTGGATAATGTTTTTTTATCTCATCACTCTCTAGTAGCAGTGCTATTAGTTCATTGCCTGTCTCTACATAGCTTACATGATAAATCTTGCGAAGCAGCTCACTTTTCTTCCTACTCTTTTCTGTAAAGTGCGTTATTATACGTTTCTTTATATCCTTAGATTTACCTACATATAATATCTCCATCTTCTCCCCGAGCAAGTAGTATACTCCAGCAGTATTAGGCAAGTTCTCAAACTCTGCCTTCTCTAAGTTAGGCGGGAGCATAGCTTCTTTATTGAGCTGATTTAGCGAATAAAATACGAAATCATCCTTATCCTTAGTCAGCAGTAAATGAAAAAGCTCTACTGTAGCCATAGTATCTCCCATAGCACGGTGTCTGCTGTGATTTTCTATGCCTAACTGCGGACATATTTTCCCTAATGAATAAGATGGATAACCCGGTATAATACCTCTAGAAAGTCTCACCGTACAGAGCTTCTTCATGTTAAAGGTCATTGCTAAATCTTCGAAGTGATTCTTGATAATCCCGTAATCAAAACTCACATTATGGGCTATGAATGTAGTATCTCCAAGAAAAGCAAAAAACTTACTTGCTATGTCTTCAAATCTAGGAGCATCCTGCACCATCGTATTTGTAATACCTGTGAGCAGTGTGATGGACTTAGGAATAAAAACTTCTGGATTAATTAGTGTCTCGTAGCTGTCTAATACCTGCTTACCATCTGTCTTTACTGCTGCTATTTCGGTGATTCTATTGCCATGAGACCCCCCTGTGGTCTCTATGTCTACTACAGTGTATATCAATGGATTAAAATATACCCTCGATGATACTGTCCGCAGAAATGCCTTCGGCTTCAGCTTTATAATTACGCACCATTCTATGTCTAAGCACCATCTTAGCTACTGCCTGCACATCTTCTATATCTGGCGAATACTTGCCAGAAATAAGTGCGTGAGCCTTAGCTCCTATAATGAGATACTGAGAAGCTCTAGGTCCTGCACCATATTCTACATACTCATTTATCTTATCGGTAGCTTGATCTCTACCTGCTCTAGTGCGTCTTACTAGAGACACTGCGTATTCATATACATTATCAGCTACGGGTACTCTCTTCACTAACTCTTGGAATGCTATAATCTCTTCACCGCTTACTATATTACTCACAGTAGCAGATGAAGATGACGTAGTAGCTTTCACTATATTTATTTCCTCTTCGGCTGACGGATAATCCAGTACCATGTTAAACATAAACCTATCTAACTGGGCCTCTGGTAAAGGATAAGTACCTTCTTGCTCTATGGGATTTTGCGTAGCGAGCACAAAGAATGGCTTAGGCAGGGGATAATTAGTCCCAGAGATAGTTACACTCTTCTCCTGCATAGCCTCTAGGAGTGCTGCTTGAGTCTTTGGTGGAGTTCTATTTATCTCGTCAGCGAGCACTATGTTAGCAAACACAGGTCCCTTATTGAATTTAAGACTTCTAGTCTCGTCCAATATCTCAGAACCAAGAATATCACTAGGCATTAAATCTGGAGTAAACTGTACTCTATTGAAACTCATATCTAGAGCTTCGCTTATGGTTTTGATAAGTAATGTCTTAGCCAGACCTGGCACACCTATAAGCAGTGCGTGACCATTACTAATGATACTGGTGATAACGCCATTTATCACCTCTTCTTGGCCAATAATGACCTTACCTATTTCTTTTTTTAGCTCTTTTACCTTGAGCACTAAAGCATCTGCTGCTTCCTTATCGTTGCTGAAATTTGCCATACTCCTAGTTACTTAAACCTTTCCATCCTTCTAATTCTGTACAATTTACAAATAAGGGGTCAATCCAAACATACACTCCCTTTTTATAAGTATTCGTCCATTCCTTTACCGAATCTTCTTGCTTCTTTTCTAAGGCAAGTGACTGCACTTTTTGGTAGTCATCTTTTAGATTAGCAGTATGTGCTGGCACTATTTTTCTTAAGTAAAAAAACCTATACCCTATCGTACCGTCTGCATCTTCAAACTGTTCTGGCCAAGAATATTCCCCTACCTTAAGCACTTCTACTTTAGCAGCGATTAAAGGCTCTAGTGCCGCTACTGGCACTTGCTGTGAGCCAGTAGTCTGATCTGCATAAAACCCACAGTTGTCTTTTGTGAAAGCATCTATACTATACTTACCCGCTACCTGACACATAGTAAGACTATCTTTTTTTAATGCTTCTTGGAGTACCGTCAACTCACCTTTCAATCTTACCAAGTCACTATTTACTATCAGTGGCTTTATAAGTATATGACGTGCATTTACTTTATCTCCTTTTCTATCTAGCAGTTGGATGATGTGATATCCATATTCTGTTTCTATTACTTCGGATATAGAGTCTTGATCTAGCTTAAAAGCTGCTCGCTCAAAAGCTCCTACCATCTGACCACGTGAGAAATAACCTAAATCGCCCCCATTAATAGACGTACCCTTATCATCACTACTACTCTTAGCTGCAAAATCAAAACTATAAACACCACTAAAGATGTCTTTGCGAATTTTAGTGATTTTCTCTAATGCATATTCTTTAGCATAATTACTAGACGTAGGCTTCATAGCTATTAGACCAAGCTCTACCTCTATCCCAAATTTAGGAAGGCTATCTATTGGTATATCATTGAAAAACTTGCGTACGTCTGTAGGACTAGCTTTTATACTACTTATTAAACTCTGCTTTACCTGCTGTGTAACCATCTGCTGCCCTATTTTAGGACGCATTTGATCCTTATATTCAGATACACTCTTACCCAAATACTCCTCTAGTCTAGCTTCTCCGCCTATCTGAGTAGCATAGTATTTTATCCTTCTATCTACCTCTGCTTCTACCCTATCTTCTGTAGCGTATACACTATCCACATCACCTTTATGCAGATATAGTTTCTGGATGATAAGCTGGTTAAGTATCTCGCACTTCAAGTCGCCTTCATAGTAAGACATTTCCTTTTTAGCTTGCGCATATTCTGCTTCCAGCTCAGATCGCATGACGATATTTTCCCCTATCACCGCTACTATCTCGTCAATCACACGCACGTTTTGGGACCAAGCGGAAGTAAACGTCAGTAGGAAGATAATCGTTATTATATTTTTCAAAATGTTTTTATTTGTTTCTTGCTATACGCCTCGTCTAGCAGTTTTGTTTCAATGGAACGCACTAATTTTTGCTGTCGCTTCATTATTAAGATATCTCTTATGTTTCCACTCTCCATAGAAAACGGAGAGGTAGTGCTTCTTATTTTAAAATCTAGAATTTTTATGAAATAAACCATATCAGCGTCATCTAGCTTTATATACTTATTATTATTTAAGTAATGCTCTTGGTTATACGTATTGATAGGTATCTCTTTTAGGATATCATCAAAATAGACCCAACTCTGATCATCATAATAATTTCCGTTCTCTTTTGCCAGTACTTTAAGTGCACCTAGAATAGAGCCATCTCCCGCCTTAAAACTGGACCACAGCATATCTGCATCTTCAGTACTTTTTGGTATTTTATAGAAGACAATTTTCAAGATATTTTGAGACAATTCGAACTCATCTACATTATTATCATAATACTCGTGTAACTCCGCCTCATCTATACTCGTATCTAATTCTTGATTTGCAAGCTTATTAAGAACCTCATAAGTCAGCAGATCTAATCTATACTGCTCCAGAGCTTTAGACTTATCCTTCTCTGCATCTGTGAGTACTTCGTCTGCCTTATTTAGAAGCACTCGCTTACTCAGCCATACGTTGATATACTCTTTGGTAATAAACACACTATCTTCATACGTGAGATCGTCTCCTATTACTTTCGAAATTTCAGTAGCGTATAGCTTATTGCCAAAAGCTTCTGCTACTACATCATCACCCTTAGGCTCAGGACTGCAGGCACATAATATAATGCTAACTCCTAGTATGAGTGTTTTTTTCAATACTGACTATCTGTGAAGTCTTTGTACATTCATTTCATACGACTGCACTGGATATTTAAGTGTCAATTTGTCTATCCACTCAGTCTCTAAGAAATTTTGATAGTCTGAAGTAGCTTGCCCCATATTATTCTCAAGTGCTTTAGCTGATGAAGCTATCAAATCATTTACACGTACAAATTTGACTCTATCATTTTCATTTCCTAACGCATACACACCCTTACTCCAAGAGATTTTATCCAGTAACTCATTACTCCCTTTTTCAAACTTCTTAGTCTCTACCTTCACAGCTAGAGGATCATCAGCATTACATTTTTCTAGAATCTCATTCGTAGTCTTGCCCTTTTTAGCTTGCTTACTAGCCTTCTTAGCTATTTTAGCATTCTTACAACTGAATATAGTAGCGTCTAATCTATCCTTCCACATGTACTCTTCTTTATTCGCTAGGTAAAACGCCTCTAGACCAGCAGTATCCTTTACTGCTTTACTCCAGACCTCCTTATCTGTAAGTTCAAAAAGAAGAATACCATCCTTGTACTCTTGCATGATATATTTAAAATCATCATACTTAGTCTCCAAGATAGATTCTTCATACGCTAGATTAGACTTCTTTACAAAGTTTACGTACATATCACTCAATACATTTTCTAAGGATTTATTCGTTCTCGTCTGGTTAGTAGCTACGTAAGCCATAAACATCGCGTCAGTATACGACTTATCTCCTATTTTAAAAAGCACCTTACCCGCACCTGATCCTTTGATATATGCTCCATTAATCAACTTTTGGTCAAATGAATCTTTGACAGCGTCTAACCCTAAAATCTCAGTATACTTATTTTCAACTTTAATTCTTTTTACTACTACATCTTTATTCATCTCGCTGCGGCTATCTCTTTCTACTTTTCTGCGGAGATACTCTTTCTCGTCCTCGTACGTCTGTGTTGGTTTTATTTCAAATCTTTTGATAATATGCCATCCAAAGTTAGTTTTAATCGCCTCACTAAAGTCACCATCATTTTCCAACGTATAGGCTATATCCTTAAATTCTACAGGAATATTAGCTGTAGTTCTATTGAACCAGCTAAGCTCTCCATCCTTACTATTGGTATTAAAGTCTTCTGAAAACTCCTCCACGGTAGTCCCCCAATCTGCTCCTGCTTTCAGTTTAGCATATACTGCATCTATTCGCTGCTTAGTACTATCTATCTGAGTAGGATTATAATACTTTATCATAATATGCCCAACCTTAATATCAGCTAATGCTTTTCTACGATCTGCTACAAACACTAAATGATACCCAAACTGAGTACGTATAGGCATACTAACTTCTCCTACAGGAGTACTAAAAGCCGCATTCTCAAAAGAATATATCATTTGAAATGCAGAAAAATATCCTAGGTTTCCCTCATTCGTCTTAGCTGACGGATCCTCGGAGTACTGACTAGCCACTGTATTAAACGCCTCGCCTTTCACTATTCTATTTCTTAGTCCAGCTATCTTCTGATATGCCGCCAGCGAATCACTAGGCTTAGCATCTAAAGCACAGTTAATGAGCAAATGACTTGCTTTCACCTCTTGCTGGCTTCTATCATACGCCTCTTTTATGAGATTTTCAGTTACCGTCTTATCTGTGAGATACGGCTGTGCGAGCTGGGTACGATATCCCGCAAGCTCATTTATAAATGAAGGTACAGTATCCATCCTTAGAGAATACGCTTCTTTCACTTTTAGCTTAAACTTCACGTATAATTCTAAGTATTCATTTATCTCTTGCTTGGTAGGCTCAGTGGTGTCTCGCTTGTTTTTATTAAACACCCGCATAAACTCATTATTATATACCATCTCATCACCGAAACTAAAGATCGGAAACTTCTCATCTACTACAGGTGCTTTAGCAGCTACAGATAGCTGACCCGACTGAGCCGTAGCAGATATACTGTAGATTAATAGAGTAAAAACGCAAATTAAATTTATAGCTTTTGTCATTGTTTGTCTTTTAAATAAAAATAAAGGGCGAATTTAAGGATTTATAGGCTTTGCAAGCAGTGTTAACAGAAATAATACTGCTTAGTAGATCTTCCTTGTAGAAAGATAAATACTTTTGACAGAAAATAGCCAGAATTTGACAGCCATCAACGTAACATATTCTCCCGATTTTAAGGAAAAGAGCTTCGTAGAAAGTATGATCGATTCCTGGGTCAAGGGAGATGACGATTTTACACTTTTCACTTCTGGTAGCACCGGCACACCAAAAAAAATAAGACTCCCGCGAGCACTTTTAATATGGAGTGTAGAAAGTACCAAAGCTGCTCTAAACTTAAGCTCTGACGAATCTGTGCTCTGCTGCTTGCCTGTACAAAAAACGGGTGGTTTTATGCAACTTATTCGCTCACTCCATTTTGGGTGGAATATCCACTTTATTAATCCCACGGCCAATCCTTTAAAAGATATCATACGTTTTCCCAGCCACTTTAGTCTGACCTCACTTACTCCTTCTCAGATACAAGCTATTCTAGATCATAACCCAGAGCATCTCTCTTGTTTTAAAAACATACTCATAGGCGGGGCAGCCTTAAGCTCTTCACAGGAAAAGAAAATCTCTGAACTTAGTACAGCTAAAAACATCAATTTTTGGGAGACCTACGGAATGACCGAGACGGCTAGCCATATAGCACTGCGAAAAGTAGGAGTAGATAACTACTTCCAAACACAAACAGGCGTACAAGTAACACTGGATGATGAGCAGCTCTGCGTTGCCATCCCTGAATTAGACTTTTTTATCAAAACCAATGATATAGCTATACTACACGATGATAGTTTTCAAATACTAGGTAGATCTGATGATGTAATTAATAGTGGAGGAATAAAAATACATCCTGCATTGATAGAACCGCAAATCAAGAAGGTCTTAGAATCAGCCAGCATAAACAGAACTTTCTATGTCACTAAAAAAAAGAACAATGAGCTCGGCGAAAAAGCTGTGCTGGTCCTAGAGGGTCCTCCCATAGCAGATAAAGCATACGTACTCGAACTGCTCAAACGTGACTTGCCGCTCTACCATAATCCAAAGGAGATAATCTTCGTAGATCAGATAACATATACTGATACGGGTAAAGTAAAGCGTGTAGCCTTGGATTAAGTAGGGTCTACTGAAAAAAGATAATGGCACCTTATATTGCTTACCTTCAACATATTAATTTTTAAAAACAGTG
>TARA_B110000967_G_scaffold61057_1_pt1 | contig 10298 bp, 9 predicted proteins | sample TARA_B110000967 | Tara Oceans TARA_B110000967 (sample SAMEA4397903) | marine metagenome | biome: Polar Biome; feature: [DCM] deep chlorophyll maximum layer (ENVO:01000326); material: water (ENVO:00002006), including particulate matter (ENVO:01000060) such as... | depth 35 m
AATATCCATTCCACCTTCCGTAGAATACATAATCATATTTCTTCCAGTTGCTCTGTTTAATAAAACAGACATATAATATTCTTCAGGTTCAGAATCGCCGGGATAATAAACATCCTCACAAATTAAAACTTGATTTACTTTTTTACCTTCTGCCGAAGTTTGAGGTGTAATTAACATCATACCTATGATATCATTGGCAATACTTTCTACTTCAGTCAGATTTTTTGCCAACTTAACGCCTCCTCCTTTTCCACGACCACCTGCGTGGACTTGCGCTTTAATTACGTGCCAACCTGTACCAGTTTCTGCGGTTAACTGTTTTGCAGCATCAACCGCTTCTTTGTGGTTACTTGCTACAATTCCTCTTTGAATTCTAACTCCAAAACTATTTAAAATTTCCTTTCCTTGATATTCGTGTAAGTCCATGTGTATCGTGTTTAAAACGGAAACAAAAATACAAATTCAAAGAAGAAATTTATAAATTTTTCAATAAAATTATCTGTAATAATATATCTCCGCTCCAGCGATCATTTTTAAAGCTAATAATAGCAGAATTCTTGTTCTTTAAATTCGTTGCAAATAAATTCTTTTAAGATTTAGTTAACAGTCGATAAATGAAATACAGTAAATTTTAATTAGCTATTTGGCCTTTTATAATTTGGCTCCAAAAAAATTATCGCATCCTGATTCGTTTGCATAAATCTGAACTACAACAAATAAAAAAATTACCTAGGCGCTTTCTTAAGGTTTTCGTGAAATTTACACTCAACCCAATTAAATAAGAGGAATCTAAAATATAGAATTTTTAAGCTATCTTAAGAATAATTATTTCAATCAATTTTTTATATACTATAATTTCAATAAAAACGAATATGCTTACCAAAGTATATCCGTTTTTTTATATTTTCGTATTTAGATATATAACTATGATTGTAACTAAAAATATCCATAAATATTATGGTGATGTAGAAGTTTTAAAAGGCCTTGACTTACATATTAAAAAGGCCGAAATTGTAGCTATTGTTGGTCCCTCTGGCGCAGGAAAAACAACCTTACTGCAAATTTTAGGTACTTTAGACAAACCTATAAAAGAAGAAGACTTTGAATTATCAATCAATAATATTTCTTTAAAAAATCTTTCTGATAAGCAACTTTCAGAATTTAGAAATAAACATATTGGTTTTATTTTTCAATTCCATCAATTATTACCAGAATTTACTGCTTTAGAAAATGTGTGTATTCCCGCTTTTATTGGAAAAAAATCAAAAAAAGAAGCAGAGGCAAGAGCCAAAGAATTATTAGAATTTTTAGGGTTGTCTCACAGAATTAATCATAAACCTAGCGAACTTTCTGGCGGAGAACAACAGAGAGTGGCCGTTGCAAGAGCTTTAATTAATAATCCTGCTGTTATTTTAGCGGATGAACCAAGTGGCAATTTAGACAGCGAATCTGCTAAAAACTTACACGAACTTTTTTTTAAACTTCGAGATGAATTCGGACAAACTTTTGTTTTAGTAACACATAACGAAATGTTAGCAAATATGGCAGACAGAAAACTAACTATGAAAGATGGTAAAATTCTTTAACATTTGTAACACTAGCAACGTTTTTACTACTAATTAGTGAAACTAAAACATCCATGAAAAAAACATTTCTTGAACTCATAAGTTACCTTAAAAACCCTGTTTTAGAAAAAGATTCAAATACAGATTTTAAATATCGACTTAAGAAATTTGGATTTATATTAATTATTTCCTTATTAACAGCCATCGCAATTTCTCCAATCTTTTCAATTATCGAAGCTTTGGGACTTATAAATATGGAGGAACATGCCATGGAAGATCTGATGAGAACTTTTTCTAAACCTGTAATTTTATTTTTTGCGGTTGTTTTAGCACCAATCTCAGAAGAACTAATTTTCAGAGCACCTTTAACTTTATTTAAAGAAGCCAAAGGTTTCAAAATTGCTTTTTACGCTTTTGCCATTATTTTTGGTTTAACTCATTTATCTAATTTTAAAATCACTGAAAATGTTTTGATATTAGCACCTCTTTTAGTGGCGCCTCAAACTATATTAGGCGGTTATTTTGGATTTACAAGAATTCGTTTTGGTCTAGGCTGGAGCATTGCTTTACATGCCTTTTATAACGGAATTCTAATGCTACTTGCTTTTTCTACTGATCTATTTTAAAATGAAGAAAACAGAACTCAAAGAATTTTTAGACGAAAAAGTTGTCTTGTACAACAATCCCAAATTTATAAAATCAGATCCTATTCAGATTCCGCATTTGTTTTCTAAAAAAGAAGATATAGAAATAGCCGGCTTTTTAACAGCAACGATTTCATGGGGAAACAGAACGATGATTATTAAAAATTCTTATAAAATGATGGAATTGTTAGACAATGCTCCACATGATTTTATTTTAAATCACCAAGAGCAAGATTTAAAACCCTTTGATAGTTTTGTTCATAGAACCTTTAATTCCATTGATTTTAAACAATTTATCAAATCCTTACAACATATTTACCAGCATCATAATGGATTAGAAAATGCCTTATTAATTAAAGATAATTCCAAAACGTATCAAAATACGATTCATGAATTTAAAAAAAAATTCTTTGAAGTTGACCATCAACAAAGAACACAGAAACATATTTCTGATCCTTTAAAAAATTCTGCCGCAAAACGTATTAATATGTTTTTACGATGGATGGTTAGAGACGACAAAGCTGGTGTAGATTTTGGTATATGGAAAACGCATCATGCTGCAAACTTATCTTGTCCCTTGGATGTACATTCAGGCAATGTTGCAAGAAAATTGAAATTATTGTTACGAAAACAAAATGATTGGAAAGCACTGTCTGAATTAGACAAAAACCTTCGAAAACTCGACAAAAATGATCCTGTAAAATACGATTTTGCACTTTTTGGATTGGGAGTTTTCGAAAAGTTTTAAATAGAAACAAACAACGTGATGCTATTTGTTTTTTTTATAATAAATTAGTATTCCAAATAAACAGTAATGAAAAAAACACTTTTTATCCTAGCGTTATTTTGCTTTCAGTTAAACTCTGCTCAAGACCATCGAATTCCTTTAGATACGATTGTTACAACTACAAATTCCGTCGTTATTAAAGGTAAATCAGTACCCTATAAAGCAATTACAGGAATGCAACCAGTTTGGAGTGATACAGGTGAAATTACAGCTTCTTTATATTATACATATTACAAAAGAAGCGATGTTAAAAATGATGAAAAAAGACCCATTATCATGTCTTTTAATGGTGGTCCCGGATCCGCCTCTGTTTGGATGCATATTGCATATACAGGTCCAAAAGTTTTAAAAATAGATGACGAAGGATTTCCTGTACAACCTTACGGAGTAAAAGACAATCCAAATTCTATTTTAGATGTCGCAGATATCGTCTATATAAACCCAGTAAATACAGGGTATTCTAGACCTGTAGTTGCAAAAGGAAAAAAATTAGACAAATCGAAATTCTTTGGTATTAATGCAGATATAAAATATTTAGCAAATTGGCTAAACACCTTTATTACTAGAAATAACCGCTGGAAATCTCCAAAATATATTATTGGTGAAAGCTATGGAGGAACACGAGTTATGGGTTTAGCGGCGGAGTTACAAAATAACCAATGGATGTATTTAAATGGTGTGATTATGGTTTCACCAGCAGATTATAAGGTTTTAAGAACAGAAAGCTCTGTAGATTATGCACTTAATCTTCCATATTTTACAGCGGCAGCTTGGTATCATAAAATGTTATCACCTGGACTACAAAATAAAGAGCTGTTAGAAATTTTACCTGAATCAGAGAAGTATGCTATTAATAATTTGTTACCGGCTATTGCCAAAGGCGGCTTTATTTCTGAAGATGAAAAAAACAAGGTGGCAGAAAAAGTAGCCTATTACTCTGGATTAGATAAAAAAGTAATTCTTCAAAATAATTTGGAAGTAGCACCAAGTTTCTTCTGGAAAGAGCTTTTAAGAAATAAAACCGGACACACTATTGGCAGATTAGATTCTAGATATTTAGGAATTGATAAACGTGAAATAGGTATAAAACCAGATTTCAATTCAGAATTAACTTCTTGGTTGCATTCTTTTACCCCTGCTATAAATTATTACATAAGAGAAGAGTTAAACTTTAAAACAGATGTAAAATACAATGTTTTTGGACCTGTTTCTCCATGGGACAATAACAACAATAATGTTAGAGAAGGTTTGCGACAAGCAATGGCTCAAAACCCTTTTTTAAAGGTGCTAGTTCAATCTGGTTATTATGATGGAGCAACGACCTATTTTAGTGCAAAATATACGATGTGGAAAACAGATCCTAGTGGCAAAATGAAAGATCGTTTCTTTTTTAAAGGCTATAAAAGTGGACATATGATGTATTTACGAAATGAAGATTTACAAAAAGCAAACAACGATTTAAGAACATTTATAAGCAATAGTTTGTCCAAAGAAACCTCTGCTAAATACTAAATAAATGCAGTTTCAAAACCCTGAAGTTTTATATTTTTTAGCACTACTTATCATCCCAATTCTAGTGCATCTTTTTCAGTTGCAAAAATTTGTAAAAATGCCATTTACCAATGTTGCATTTCTACAAAAATTAGTACAGCAAACACGTAAAAGTTCACGCATAAAAAAGTGGTTAATTCTAGCAACAAGACTCTTATTATTTTTAGCGATAATTTTTGCTTTTTCTCAACCTTATTTTAGTGAAAAAAAAACAGATATCAACCAACATACTTTTGTATATTTAGATACCTCTTTAAGTACAAATACAGAAGGCGAGAAAGGTAACTTATTACAAATAGCAGCGCAAGAAATTATTGAAAATGCTTCTAAAAAAGATCGCTATTCGTTACAAACAAATACTGATTATAACAAGGATATTACGTTTGATGAACTTAAAAAGAAGCTGTTAAACGTTAAAAATACTTCAAAAAAAATTGATATAAAGACTGTATTACTTAAAATCAACAATTTAGATAAAACAGAAACAAACACTTTATATAAAAGCACATTAATATCTGATTTTCAGAATACTTACACGAATGAGTTTACAAATGTAACAGCTGCTTTTTCGGGAATAAAACTAACCGCTAGTAAAAAAAATAATCTTTCTATAGATAGTGTTTTTATCTACAATACAAATACAACAAACCTAACCGTAAATGTACTTGTAAAAAATCAAGGTGACACTAAAAACAACATTCCTATAGCTATTTTTAATGATGAAAAATTAATTAGCAAACAGTCCTTCTCCATTGTTGAGAACACGAATAAAATTGTTTCATTTACCATTCAGAATCAAACAAAATTCTTAGGTAAAATAACTATTACTTTTAGCGATACTTTTTCTTTTGATAACACTTTTTATTTTAGTTTAAATTCTACTAAAAAAGTTAACGTTTTAAGTATTGGAAAAGCGGCTAATTTTTTATCAAAAATTTACTCCAAAGAAGATTTTAATTTTGTGCAATCCTCACTTCAAAATGTTAATTATAATACGATTCCAAAACAACAAATTATCATCTTAAATGGGTTAGAAAAAATACCGGAAAGTATCTTAAAAACCTTGTTAGATTTTTCTAAAAAAGGAGGATCAATTGTAATTATTCCAAATTCAAAATCAGACATTAAATCGTATAATGTATTTTTAGATAGAATTGCAAATGCAAAAATTTTATCTAAAATTGTAGACACGTTAAAGATTACCAACATCAATTTTAGCCATCCCTTATTTAAAAATGTATTTTCTAAAAAAGTAAATAATTTCCAATATCCGATTGTAAAAAGCTACTATCCTATTATTTCTAAAAACAAGAGTGAAATCATCTCATTTGAAAACAATTCTACATTTATAAGCCAAATTAAGGGGGCTAGTAGTAATGTTTTTTGGATTTCAAGTTCTTTATCAAAAGAGAACAGTAACTTCTTAAATTCACCTTTAATCGTGCCTGTTTTTTATAATTTTGGAAAATTAAGCTTTCAACATTCTAAATTATACTATTATTTAGACGAGCAAAACATGATTGATATAGAAACTGAAATAGAAAAAGATGAAATTTTATCAATTGTAAATTCAAATTCCTCTTTTATACCACCCCAACAAACGTTTCAAAACAAAGTAAATATCACCACAAAAAATAATCCTTCTGATGCTGGCTTTTATCATATTATCAGAAAAAAAGATACTTTGCAAACTATTGCGTTTAATAATCCAAAAGAAGAAAGTTCACTTACTTTTTTAAACATTAACACTGTAAATAAATTAAATGCAGCCAATAATTTTTCTTCTTCTATTAAAAATTTTTTTATAAATTTAAACGAAAAAAATGAAGTTCAATGGCTTTGGAAATGGTTTTTAGCCTTGGCAATTGTATCTTTGCTTTTAGAAATTTTGATTTTAAAATTTTATAAACCATGAGCACGCTTCTTAAAAACGCAACAATTATAGATGCAACAAGTCCTTTTCATCATCAAAAAAAAGATATTTTAATTCGTCATGGTAAGCTTGAAAAAATTGAAGATTTAATTCTAGAAAAACCGGAATATTCTGTTATCTCCTTGGATAATTTACATGTTTCATGTGGATGGTTTGATACAAGCGTTTCTCTGGGCGAACCTGGTTTTGAAGAGAGAGAAACCATAAAAAATGGACTAAAAGTGGCATCAAAAAGTGGTTTTACAGCGATTGCCTTAAATGCAAACACAAGTCCAGTCATCGACTCCAAATCTGATGTAGCTTTTCTAATCAATCAAGCTACAAATAGCGCGACCAACTTATACCCTGTTGCCGCATTAACTCTTAAAAGCGAAGGAGCTGATATGGCCGAATTGTATGATATGCATCAAACCGGCGCAATTGCTTTTGGAGATTACAACAAACCTATAGAAAATGATAACCTCATGAAAGTTGCACTTTTGTATGCACAAAACTTTGATGGTTTGGTCCTGAGTTTTCCTAAAAATAATGCAGTTTCAGGAGAAGGAATCGCAAACGAAGGTATTAATAGTACAAAATTAGGACTTAAAGGCATTCCTGCTTTAGCAGAACATATTCAAATAGCAAGAGATTTGTTTTTACTTGAATATACTGGGGGTAAATTACACATCCCAACAATTTCATCTGCAAAATCTGTCGACTTAATTAAGGATGCAAAGAAAAAAGGATTACAAATTACTTGCAGTGTTGCAGCGCATCACTTGGTTTTAACAGATGATGAGCTACATGGCTTTGATAGTAATTTTAAAACAAATCCACCTTTAAGAACAAAAGAGGACATTAAAGCAATGCAAAAAGGGGTAAAAACAGGTGTCATTGATGTGATTACATCAGACCACAACCCGATTGATATTGAACATAAAAAAGTTGAATTTAGTGAGGCTGAAGATGGAGTTATTGGTTTAGAAAGTGCTTTTGGTGCAATTAATTCTGTTTTAAATTTAGACGATTTTATCGACTGCTTAACAGTGAAACCGAAAGCTATTTTCGGAATTAAAAACCATACAATAATGGAAGGAAGTATTGCAGATATTACCTTATTTAACCCAACACAAAAAATTATTTTCACAAAAAAACATATTTTATCCACCTCTAAAAACAGTGCTTTTATCAATAAAAAATTAAAAGGCAAGGTGTACGGAATATTTGCAAATAATCAGTTAATTATAAATTAAGATAACATGGAAAATACAACGGTAAACGAAGGAAAAACGGCCGCAATTATAAGTCACTTTTGGGTTATTGGTTTAATTATCGCGTTTGTGATGAATACAAGCAAAAAGAATTATTTTACCAGTTTCTATATTAGACAAATGATTGGATTAAATTTAATTCAATTTATTAATAGCGCAATTATATACAAATATATAGGAGGAACAGTAGGATGGATTATAGGAGTTTTAGTAATTATACTATGGGTTCTTTCATTATTTAGTGCCATTAAAGGAGAAGAAAAAGAAATCCCTTATGTGGGCGAATATTTTCAAAAGTGGTTTAACGGAATTTAATGTAAAATAGCTTGTTTAAATAATTTCGAAGAGCTTTTAAGCACGATATCACGCTGAAAAGTGGATTATTTCAAAGCGTAATTTTGAATTATTAACTTCACTATTTTTCAAAATTGACTTTCACTAAAATAAAAATCATCTATGAGTTTACAATATGTTGTAAGAAAACCTTTAAAAGAAACAGCAAATCCTCCTGTATTAATTTTATTGCATGGCTATGGTAGTAATGAACAAGATTTATTTTCTTTTGCAGCGGAATTACCAAAAGAATTATTAATCATAAGTTTACAAGCACCTTTTGAGATGGGCTATAATGCTTATGCCTGGTATGCTATTAATTTTGATGATGCAAACGGAAAGTTTTCAGATTTAAAACAAGCCAAAGAATCTATTGATAAAATTGCTTCTTTTATTGATGAAATAAAGTCGAAATTCAACACAAATGCTAGTAAAACTTTTTTACTAGGTTTTAGTCAAGGAGCAATTTTAAGTTATTCTTTAAGCTTCTTTTACCCGAATAAAGTAAATCATGTGATTGCATTAAGTGGCTATATAAACAAGCAACTATTGCCAAAAAACATTGATCATAAATTACAAACAGATTATTATTGTTCTCATGGTTCTGTAGACCAAGTTTTACCTGTTGACTGGGCAAGAAAGAGTAAACCTTTTTTAGATAATTTAGGATTTCAAAATGTATATTCTGAATATCCTGTTGGTCACGGAGTAGCTCCACAAAATTTTTATAGTTTTAAATCGTGGATTGAAGAGCGTTTGTAAAGCAACCGGTTTTTGCTGTTGATATTTAAATTCCAACCACAAAAATAGACTTTAAGTCAATTAAATTTTATAAAAACACAATATACTTATTGTTTAAACTAAAAAAATCCAGCTAAAAAGCTGGATTCTTTATACCTAAAATATTTTTTTACTGATTCCCTAATATAAGAGGTAAACCGTCTTTTCCAGAACCAATGACTACTACTTTACTATTTGGAGACTTCGCCAACTCTAAAGTTGCATCAATCCCTTTTTCCTGTAAAATTTTGTCTGTTAAAGAAGCACTTAAAATTTTGTTTGCAATCGCTTTACCTTCTGCATCAATTTTTTGTCTTTGCGCCTCTTTCTTTGCCTTGGTTAGCCTAAATTCATATTCCAAAGACTCTTGCTCCTGTTTTAATTTTGTTTCAATCGCAATTCTAATAGTGCTTGGTAATTTAACATCTTCTACTAAAACTCTTGTAACAGATAAAAATTGATCTTTTAAAACTATTTGAATCTCATCTAAAATTTCTTGCTCAATTACATCTCTTTTACTAGAATACAGTTGTTCTGGTGTGTAACGACCAACAACACTTCTTGCTGCTGCATTAATAGCAGGATCTAACAATTCACGCTCATAATCTTCACCTTTTGTTTTCACTAATGAACCCAAATTCACAAACTCTGGCTCATACCAAATTGTACCGTTTACTTTAACCTCTAATCCGTTAACAGAAAGCACATTCATTTCATCAGATATCGATTGCTGACGCACTTTTAATACAATCATTCTATTCCAAGGCGCTACAATTTGAAAGCCCTCTCCGTATGTTTTTTCTGTATTAATACCATCCCCTAAAGTTTCAAAAAGTACTCCTCCTTCACCTGGTCCAATTGTAACGGTCGATTTCGAAAAAAGAATGATTACTGCAACTGCAACAATAATAAGAAAAATTCCACCTTTTGGGAACTTGAACTCCATTTGATTATTTGCCATTTTATTTATTTTTAAATTCGCTCAAATTTACAAATTATAAATATCATTTACAATTGATAGGAATCATATGTTTCTTAAATTTTTCCAAAATATTTTCTAAGAAACCATTCTGTTGTAAATAAACCAAGAACAATAAATAGAATCCATTTCCAATCAATCAATTTTTTTTGTTTAATTGATGATTTTTGAACCGTATAAAACGAGTCATTTTCTAAAATTTCTTTAATAACTTCACTAGTCTGGTCTTTGAAAAACAACTTCCCTCCTGTTTTGTCAGCTAACTTTTGCAACTTGTTTACATTTGCGTTTGTAAACTGTTCTTCAATATTATAATCTGTAATTTGAAAACGACCATATTTATTGATTTCCTGACCTAAAACAGAGACTTTAAACGTATAATTTCCAGACATAAGATTCTCTATTTCCGTTTTATAAGAGTTATTTATCAACGAAAAAGGAACATTTACTACCTCTTTAGTTTCTAAATTTGT
>TARA_B110000967_G_scaffold69165_1_pt1 | contig 10296 bp, 10 predicted proteins | sample TARA_B110000967 | Tara Oceans TARA_B110000967 (sample SAMEA4397903) | marine metagenome | biome: Polar Biome; feature: [DCM] deep chlorophyll maximum layer (ENVO:01000326); material: water (ENVO:00002006), including particulate matter (ENVO:01000060) such as... | depth 35 m
TCTGAGCCATTTAGGTAGACTTCTTCCATATCGGAAACGCCTTCCCACAATTTGGTGCGCAAGGCATCAATGCGAGCAGACTCTTCGGCTAGGTTTTTAAAACCAAGTTTAAAGGCTTCACCCATACCAACAATCTGGTGGGTGGGCAATGTGCCTGAACGCATACCGCGCTCGTGACCACCACCATGCATCTGGGCTTCGATACGTACCCGAGGCTTGCGACGAACATACAGTGCGCCAATACCTTTGGGTCCATAAATTTTGTGAGCTGAGAAAGACATCATGTCGACATACATTGCTTCGACATCAATGGGGGTCTTGCCAGCACTCTGAGCCGCGTCCACATGGAAAAATACTTTGCGTTCGCGACAGATTTTGCCAATAGCTGCAATGTCGTTAAGCGTTCCCAGCTCGTTGTTCACATGCATGATAGACACGACGGTGGTATCTTCACGAATGGCATCAGCCACCATCTGCGGCTGAATTAGGCCGTTGGTGTCTGGGTCCAAATAAGTGACTTCCCAACCTTCACGCTCTAACTGGCGGGTCGTATCCAGCACTGCTTTATGCTCGATTCTAGAGGTAATAACGTGCTTGCCTTTGCGCTGATTAAAATGCGCACAGCCTTTAATCGCCAGGTTGTTGGCTTCGGTAGCGCCACTCGTCCAAACGATCTCGCGGGGGTCAGCACCAATTAAGGTGGCAACATCGGTACGGGCATCTTCAACCGCAGCCTCTGCCTGCCAGCCAAATACATGGGAGCGCGACGCTGGGTTACCAAACTGACCCGTCGGGGTCAAAAACTGCATCATTTTATCTGCAACAATCGGGTCTACCGGTGTTGTGGACGCATAATCCAGATAAATGGGAAGATTCATTAACTACTCCAAATTCAGCAGGCGCCTGCCTGCATGTTGTCATCTAACACCAGCAGCTGATCAACTTGGCGCTGGGCTATATGTTGTACGTTGCGTTTGGCGACCAAATCAGCCAGAGAGATGCCATTAAGAAAACCATGTATCTCTTTACTGAGGTCGCTCCACAATGTGTGGGTTAAGCAGATCTCACCGCCCTGACAGTCACCTTTCCCCTGGCAGTTGGTGGTATCTATAGATTCATTGACCGCATCGATAATCTGCGCCACAAAAATCCCGTCACTGGCACGACCTAGATGGTAACCACCACCTGGGCCTCGCACGCTGGAAACAAGGCCAGACTGGCGTAAACGGGAAAATAACTGCTCTAGATAAGACAGAGAAATCGACTGCCGCTCAGAGATATCCGCCAGTGAAATTGGCTTGTCCTCGGCGTGTAACGTCAAGTCGAGCATGGCTGTTACTGCGTAACGCCCTCGAGTTGTCAGTCGCATATCTATTACCTAGTGAGTTTGTTGGCCTTTAGACTCTAAATTATCTAATACCCGACTATTTTAGTCAACTAAATACCTGATTAAATCAATCAACTATTTGTTGATGATACGCTGCACCGAAGACAACAGACCACGGAGTATAGAAACTTCCATCTGGTCCATTCTGACGCGGTTAAATAGGCGCCGCATACGGGTCAATAACTGCTTGGGGTTTTCTGGGTCATAAAACTTAAGGTCAGCCATAGTCTTGGCCAGATGTTCATGAAAATACTCTAGATCATCTGCGGTAACCGGGGGCTGATCCCATTCTTGTAGGGATGGCAAATTGCCGTCAGCATCGGACAGGCTCGCCATACGAATCTCATAGCTCAGTACCTGAACAGCAGTCGCCAAATTCAGTGAACTGTAATCTGGGTTCGAAGGAATGTGCACATGATAGTGACACTTTTGTAGCTCATCGTTGGTCAGACCACGATCTTCACGACCAAACAACAGGGCGACGTCATGGGTCTCAGATTCTTGCCAGATTCTAGTACCGCATTCACGGGGGTTAATCAGCGGCCAGGGAATTCTGCGCTCACGGGCACTGGTGCCCACCACAAGACCGCAGCCGGCAATCGCCTCGTCCACAGAGTCAACGACTTTAGCGTTGACCAATACATCTCTAGCACCTGCTGCTCGCCAGACGGCTCTGGGGGCAGGGTATTCTTTGGGCTGTACTAGGTATAGCTCGGCAAGGCCCATATTTTTCATAGCTCGCGCAGCGCCACCGATATTACCTGGGTGAGAGGTATTGACTAGCACAATACGTATCTTCGCCTGTCTTTCTGCTGTTGCCATTTTTGCCCTCACCTTTTGTGGTCAGCTGTTTAAGCTACTTTTAACTACCTATTTGGGCTGCTCTTTTAAGCCGTTTATTTAGGCTATTTTTTCAAGATATAACGGCCGTTTGACCCACCCAAAATCCGGGCGCGAGTGTAGCAGAATCGGGCTTCTATAGCACAGCAGTTCTGTTACAATGCGCACCGCTCTTTAAGTCAACTGGATAACGCCCCTATGCAACCTATGGTTAACATCGCCCTTCGTGCCGCCCGTCAAGCAGGCGAAATGATTGTCAAATCTGCAGATAATCTAGATTTAGTGAGGGTTGATGAGAAGGGGCGCCATGACTTTGTCACTGAAGTGGATCGCCGCTCAGAAGAAACTATTATCTACAACATTAAAAAAGCCTTTCCTGACCACCGTTTTCTGGGTGAGGAAAGTGGTGTCAGCGGCAATCTGGATTCCGATATCGAGTGGATCATCGACCCCTTAGATGGCACCACCAATTTTGTTCGCGGTATTCCCCACGTTGCAATTTCAATTGCCTGTCGCGTTAAGGGTAAATTGGAACATGGCGTGATTCTTGAGCCTTTTAAGCGCGAAGAATTTACCGCAAGCCGAGGCTATGGCGCCAAACTTAATGGCCGCCGCATTCGCGTCTCTGGTCGCACAGAAAAAGCCGGTGCACTCTATGGCACAGGTATTCCTTTTAGCGAACCTACTTTTAATGACATGGATAAGTACCTTGCCTGCATGCACGAGTTTGCCGACAACTCAGCGGGCATTCGCCGCATGGGCGTGGCATCACTAGATCTGGCCTATTTGGCTGCTGGCCGCATGGATGTATTCTGGGAAATGTCACTAAAGCCTTGGGATATAGCGGCAGGCGTACTGATTGTTCGTGAAGCCGGCGGCATGGTCAGCGACTTTCAAGGGGGCGAGAAATTTATGGAGTCTGGACACATTCTGGCCTGCACACCAAAATTATTTAAACCCAGCTTAAAAGTAATCTCTAAGCATTTGGGCCATTGCAAATAATCGACCCCAGCGGATAGACAGCCCTGAGCAGATAGACAGCCCTGAGCGGATAGAGCGCCTAAACAAGCCCCTTAAAACAAAAGCCCGAAGCGCTCAAACAGCCAGTAAGCACCCGTAATACCGACCCCATAAACAACAATTTCAGCAAGCACCGACCGGTGTTTGCTGACTGCCGTAATATAGCGCAGCGCCACAAACACTAGAGCCAGCACCGCAGCAATAAACAGCAGCTGACCAAGCTCAACGCCAATATTGAAAAACAGCAGTGCCTGCACCTTCATGGACGCAGGCAGACCCAGCTCCTGTAATACCACGGCAAAACCAAAACCATGCAACAGTCCAAAAGCAGATGAAGCACTCACAGGGTAACGCCAGGTAAAGCTCAGGGGCGTCCCCTCTTCTGCTCTATTGTGCTTAATAATCTCCACCGCCAAAAGCACAATACTCAGGGCAATCAACAGCTCCACCAACTCTGTGGGCAATCTGAAAATATCTAATGTTGCGAGAGTCAGGGTAATAGAGTGGGCGATAGTAAACCCTGTCACCGTGAGCAACAGGCGCCTAAAACCACCGGCAATAATAATTAAACAGAGTACAAATAGCAGGTGATCTGTACCCACGAGAATATGTTCTATACCCGCCACGGTGTACTGCTTGGCAACGACACCAGCGCTGGTGGCCAAGGGGATATTAACGGTGGTTTTTTCTGGCCCAGAAAATACCTGAATCGGTTCTTCGTTAAAGGGCTTAAAAACAATTAAGGAGGTGAGAGCAGGATTGCTGCGGGGGTAATCTAATACCACGGCAAAGGCCGCCTCTGCGTCTTTGATCTCGCATTGATAAAGCCTGCGGCCAATTAACCCAGCAGCATTGCCTCCATTAACTAGCAAGCAGTCTGGGTGCTGCAATTTAATCCGTGGCTCTTGGCCATCGGGCATCACCGGCGGTACTTTCCACTTAAGTAAATACTGACTAACGCTGTTTTCGGTAACCTCTACATAGACCGGCCGCGCTTCATCGGCGACCACCCAACCACATAGCAATAACGTCAACGCAAAAAATAGTGAACGCACTATTCTGTTACTACTAGGTCTGTTGCTACTTGATCTGTTACTGGGCGGTCCGTCACTATCTGGTATTTGGCCAACAATTTTTTGATCGCCAGCCGCTTAGTATCGGACTGCTGTAGACGCTGAGCATCGGCAAACACCCCGGAGCTAACTTCTTCAAATTCTGGGATATAAGCAGCATTATTTTTAACCAACAACACTAGGTGCCAACCGTAGTTCGACGGCACCGGCCCCTGCCAGGCTTCGCCAATGCTGTAAGCAAACAGCTGCTCTTGAAAGGGCTTGCCAAAATGGCTGCCGATTTCATCATCTTCACGATTGACGTAGTTGCGGTTATAAAGAAACCGCTCACCATATCTGGAGGCCTTTTCAAAAGGCACCTGCTCAGCATTCAGCTCCGCCAATAGTTTATCGGCAGTTATTTTAGCCGCATCTACACTGCGGTTTTGCGATGAAACAAACACATGGGTAAAGGTGGTTTCTGCCGACTTTTTATACGCTTGCCGATGTTCGGCATAGTAAGCCCGCAAATCATCTTCGGTTAAGGGCTGAGTTTCGTCATAAAAACCCTGGGCTAGATAGTCCATTTTTTGAATCAGCCTGCGGCGAATAATCTGGTCATTTTTGTCCAAATTAAGCGCCATGGCTTCGCGAAATAGCACCTCGTTACGAGCATAGTCATCGACCAGCCGCTGACGATCTTCCGAGCTCAATCTCTGCAGTGCCTCCATCGCCTGGTCAGGCTTAAAGGTCTTAGCCCGCAGCTGCATAAACTGCAGCAGCTGCTTATCCGTTATCTCAATGCGATACTGATCATAGGCGTAGTCTTCGGCATTGATCAAACGCTCACCGCCCAATAGCACCAGAGCAATAATTAAAAACTGAAATAATGGCTCTTTGGCTAACTTATTAATAAAACGCATAAAGTCCTTTTAGGGCGTATACCAAACTGGTGAGGTATAGGCTCGTTCCTGAATTGTTTTGGCACCGCGAGGTGGGTTGTCCAGCTGCAGTGCAAGGCTGTCGTATAAACCATTGCGCGGCGTTGGAATCTGCAGCACCCGGGCATAATAAAATGCTGACTGAGATGGTTCAAAATCTGGATCGGACCATTTAATAGCAAACTCCGCCTGACCAATGGTGTTGGTATAGCGAGCCGAGGTTAGATCTACCGTATTACCCAAAGCTGGCAACTTGCCATCCGCACTCAGCACTCTGTCTCCGGACCAAATTATATTGTAGACCTGCTCATGCTGTTCGCCACTGGCGTCAACCCAACCTTTAACGATTTGCACACGATCCAAATTAGCATCGACCGGGCCCTTAACTGCCCGTACCAAAAATTGTGGTGCGCCACCAACCAAGTCTCCGCCCTTTAAACCTACTCCTTTTAAGTCTCCACCCATTGGCACACCGTGCTGGTAGCCTATAGCGGCAAAGTTATCTGAGGTCTCGGCATTAGCAGGGAAATCCCAGCCCGCAAAGAGCTGTACACGCATGCGCGGGCCACTGGTGGCATAAGTTTCTTTGCGCTTAAAAGCGGCATAAATGGCTTCACGATTATTGCCTGTAGCCCAGACTGCCGCCATACCTGAAGCTGACATATCCCAGCCGTCTGCGCCAGTTGGATTACCCAGTACCGGTGCTTTGGTTTCTGGTGTTGAGTCCTTGGCCATCTTGCCCCAGAAATTGCCTTCCTCTGCGGTAGACAGTCCCGAATGGGCGTCAGTTGAACCAATAAAACCAAACTTATAGGGGTTTACACCAATTTTCTGCTCAAGAGCCAAACCGGTTTTTAGAGCCGGGCGAACATAGTCACCTTTGGAAACTGCGGTTTTGCCTGCTGTAGTTTGAATAAAGTGCTCATAGGTTTCGAAGTCGGCAAATTCGTCCTGTGGAGAAAATTGGGCATGGGTTTCACTGTCGCCTTTAATCTGCGTGACCTCAGTAACCGGCTCCCACAGCATGCGGGTACGGGCATAGTCGGCTGTAATAGCCTCACCCTTAACCGTCGTCTCGGCAAACATATAGCCTTTGGAGATATTCGAGTTATGGGGGATGGAGATAAAGCGGCTATCGGTACGCTGCGCCGTCTCGTCTAGCCACTGCCAGAGATCCTCTGGGTACTGGCTCTGGTCAGAGCCATAGGGAATATATTGATTGGCTTTATCTGCGCCGTCTGGGGTAATCACAATACGGTGCAAATTGGCGCCCGTGGGAATCGAACTCCATTCCCAGCCCAGAATACTGGTAAATACGCCGGGCTCATTATGTAATTCAGCAGTAGCGACAATATCTTGCCAAGCGCCTTGAGATGTCCCTGAGGTATCACCAAAGAGAGCTACCGAGCCAATATTATTATTGACGTCGGCCACGGGGTCGCCGCCAACAACTGCCGCAGACTTAGGCAAGAACTTGCCAAAAAAAGCGCGCCCCAGATCTTTGTCCAGTGCATTATTCAGAGCCATTACGGCCCACCAACGCTTGATTGAGGTGAACCAGCCGACATCCTGCCACTCAATCGTTTCATTGCGGATCGCTTTCATTACCCCTAACATTTCTGCGTGGTCAGACACCACCAAAAAGTCTAGAGGCGTGTCAATTTGGACTCGCGCACGGTTATAAGGGTGAATCACCGGCTGGCCTTTGGCCCAACGAAAAGCGGTGTCTGGGTCGGCGCTAAAGTTATTATTCAGGAACGCGTCAAACGAATAACTCGTGTGCAGATGGGTATCACCAAAATAGACGTCGGTCTGCTGTGGCGCACTAGGCTTTTCTGCTTGGCTAGCGTTGGCCCAACAAGAGAGGGACAGTAATAACCCTGCGGAAATGGCAATTGCTTTCATGGTTTTCTCCTTAGCTCTTTTTGGGGCTGGCTAATGTTCTGCGTGAATACTCTAATAATGCAACCGCCACCAGCTCAATGACTGTAGAGCGAATCGCTGGGTCAGTAAGGCCATCCAACACAATATGTACCATGCGGCCAAACAAAACTGTCAGCATAAATACCAGAGGGACGGCCAACCAGGCAGCATTGCCCGGACGAGACCCATAGAAAGTAAAGATTGCCAGCATCAAAAAGGTGCCGCCCAAATCGCCGCGCAACGTACCCATGCCATGGGTCTCGATAGCTCTTACAGAAAAGTCAGCTTCCATACCCGCTGGGTCAAACATAAAACCCATCGCGCCCGCCAACATACCTAGAGCCAGCAACGCCAGCACAACTCGTAAACCCTTTTCCATGTGAAACCCTCTTTTTATAGTTATTTTTATGGTCCCCAGCTTAACTCATTTGTATCCAATCTCAATTGCAAATTAGCCCTCGAGGAAATATTCAACATAATCAGTCCTGAGAGCCAAACCCTTTGCCCAAAAACCCCAGTACTGTAAAGTGCAGCAAACTATTATTCAAAGCCCAAACTGACTATGCACAGTTTCTCCAAAACCACCGGTATCTCGGTCGTCGTCGCCAACATGGTCGGTACTGGGGTTTTTACCAGCTTGGGATTTCAGCTACTCAATATTCAATCGCCATTTGTGCTCATGATGCTATGGCTAGTGGGCGGTTTAACGGCCCTGTGCGGTGCCCTTACCTATGCAGAATTAGGCGCAAACCTACCCCGCTCCGGTGGCGAGTACAATTTTCTCACCCGACTCTACCACCCCTGCGCTGGGTTTATCTCTGGCTGGGTTTCAGCTACCGTGGGCTTTGCCGCCCCCGTAGCATTGGCAGCCATAACCTTCGGTGCCTATTTGTCAGCGGTATTTCCCGAGATATCTAGAACCTGGGCCGCAGGGTCTCTGGTGCTTATATTAACCTTGGCTCACTGTCTGTCTCGAAGTGCCAGCAGCAGCGTGCAACAGGTTTTTACCGCCCTCAAGATACTGCTCATACTGCTATTTTGCGCCATAGTGTTTATTTGGGGCGACAGCCCCCAGGCACTTAACTTCGCCCCGCAGGCCGGAGATCAAAAACTACTCTTTAGCGGCGCCTTTGCCGTGGCACTTATTTATGTCAATTACGCCTACACCGGTTGGAATGCAGCAACCTATCTGACCGGCGAAATGGAAAACCCCCAGCGCAACCTACCTCTGGTTTTAATCATTGGTACCGCTCTGGTGATGATGATTTACCTACTGCTTAATTTTACTTTTCTTAGTGCTGCCCCTATAGCCAGCCTTGAAGGCAAGTTAGAAATAGGCGTTATTGTGGCCGACTCCGCTCTAGGCGGTGGTGCTGGCAAAGTGATGGGCGCGGTACTGGCACTCTTACTAGTCTCGACCGTTAGTGCCATGACCATGGCAGGCCCAAGGGTACTGCAGATGATTGGGGAAGATTTTAAAGTGTTTTCCAAACTCGCCAAGTGCAATGATCAGGGCATTCCGGTACTCGCCATTCTCTTTCAAGGGATGTTAGCTATCTTCTTTATTGTCAGTGCGACCTTCGAGTCGGTACTGATTTTCTCGAGTTTTGTGCTGGGTATTAATACTGTGTTTTCTGTACTCGGAGTATTTGTACTACGTTATAAAAAACTCAATATCACCGGCGCCTACAAAACCTTTGCCTACCCTATCGCACCGCTTATTTATTTAGGCGTCACGCTATGGACCCTAGTCTATGTTCTGCTGGCACGGCCGCAGGAAGGGTTGATGGGATTGGGGATTATTGTGGCGGGTGCCGTTATTTATCTATTTTCTAGCAAGGCCAATAAAGCCAGCAGCGATTAACCTATTGGCTATACTTTTATAATTTAAACCTGACATAAAGTCACTTGAGGCACAGGACTCGCCCACATGGATGTTAAATCAATACACAAAGGCTCTTGCCACTGCGGAAGCATTAAATTCGAACTGGCATTACCAAACGGCTTGGAAGACCTAAGACGCTGCGACTGTTCGATGTGCAGTAAACGTGGAGCCATTGTCGCATCAGTACCCCTGAGCGGATTAAAAATCACCAAAGGGGAAGATTGCCTTTCCCTCTACCAATTTAACACCCTGACCGCTAAACATTACTTTTGCTCAAATTGTGGCATTTATACCCACCATCAAAGACGCTCAAACCCTAAGTTATTTGCATTTAATGTGGCGTGCTTAGACGGTATCGAGCCCTATCAATTAGGCCCAGTGCCTGTTCTTGACGGCATTAATCATCCAGCAGATAAAGCCGGTTATGATCCAGATAGTCATGTTGATTACGCTATTTCAGGGCATAGATAATGGTTGAGTATTTTGTTTTTTTATCTATTAGTGCTGCGACAAGTTTTAGCCCAGGACCTGCGGTTTTTCTCTCTATTAGAAATGGGGCAACCTACGGTCTAGGCAAAGCATTTTACGGTGTACTGGGCAACACATCAGGGATAATACTACTAGCGACAGCCTCAGCACTGGGGCTGTCAGCTGTAATTTTAGCCTCCAGCACAGCATTTTTAGCTATTAAAATATTAGGCGGATGCTACCTTATTTATCTCGGTATAAAGATATGGTTGAGTAAGGGCTCATTTGAACCTATACCATTGGTAAGTAATGGCAAACCCACTAAGGAAAGAGGTAAATTATCTATTTATAAAGAGGGATTCTTAGTCTGCATAACTAATCCAAAAGCAATTGTCTTTTTCATCGCCTTATTTCCCCAGTTTATTGATCCGTCTAAAAGCTTTACCGGTCAATTTTTGACACTACTAACTGGCTTTTTAATACAGTCAGTTTTATGCATGACTTCTTATGCTGCTCTATCGTCCAAACTCCATTTAAAGCTAGGCAGTACCAATTTAGCCCAATGGATAAATAAGTTTACGGGGGCGGTTTTCATAGTATTTGGGGCGGCTATTATGAAGTTCAATAGATAAATCACGAATTCAGTTTAGACGCCTCCCTATTAAGCAAGATTCGGGTCGATAATTTTTACTAGCTCAGCAATACTAGAGTTATGAATTCTGACTATCAGCGTATCGCCGACGCTATCGGCTACATCAATGCCAACATCCAACAGCAGCC
>TARA_B110000967_G_scaffold209477_1_pt1 | contig 10288 bp, 7 predicted proteins | sample TARA_B110000967 | Tara Oceans TARA_B110000967 (sample SAMEA4397903) | marine metagenome | biome: Polar Biome; feature: [DCM] deep chlorophyll maximum layer (ENVO:01000326); material: water (ENVO:00002006), including particulate matter (ENVO:01000060) such as... | depth 35 m
TACTTCTGGTTCCACTTCTACTTCTGGTTCCACTTCTACTTCTGGTTTAGACTGTTCGGGTGGTGTTGTATCCATACTGTACAATGTTCCTACATCCAACACTTAAGTACTTTGAGAAGCATATAGCATTGATAGAGTGGTAAGATTGAATACATAGTCCATAACTTTTGCTTGATTCTGTAGAGACAGTGTACCAAGACGAAGTCGCATTCGCTCAATTGCACCCATAAGTGCATCATTTTTGGATTCAACAGCCGCTATATCACCACTATAGTCCTTAGCCAGGAAGAACGATACGTCCTTCTTTTTGATCTCATTAGCATATGGCGTAGTGTATTTAGCCCATGCCTTTATAAAGAGTGTCACATTTGCTTTCTTTGCTGTTGCAACTGTTAGTTCAGCAGCAGCTACATCGTCGTCGTCAGGTAATACTTTATTAATGTCTTTGAAAAACTCCTCAGCATGATTATTGAAAGCACTAGTAATACTTGTCATTTCTAATGCTAGACTACCTTCTATAAGTGAATTAACGACATTATCACTCTCTCTGGATAGGTTTTGGGACCTCATTTATTCGTTGTGCCATATACTGGTCCATATCCACATTCCTCAGACTTGGTGCACGGTCATCCGTTTGCACCGGTGTTGTGATAGAACCCTCACTCTCTAGTCCCATGAATGAGTGCATTATCCGATTACCTCCATTTCCCTTCGCCAACATCTCTTCTGCATCGACGTCTAGATATGCATAACCATCAGACAACCCAGCCATTTCATTGAAAGAAAATGCAGCTGGATCACTAACCATCTGAACCCCTTTGCTTTCTCTTGAAATAAAAGTCATTATCTTGTCCCCCACAACCAGAGAGTTTCCCTTTTCTAGCATTAGCAAAGAAGGGACTTCCGAAAGCACATTCGGCAACGGTACATGTTTACCAGTCTCAAGTACTGCATATGTAGTACCATCCTTCGTTATTCGTGAATCTATGCAGACAAACGAAATATCGTTAGATATTTCAGATTGTGAAAGTATCTTTAGGATCTTTCTTGAATGTTCGCAGTGATTGCTATAGAAGAGGACATGCTTCATTCCTTTGGATAGAGGACTACTTTTAGATCGCCAAATTGATCTTAAATATCAACTAGTTCTACTATCAAACCATGAGTATCGAAATCACCAATAACAAAGGTAACTATACCGAATTCACACTCCGTGGATGTGCAATACCATGTGCTAATGGTTTACGTCGCATCATCATAGCCCGTATCCCTGTTGTTGCCATGAAAGCCTCGCCGGATGAAGACTCAACAATCTATATATCTGCCAACACCAGTGGTCTCAACAATGAGATTATCAAGCACCGTCTATCATGTATTCCCATCCACGGAATACAACAACCAACTGATCTCTCCAACTATACATTACGACTTGATGTAACAGCAAGCGACGATACTCCTCGTCTTGTCACCACCGCCGACATTAAGGTCATGTGGGGAGATGCATCTAATCTTAAACCAGCTCCAGCAGATGTAGCCAAGACAATGTTCCCACCAAATTCTATCACTGGTGATCATATTGTCATAACAAAACTAAACCCTGCCATACCCGGAGTATCGGCTGGAGAACGATTTGCATTTGACGCCAAGCTTCAATGGACAGAAGGTTCAGAAATGGGAACAGCATCAGCTGCATGTACATGCAGCTATAAACAAACCCCTGATCCTCTCCGCCAAGAAGAAGCCTGGAAATCACAGAGCACAGGAGATGATAACGCAAATGCAAAACAAGACTGGTTATTAGGTCCTGGAACTCGCATTACTATCCCTGACAGTTATGACTTCTGTATCGAAGGGGTTGGCGTATATACACCGATTACTATGCTGAATATGGCATGTGATATTCTTTCGGATGACCTCAATAATGCTCTTGCTTCATTCTCCGAAGCTGGGAATATCGTACCTGTTGTAACAACCCTACCGGATGCACACAGTGTTAAGATAGTCGGTGATGTATACACAATCGGTTACATTCTTCAGGATGCCCTATATGCAAAACATTGCATAGGTCCCAGTAAGAACTACGTAGGATTCCGCAAGGATCATCCCCATGATTCACACGGAACACTCCGTATCGCAATCGAAGGAGTAACAAATCCCGAAACCATACTTGCAGCTATCACATCGGCAGTTGGTGATATCCAGGGCACCATATCAACAATCAAAGCATCGTTGCCCGCGGAACCCGTTCTCTCCACTGCATAATATCATTAGCTAGTGATGAAGGACACCTTGATGCAAAGTAAAGCTGCACACGATATATGTTTGTCGACGCATTAGTCAACCCTATCCTTTTTATGTATTCTTTGTGCAAGTGGTCTACACCACTACGAAGTATTCCCATCGGTGTATAGGAACAGGTCTTCCAAACCTTTTCTCTCATGTATGCTTTCCACAAATCTTGCACACAAGCATTATACATCTGGATGTAGCGAGGTTCCACACCACTACTTGCCAATATACGACATGTAGATGCTAATCCATGCCCCGAAAGTGAGTGAACTCCAGCTTTCTGGAAACATAATGCAAGCCTCTTGGTACTAGCATCTCTTATTAAAGCCAAACGCAACATATCAGCATTCATATACCGGATAAACTTCTTGTCAACAATTCCAACAATACCTACACAAGAATCTGGTGTGAGACGTCTACAGTGCAATACACCCTCTTCTACATTGAATGTTCTTGGTATTGCACAACCAGTAACATCCCAATCCTGGATCGAAAGGGCACTAAAATGATTTTTTCCTACCCAGCTCCACACTGCCACACAATAGCAGTGCGGCGTACTGAATACAACACCATTTGATGAAACATGTCCAGGAATCTGAATAACAAATGCATAACAGCGGTTCCTACACAGATCATCAATGAAATCCTTACGCATACCTCCCTTGACTAACATTGACCAGGGTTTTGCTGTTGGATCACTATCACCACATATCCCATTACTACTGCAGAATACCCAAGATTCTGCAGCCCGAAACACGATTATCTCAGAACCCTCAATAAGCTCCTGCACTCTTCCACCCCCTGGCCAGCCCAAAGGAATATTTTCAGTCACCCATGTGCCGGCTCCAACGATCTTATCGTCACACATAAATAAAGATCTCTTCATTCCTAGTTCTCCCCTCTCAATACAACTCGATATGTGTGAATGTATTCCATGCTGACTAATAATTCGCGACACCATGTCTACTTCCATGACATCGATATCAACAACATCGGTTCCCAACATGACTTGTTTTAGTAGAATCCGTCTAAGACATTTATGAGGAATGCCGTGGATAAAGCTGGATTATCTACCAGTAGTATAGAGTGATGTCTGCTTCTGTACCCCTCCAGTTAGGAGACATTGTTGGCGTTATCGCCCCGAGTAATCCAGACTTAAACAACAAGTATTTTGTAGTTAATTATCTTAGTCTAGATCAGCTTGTTTTGACAGGTGAAGATGGTGTTGACCACCAACTTCGGATGGAAGATGGACAACTAGGCGATACTAGTATTAAAGCACTCAATGTTGTACAGCACGCAGACCAACCAGGTTATGCTAGGCAACATGAATTAATACCTGGCGAATGGATAAATATTCATTTTGGAGGAGACATGCCAATGATTGTAGTTGGTAAAATTGTGGGACTTGACGAAGATATGATTGATGTCAAGACATGGCCTAGCAACGAACATATCTACATCGACTTTGCGTACAAAGGTGTCCCTCCAGAGTTAGAAATTATAGATATAGAAAAACGCTCTGTACCCATGGGTGCTGAAGGAAAACAGCCTAGCGTCATTATTGATATTAGTAATGAGATACCTGAAGACACAGATGTAGCAATCGTGGACACATCATCTAGTCTCACACCCGATTCACCGGTAGTTCCAGAATCCTCTATTCTTGAGCCTTCAGAGGAAGAGATATCCGATGAAACAGCTGTATCAACAATGCAAGATGAATTAGTCGCTGCTGATTCTATTGTATATGGGGCTGAACTAGGTAACGTAGTACAATCAGTAGAAGTTGATGAACACCGACGGAAGTACCCCATCGAAGCTCAGCTAAACGATATGCTCGATGATATGTTAGCATCAATTCCACCAGCTAAACGCACGACATCGCGACTACTCGCAATACAGACAACATTAGAGAGATATAAGCAACTGAGAAAAGAGTTCTCTCTATTTGATGAATATGGAACTCCTATGCATGTAAAAGTAAAGGGTGCACAATATCGCCCTCTTGCAGAGAATCTCTCTACTCTCACAGATATTCCAAAGTGGATCATCCCTATCAGCAAGAACATCAGAAAGGTTTATGATGTCGAGGGAGAACCCCCTTATGGAGATGTAGTTCAGCTTAACCTACACCATCAACTAGAAGCCGAGCGTGAATTGATTGAAGCTTATCAGTCTGAGAATGTAGAGGCTGATGGAGATAATGCCAGAGCAAAGTTTCTTACAACAACTGAGTCATTCAGTATACCATATGAGAACATACCACGGTCAGAAGCTCTACACATCGTCCCTGTCAACGGCAATACATTATCATTACTTGATAATCTTGATAACGAAGAATCCAGTGTCTTTATAGACGGCTGTTGTATCAAAAAGAAACGGTTCTATAAGCAATCCCATTCTGCTGGACTTACTGGACTAGTACCTGTAGAACATGCTCCAGGTACAGCCGCTTATGCAGTAGATAATATTGTTCCGCCGGAAACAATAGCTGTTACTGGAGTAGCTGTCATGCCGCTATCAGTCGCACCAACCATGACTGCCCTTCGACCTGGTTCTCTAATCGGTAACAGAATGCAAGCCGCAACTTTCAGATCTGAAATAGAAGAATCGCTAGTGAATGGGACACCTACAGAGACCATATTAGTTACAGAGTTCGGTAAAGATTCAGAGAGATTTGCTACATCTGAGTTGGTTGTGTATGAACTGGATGAACCCCTTTACACAGACGATGACCGATGGAGGAAATTTCTTGATGCTATTGTTCCACCTACAAAGAATGTCATCGGAATGATGTCCGCTTACGCCAAACAAAGTCTTAGTATACTCAGTTTGTCCTACTCCCTCTCTCCATTTGCAATTGACATATCTGATATTTCCTACCGTCAGTACGACAAAATGTCTAAGGTACTGCATTCTAATATATCAGACTACCGGCGACGACTAGGACAGCGACGTAATGCATACGACAGACTTGCTCGTATCCGCGATAGTGCATTTGCACGCTATAGGGAACCATTCAGATTGCCTACTGGACTCCTCGATGATTATGGCATTAATCCTAAGAGTCTGCCATTAGTAATTATCGCCGAAGCCATCAAGCTTGATGGAGGAACAGCATTTATTAGCGCAATAGGTGAATCTGGTGCGACCAGTCAGTATGGTATCTCTCCAGAAGAGTATGCGGAAACGGCATTAGTAGAGCTTTCTACAAGGAAACCCGGTTCTACATTGTGCGATACGCGAGTTATTGCTGTAGTATATGAAAGTGAGGAATCATTGGTCAATAGCAATGAATCTCCTGCTTACTATTCTACAGACCGAGATCCAACAGATTACACCCTCGCAAAAAGATTTCCCAACCACATGAATTCTGAGGAAGAACTCGCGAACATGATAGACTTCTTAACGATTAATGTTGGAATGTCTGATGAACATGCCCTAAGAGAAGCCCGTGCTGTCACCGAAGGGCGTCGTGAAGTTGCAGCAGGTGAGTATGCAATCCTTGCTGTTCCTGGGCAACCTATCAAGTATTTCTTGAGAGACAGGATGAAATGGGTGGAACAACCTGATATCCAACCTTCTGATTTCATACCAGACAACAATCTGTTCTGTATTATGGATGATGACTGCTCATATATGAAACAATGCACAAGCAACGAAAACGTAGAACATTCAGATGAAGTATCCGCAATAAAACTTGCTACCAAAGGATTTGAACTAGAGTCTAATATCGTATCAGAACACAGCAAACAAAAACGAATAGAACTACTAAAACAGTCACGAACCATGCTGTCTCTTATACGAAGAATCGCAGAGATTCCTGCAGCAAAACTAAGACGTTACAGAATATCATTGGCAGCATCAGTCGCATCTCAACCAGATATAGAATCACCATATACCAACCTAATTAGTGCCATTCTTGCACAGAATGACTTTTCCAAGAAACAAGGTGATATAATCAGATTTTCATCTCAATATACAGTCCCTGGGCGGACAAATTGGATGAGAGAATGCAAAGAGACAGGGCTTCCTTTGCTACCATCATTCCTAATATCCTTAGCTGAGGCATTCACCAGAGGTACATACCAAAGTGAACTCGATCAAATATGCCGTTTACAAGGTGTTCTCAGTGACAATGGTGACTCGTGGGTTGACAAACACACCGGATATCTTATTCGGTTCATGGAATTTGATACCAGTGAAGGGTATGACGAATCGGGATATCAGATCGTATCAAGAGATCTAGTCCAACAAGATATTGCAGAATCTGTTCTACAGAGGGTATACAGTGACAGTGAAACAGCTGCAATAGCAAATGTTGTGAAAGGATTCACACTCCAGTTGGGGGTTAAGATTGATGGTTCAATTGACTTTATCACAAAAGAAGTAAGGACTCTATTGAAAGATCTTCTTCCCGAGAGAAAGACATATGAAGCCCGGGTGAAAGGTCTCAAACAGAAGGGAAAAACAGGGGTGCCATATGAGTTCGCTTACAATAGTATGATGTTGTATTTGACACTCTGTATGGTACTAGTATCAGTTCAAACCGCCATTCCTTCTATTCGTCCCACCAGATCCTTTCCAAACTGCAAAAGCTCATTCGAAGGCTTCCCGCTCGATTCAACCCCTGATATGCCTGGACTTGCGTATATCGCTTGCGTTGCTAGTAGAATGAAAGGTGATACTTCACCATGGAATACGCTCAAAAGAATGAAGGAACCTGCGATCAAGAAGAAACTTGAATCTGTTCTCTCCAGGGTAGCAAAATCACCTACAGTACGATCCAAAATTTCAGAGAAAAAATCGTTCATAGCTGACAACCCCCTACAAGATGAAGACATAGGACCCGAATATGATGTTCGGCAATGGGCAACCTTCCTTCCTCCATTATCTACTACAACTGCCGAACCTGTTCGTCAGCTTCCAGATGCATATTTCCGTGACTTAGTTGGGAAGATTAATGAGTCCACCCCTGAAAGTATCATAGATCTTGTCCGAATCATGTACAAAACCCGACATCTTTCCTTTGGTATCCAGGAAGCAATTCAGTCCGTAGTAGATGCAAATTCACCCATTCTACAAACAATGCAAGGTATTCCATTCATCGAGAATGGTTGTTGCAATGATAATCGTAAGTCAACATTTGAATTCTTCTCAGAAGAATCTCCTGTCATTGCAGCATACGCCCGATTCGCCCGCATGAATATGTTGAAATTTCGCCTTTTGTCTAGTATACACAAAGCACCTTCATTCCTTAATATTGAAAACACACGCACACCATACTATAAAGTCTCAGATACCATTAGCGAGACTGTCATATACAAAGTCATGCTCCACTACTGCCAATACAACATGCCCACCTTCATAGGTGATCAACTTACCCAGATATGCGGCAAACGAATGGGTCCACCTATAGATGGACTTGATATCAAAGAAGCCATAGATGCACTCAAGGCAGAAGGAATTGACTACAACGAAGATACCATGAATAATGTCCTCATACATCTCGCAGATGACAATATGCTCACAGTAAAGTCTGGACAAATGCCACAACCTGCACAAAGACTTCAATCTGTCATTACTGCTACAAACATAGATCCTGATACACCTATTCTTGGTGAACTTAAGACAGTCTTTGATATGTATGGTGTACGACTAGATGATGCGAAGACAGAAGTCAATGCATTAAGGAACGCCGTGTTAAAGGTTTCTGAAGCAAAGATCGAAGTCATTAAAAGATTCCTTCGTAAAAGCAATGCAAAACTTAAACCAGTAGCAGCAAGTTTTCTACAAGATCTATTAACTTGGTCCCCGCAACCATCAACATTTACAACATCTTCAGGGGATGCTACTGCAGCAAAGGTTCTTGGATTTTCCCGGATGGCAACCGATAGCATATCGAGAGTAATTCCAGGTATCATAAGTCATGAAGTCCGATACGCAGATGTACTCATCCCAAAGGCATGGAATCTTTCCCAAAGGCATGTTGGTGATATCAAAGCATTCATTGCAAAAGAATATGCCGATCTTGCTAAGTTCTATGGTGACACTGGTGTAGCCCAAGTGTGCGATACTGTTCTTACGAGGAATAATCCTGTACTGATGCTACAGAAACTTACTGTTCTGCTTCCGGAACATCGTGGCGAATTATCAGTTCTTAACGAGAGGGTTATAAGAGAACTGAGTCAGTACTACGTTGTAGAATGTATACACTCGTACATTGAAGTAGTCGAGGAAATGACATCTTCAAGTACAGAACCTAGTCAAGGTCCTGAGGATACATTAGAAATGGCAACTGTCGTAGATGATCCAGTAACCGCATCTGCTGCTATCACGATCACCATGTCTCAAGAAATCTCATCCCAAGAGCTAGCAGTACGGGTCAGTGACCTCCTGGTAGCTATTATAAACACATTAGCCGAGAGCAAACGCATCAGCAATGTCGGTGCTGCAGTTATCAAAGAACGGACACTGAAAGCTAGAGAAAAAGAGAAAGATGAGATTACATCATATTTACGGGACTTATCAGACGAAGAAAGACAAGCCCAAGATGTACTGAAGAACAACCGTCTAGGTAAGTGGGGCAAAGGACACACCAAAGGACTGGTCCACTACGTACAAGATGTTTACGATGCAGAAGTAGCAGCTTTAGAGCAACGAGCAGCAATAGATAATAGGTTAGGAGAAATGAGTGAAGTGACAGCCATGAATAGAGATATCTATGCTCTTGACATCGAACAACAAGACAAGGTGGCTGAAGATATAGATGGTGAGGTCGCGGATCTGTCAGGACTAGCCAATGACGACGACTACGGCGATCTAGACGGAGATGAAGACTACTGAATCAACCAGGACTGAATCAACCAGGTGTGAATCATCACAAAGGACATCATCACACTAATCGAAATATAAAACATAGTTTGAACACGCATTGTGAGTATGAGCATTGTTCGCACTTCGTCCTGGATGCGTGGAGGAAACATGTCAATGTCATCGAGAGTAATTGGTGCACACATGATATTATTGCTAATAATATCATCTATGTAAACTATTCAATTTGTCACCATACTATTAGAAATATCATTGCCTACAGTAATGAACCGGACTTTTGTTAGACGTCACGTTATTAGCATGTCTATAATCCTATTTATAACCCTATTCATTGGTGTGCAATTTGCACAACCCGCATTCCTATATGGACACGATGGTTCTATTCGTCCATTCGGAATTGGGTATAGTAATTCTACAGTCGTCCCAATGTGGGCTGTAACAATAATATTAGCGATCATCGCATACTACGCTGTAATGTACTACTTGGCAATACCTAGAATAAAAATCTAGTCATGAGAAACATAAATCTTCTTATTCTTAGATTCGGCATCAATCTCCACTTGAGCCTTCATATTGCTCTCATAAATATCTTTCATCTGGTCTGGTGATAGTTCACACTTGGCATTAGCTATGGCAGTTGCATACATAACTACCGATAAGGACCCAGACATGATGTACCATATGGTGTTAGCCCATATATCTCGCTTAGCAATTCCTCTTGCTATCTGTTCAGCAATTGGCTTAATACTTGTCGGTGTGCAATTCCCTGACCCCCCATTTGTAGGATAGAATGATGCACCAACAGGGCATTCTGATACCACATTATTCGGGAATCCGGGTTGACCCACAGTATCCAAGTATGTACCTAGATCCAATGCTGATGTCACATTGTAGAGTGCATTTTTATCTCCCTCAGCACTCTTACAACACTTGCTAAAGAATGTATTCACACCAATGACAGCATCTGCTCCCCAGAAATCATGCAACACTCCTCCAGAGAAGGGGCGTCTCCAAGATGGACCAAATTTCTTAGACCCCAAAATATTAACGGTGAGACCAAAAATAGCAATCCAAGGTAACATAGCCCATCCAAGGATATAGACATCATCAAGAAAGCTACTTCCCTTACAACTACCGCTTTGAAGATTTATAATAGCAACTC
>TARA_B110000967_G_scaffold60767_1_pt1 | contig 10282 bp, 10 predicted proteins | sample TARA_B110000967 | Tara Oceans TARA_B110000967 (sample SAMEA4397903) | marine metagenome | biome: Polar Biome; feature: [DCM] deep chlorophyll maximum layer (ENVO:01000326); material: water (ENVO:00002006), including particulate matter (ENVO:01000060) such as... | depth 35 m
ACTGGAAATATGTTGGTAGATAATGAAACAACTCTAACTAATATTTTTTCACAATGTAAAATGCTAATAGCAACCCATTGCGAAGACGAAGCAACCGTAAGAAAAAACCTGGCTGAGTACAAAGAGAAATATGGAGAGGACATTCCTTTAGAGTTTCATCCTATTATTAGAAGTGAAGAAGCTTGTTATTTATCTTCTTCCTTGGCGGTAAGTTTAGCAAAGAAATACAATACACGGTTGCATGTTTTACATATTTCTACAGCTAAAGAATTGAGCTTATTTAATAATGAAAAACCTTTGGCAGAAAAAAGAATTACTGCTGAAGCCTGTTTACATCACATGTGGTTTGATGATAGTCAATACAAAACAAAAGGAGCTAGAATAAAATGGAATCCTGCAGTGAAAAAACCAAGCGACAGGGACGCAATACTACAAGCTGTAAACGATAATGTAATTGATGTGATTGCAACAGATCACGCTCCTCATACTATAGAGGAAAAAGATGGAGTTTATACTAAGGCAGCTTCTGGAGGTCCTTTGGTTCAGCATGCATTACTTGCCATGTTTGAATTATACAAACAAGGAAAAATAGAGTTAACTCATATTGTACAAAAATTTAGTCATGATTTAGCAATTTGTTTCCAGGTTGAGAAAAGAGGATATTTGAGAGAAGGATACTTTGCAGATATTGTAATAGCTAACTTAGACAAGAAGCAAACTGTAACCAAAGAAAGCTTGTTGTATAAATGTGGCTGGTCCCCTTTTGAAGGGGAAGAGTTTGGGTCGACTATAGAAACTACAATAGTTAGTGGAAACGTAGTGTGGAACAAAGGAAAGTTAGTTGAAGGGACTAACGGACAAAGACTTTCGTTTAACAGGTAATTATAACTTAGGAATGAATAAATTAGTCAAAATAAATGGGTCTTTCTTTGTGCTATTACTTTTTTTTGGAAGTTGTAAATCTGAGAATATTGGTAAAAAACCTTCGCCATTTATTAAAAAGGAGCAATTCATTGAACTGATTTATGACATTAATATATTGGAAGGTGGATTATCTAATTTTAATCTCAATCAAGATCTAGTAAAAGATTCTGCAATGACTCTTTACAAAGGTGTTTTTGAAAAGCATAATATTGGTTATGATGATTTTAAAAAAAACCAAGAGTACTATGTCTTAACAGATAAGTACAAAGAGGTTTCGGAAAAAGTATTGGAAAAAGTGAGAAAGGAAGAAGAGAAATATAAGGATGTTACTCCAGTAAAAGTCATTTCTTTTATTCAGTTTTCTCAATTACTAGAAGGAGATGGTTTTTTACCTTATTTTAATGAGGATACAATAAAAACGTATAATGAAAGATTAGATTCTGCTTTGGTTTATTACAGAATAAACCAATACAGATTAACATCAATCAATTTAGATTCTATTTCGTTTGAAGTAAATATCAGAAAGTTCAAAAAAGGGATTGATTTATTTCAACAAAAAAAATCAGTATTCAAAAAAATGCCAACAAATGAATAAAGTATCAGTAATTGGAATTAAAACATATGCGTACCATGGTTGCTTAGAAGAAGAAGCAAAAATTGGAAACGAATACATTATTGATGTCGAACTCACAACCGATTTCAAGGAATCGGCAATGAAAGATGAGCTGAGTAAGACGATTGACTACGTAATCGTGAATAGAATAGTGGAAGAAGAAATGGCAATTCGTTCCAAGCTAATTGAAACTGTAGGTTACAGAATTCTTGAAAGATTAAAATTGGAAGACTTTACCTTATATAATACAGTCATTACAATAAAAAAAATTAATCCACCCATAAATGGAAATGTGGATTATGTATCGATTACGGTAGAGGAGTAATTAATCGTCTACCCTAAAAGCAACATACTTTATTTTGAATCCTTTTTTGGTAAATAGAGTTTCGTAATGTGTTCTAATACTCAAAATATCCTGAGTTTCTTTATTAAAACTATCCCAATCTTTTTCGTAAATGTTATTTGAATTTACTAATGTTTCATAGCTGTATTCTTCAATCTCTTCTAGTGTAGAATGATACAGAAGTGTATTATCCGTTTTCAAATGAATGATTCCGTTTGGTTTTAATACTTTTTTGTATCGTTTTACAAACTCTCTAGAGGATAGTCGTTTATTTGGTTTTTTTGGCTGAGGATCAGAGAAAGTAAGCCATATTTCATCTACTTCATCTTCAGCAAAAAAGTGTTCTACAAAATCCACTACATTTCTCAAGAAAGCAACATTAGTCAAGTTTTCTGCATTGGCTTCTTTCGCCCCTTTCCATACTCTTGCTCCTTTTATGTCTATTCCTACAAAATTTTTGTTTGGGTATTTTCTCCCAAGACCTACAGAATATTCTCCTTTTCCACAGCCCAATTCTAGAACAATAGGATTATTATTCTTAAAAACATCTTTGTTCCAGTTCCCTTGTAAGGGATAGTCTACATCAATGAATTCTGCCATAGAAGGTTCAAAAACCCTTTCCATAGATTTCATTTCATCAAATTTCATTAGTTTGTTCTTGGCCATGAAAAGCTTAAATTGAATTAAAGAAACAAAGATATCGTTTTTTATAAATTTTTCAGTAGAGTAGTGAATTCTTTGGTCTTATTTCTAGATACAGGGATTTCTTTCCCGCTAGTCAACAAGGCAACATTTCCCAGAGAGGTTAAATATTCTTTGAGGTAGTTGAGGTTAATGATGTATGATTTATGTGTTCTAAAAAACTGATTTGGATTTAACAAGTTTTCATATACTTTGAGGGTTCTCGTATCTGTATACCTAGTTTTGTCTTTGAAAAAAATATCCGTGCAATTTCCTTTGGCCTCAATATATTCAATGTCGGCTTGATCTATTATTTTTATTCCTCTGCTATGTGAAATAGTAAGCTTTTTATTACTTTTTGTTCTTATGCTTTGAGCAGTATTTTCTAGCGTTTTTTGATAGTCAATTTTAGTTTCTGGATTAGAATTAAGTAACGATAAGCGTTCTTCAATTTTTTTTTCAGCCTCTATCAATTCATCTATATCAATCGGTTTCAATAAATAATGAACCGCATTGGCATTAAAAGCTTTAAGAGCATATTCTTTAAACGCAGTGACAAAAACAACTAAGAAATCTTTGTTTTCAATTTCATCCAAAAGTGTTAATCCTTCTGTTCCGGAAGGCATGCAAATATCTAAAAAAACAACTTCGGGTTTGAGAGTGCTAATTTTGTTTTTAGCATCATTTTTATTTTCAGCAGTACTAATAATTTCTATGGAAGGGCAAAAACTCTCAATCATCATTTTGAGGTTTTCTCTTGCCAATTCTTCGTCATCAACTATTAGTGCTCTTATTCTCATTGCGTTTTTCTTGTAGACTCTAAATTAAGAATAAATATATAAAATAGGAGAGTGGTTTGTGTAAATTGATTGTGATTTTACCAATAAACAGTTTCAAAAACCTTTAAAATCGAATAGAATAACCGATAAATAAATGAAAAGGACCGTTAAATAAAACACGCTTTTTTTAGTAAAAATTTGTTGTTACTTAGTGTCAGATAAAGGGATAAACCTTTAAAAAAATTGACATGAAAGATTACAATAAATATACAAATATTCCTGAGTGGATATTTATAGATAAAGGAAACTAAACCTCTTTTGTCTCGTTTCATTCATTTTTTTGAGTGAACCGTTACAGAAAACCTGCCATTGGGGAATGGCATTCATATATTTCTTTTTTTTGTTTAGACGGCAGCTGCTTTAATAAAGTGGCTGTTTTCTTTTAAAAAAAGTTAAAAAGATTTAACCTACCAACTTCCTCCAGCTCCACCTCCAGAGAATCCGCCACCACCAAAACCTCCGAAGCCACCTCCACCTCCTCCGAAGCTTCCGCCTCCAAATCCACCCCGAGAACCCGCTAAAAATATCCAAGGAATTGCACTGCTTCTTCGTTTATTTTTGTGTTTTCCATTTCGGTCGTAGTTTTCCCAATCGTCATTTCCTCCGTCTCCATATTTTTGAGAAAGATAAATGATAAGGACAAATATCAAAACCATAATGATAATAAGCCATTTTCCTTCTCCACTACTAGTAATATAATCAGATTCCGAAATTTCTCCTTCTGCAAGTCGCATAAGAGTTTGAGTTCCCGCAGTTATTCCACCTACGTAACTTCCTTGCTTAAAATAAGGAATTACTTCATAATCAATAATTCTTCTTGTTCCAGCATCTGTAATAGCTCCTTGTAATCCTGTTCCTACTGCAATAAATACTTCTCCACGAGCAGTTCCAACTTTAGGTTTTACTAAAAAAACTAATCCATTTTCTTTATCGTCTCTTCCTATTCCTAGTTGATCACCAAACTCAATAGCAAATTGAGATTTGTCTGTCCCACAAAAATCGGGAACAGTCAAAACAACTATTACATTAGAAGTTCTCTTTGTAAATTCATTCAGTTTGAAATTAAGAGCTTGTTCTTCGGCAGGAGAAAGAACATTTCCTTCGTCATAGATAAGTTTATAAGCTTCTGTGTTTGGAAAGCATTCTGCCTGTCCAAATCCAATTGAAACTGAAAAGAGTATTGCGGTTAATAAGAGTAGGCTTTTATTTATCATTAATAATAGGTAGTTGGTTAATTGTTTGACACTTAATTTTATTAGTGGTGAGATAGTTTCCCAAAAAAAATAGTATCCATTATGGATTTATTCTCCAATAGAGATTTCGTCTGATAATTCATTCTTGTCATCACTTTGGTAAGGAAAGAATTTCTTTAGTTGTTCTCCAGCTTCAAGGATTCCCTCTTCCAGCCCTTTTGTTATTTCCTTATTTTTGAATCTTGAAAGGACTGTTTCTTTTGTTTTGTCCCAAAAATCTTTTGGCACTTTTTTGTCAATCCCTTTATCTCCTAAAATGGCAAAATGATGGCTATCTGTAGCGATATAAAACAAGACTCCATTTCGGAGTTTTGTTTTATGCATGTTCAGTTTTTTGAAAACAAGTTGTGCTCTTTCTAGTACTTCTGTTTTGCATTCGGTTTCTAAATGAACTCGAATTTCTCCAGAGGTATTCGTTTCGGCAATACGAATTGCTTCCAGAATTTGACTTTCTTCTTCTGGGTTTAAAAATTTAGCTACACTCATAATTAGTTTTCAAATCCTAAATTAATATCTGCAGGTGCATTCTCTGCTCCTTCATTTGCTTTGAAATAATCCTTTTCAGTAAATCCAAATGCTTTAGCTAATAGATTCTTAGGAAATTTTTTGATTTTAACGTTATACGGTCTTACAACTTCATTAAAATCTCTTCTTGCTTTTGCAATTCTGTTTTCCATTCCTTCATATTGTGCCTGAAAATCTCTAAAAGCATCCGTAGCTTTCAATTCTGGGTATCTTTCTACAGTTACCATCAGTCTGCTTAATGCTCCAGTTAATTGGGCTTGGGCTGCTTCAAACTTGGCCATATTTTCTGGTGTCAAATCTTTTACATCCAACTGTATAGAGGTTGCTTTACTTCTTGCTTCAATTACATCTGTTAGGGTTTGTCTTTCGAAGTTTGCTGCGTTTTTAACGATTTTTGCAATTACGGAAACTTTATCCGTTCTAGATTGATATTCTGTTTCCACATTTCCCCATGCATTTGCAATTGGTTCTTGTGCTTTTACCAATCCATTATAGCCAGACCATGACCATAAGACAACTACTACCAATAATATCCATTTCCAATATTTCTTCAAAGCAGAGCTATTTTTCACACTTTCTATTCTTTTATCTAAATCCATTTTTTTAGTTTTTAGTTTGTACTAATACAATATAAATATATTTCTTAAAATTTTTCAAAAAAAATGAGCTACGGTTAGTAGCTCATTTTAATGGTTATTTTTTTTAAAAAAGCCACCCGACTGGGTGTTATTTAATGATGTCTACACTTCGTTTCAAGAACTCCGTTAGCTTTTTTCCTTTTAGCAATCCTTTTGCAAGTAATGCCAAATCGGTAGCTTGTTGTATCAGTTGTTTTTTCTTTTTATCGGTTTTTGTTTCCAATATTTTCGAAATCAAGGGGTGATTTGTGTTCACAACTAGGTTATACATTTCTGGCATATTTCCCATGAATCCCATTCCACCTCCACCACTAAGTGCTTGTTGCTCTTTCATTCTTCTCATGAATTCTGCTTCAGTAATTTGCATTGGACTGTCCGATTCACTCAAGCTTTGAAAGTCAACTGAAAACCTTTCTTTTCCAGCAACTTCTTCTATTACAGGCTTTAATTTTTCTTCGTCTTCCTTTGTCAATTTACTTGGTTGCTCTTCGTCTTTTGCAATCAGTTTTTCTATTGTGTCAGAATCTATTCTTGCAAATGAAACGTTTTCAAGAGATTGTTCCAATTTAGAAATAAAGTGAGGAGCTAAAGGGCTATCCAATATTAAGATGTCATATCCTTTGTTTGTAGCACTTTCAATTAAAGCATGGTGCTCTTCTTCGTTATTCGTGTATAAATAAACAATTTTATCGTCTTTGTCTTTTTGAGTTTCTTTTACTTTTTCATTGTATTCTTCGTAAGTAAAAAACTCTCCTTTTGTATTTTTTAGTAAGCTAAATTTCTTTGCTCTGTCATAAAATTTATCGTCCGATAACATTCCATACTCTATAAATACATTGATGTCTTCCCATTTAGATTGAAAATCTTCACGGTTATCTTTGAACATAGAGTTCAATTTATCGGCTACTTTCTTAGTAATATAAGAAGAGATTTTCTTCACATTGCTATCGCTTTGTAAATAAGAACGCGAGACATTTAATGGAATATCTGGTGAATCTATAACTCCGTGTAACAATTGCATAAATTCAGGAACAATATTCTCTACAGAATCGGTAATGAATACTTGGTTCGAATACAATTGTATTTTATTTTTTTGGATTTGAATATCCTTTTTCAATTTCGGGAAATAAAGAATTCCTGTTAAGTTGAAAGGATAATCTACATTCAAATGGATGTGAAACAAAGGTTTTTCAGACATTGGATATAATTCCTGGTAGAAATTATCGTAGTCTTCTGTTTCTAATTCTGTAGGAGCTTTAGTCCAAGTTGGGGCAGTATTATTAATAATATTTGCTACTTCAATTGGGTCTTTTTTCAGTTTTCCTTCTTCATCTTTTTCACCAGTTGGGCTATCTATGTATTCAGTTTTAGAACCAAATTTGATATTTACGGGTAAGAATTTGCAGTATTTATTAAGGATATTAGTAATTCTTGCTTCTTCTATAAATTCTATAGAATCTTCGGCAATGTGCATCACTATTTCCGTTCCTCTATCTTTTTTGTCTATGTCTTCAAGCGTATATTCTGGAGTTCCATCCGAAGTCCATTGTACTGCTTGCGATCCTTCTTTGAACGATAAAGTGTTTATTTCTACTTTTTCTGAAACCATAAAAGAAGAATAAAATCCTAGACCAAAATGTCCAATCATTGCATTTGCACCTTCAGAGTCTTTGTATTTTTGTACAAATTCCTCAGCTCCAGAGAAAGCAATTTGGTTGATGTATTTATCAACTTCTTCTCCCGTCATACCTATTCCGTTATCTTTTACGGTAAGTGTTTTTGCTTCTTTATCTAGAATTACTTCTACTTGTAATTCTCCCACTTCTCCTTTGTATTCTCCTAAGGATGAAAGCGTTTTTAGTTTTTGTGATGCATCTACTGCATTAGACACTAATTCTCTCAAGAATATTTCGGTATCCGAGTATAAGAACTTCTTAATTATCGGAAATATATTTTCCGTTTGTACATTAATTTTTCCTTTTGCCATTATATTAAGTGTTGTTTTTTATTTGAAAACTATATTTCAAAATTAATACCATTCTGTATTATGCGCCATAATTATACATTTGTAGTATAATAAATGAATTTAAGTGACAAAAAGGCATTGAACATCTATTGTGTTATTCGATAGTTAAAGTATATTTGTTGACAATGAATCTCATTTCTGTCGGATCATAAAATTTTAAATACAAACAATGAAAAAAATAATATTATTAGGGATTGCATTAGTAAGTTTTACTTTTTCAAATGCTCAAACAAAAAAAAATGATTTGAATGTAGGAGTTCATTTTGGTACACAAGAATATCGTGGAGATATTGATAATGAATTTTTCACAGGGAAACAAAATGCTGCGTTTGGTGTTTCTTTTTCAAAATACTTAACACCTTGGTTTGATTTTATGGGAATGGTAACTTACAGTAACCTTGATAACGGAGATAGCACGAGTTTTTTTGAAACTAAATTTTTAGATTTTAATATCATGGCTAAAATGAAATTTAATAATGGAAAATGGTTAAAAGAATCTAGTTTATTTCAACCTTATTTAGTTTTTGGATTTGGAGAGGGAGTTTCTTTTGCGGATCATTATACCGAAAACAGTAAAAACATGTCAGTTGATGTAAATCTTTTGGGAGGAATAGGAATTAACTTTGCTATTTCTGAAAAATTAGGAATTAACCTAATGTCAAAGTATACTTACATGTGGAATGATGATTTTGATGACAGGTCTTCTAAGGATAAAAACTTCCAAGATCAGTTGTTAATTACAACAATTGGATTGAACTATAGATTTACGGGGATGAATGATTCTGATAAAGATTGATTCTCTTGCAAAGAGAATAATAGTCTTATAGTTGGATTTTAATCTGATTCAGATTATTGAATAACTAAGAATAAAACACTAAATTTATCCCGATTACTTTTAATAAGTAATCGGGATTTTTTATGGAAGAAATTGTACAAATAAGAAAAATTATCCATGTGGATATGGATGCATTTTATGCTTCTGTAGAACAACTAGACAACCCCGAATTACTAGGGAAACCTATTGCTGTGGGAGGGAGTAAAGAAAGGGGAGTTGTGGCTGCTGCGAGTTACGAAGCAAGAAAATACAAAATAAAATCGGCTATGCCGTCTATTATTGCTGCTCGACTTTGTCCTCACCTTATTTTTGTAAAACCAAGATTTGAACGGTATAAAGAAATTTCAGTCAAGATAAGAGAAATATTTTCGCGCTATACCGATTTAATTGAACCACTTTCTCTGGATGAGGCATATTTGGACGTTACTAGCAATAAAAAAAATGAATTTTTTGCGACTCAAATCGCTATGGACATAAGAAGAGATATAAAAGAAGAACTTAATTTAACGGCTTCTGCCGGAGTTTCTTTCAATAAGTTTTTGGCGAAAATTGCTTCGGATGAAAACAAGCCGGATGGCTTAACCGTTATCACTCCTGAACTGGCACCAGATTATATCGATTCACTGCCCATAGAGCGTTTTTTTGGGATCGGAAAAGTTACGGCTTCCAAAATGTACCAACATGGAATTTTTACCGGAAAACAGCTTAAAACGAAAGGACTTGATTATTTGACTCAGAATTTTGGAAAAGCAGGACAACATTATTATGATATTGTTAGATTAAATGATAATCGAAGTGTGAATCCAAATAGAATAAGAAAATCGATAGGAGTAGAGCACACCTATTTTAAAGACATTTATGACTTGCGAATAATTAATGACAAGCTGGATGATTTGTCTGAAGAGCTAGCGAGAAGGATGAATAAAGCGAGTGCAAAAGGAAAAACAATTACAGTAAAAATTAAATACAATGATTTTACTCAGGTAACCAGGAGTAATACGTTTAAGTATTTTGTATCTCTTAAAGATAATTTGAAGGATGCATGGCGATTGATTCTTAAGGAGGAGTTTGAACTAGAAAAACCAGTAAGATTACTAGGACTGTCTGTTTCTAATTTGAAAAGAAATGAAGTAGAAGTGAAAGAAAATCCACAACTAAGATTAAAATTCTAATGAGTAAAATTGAGAACATAGATGGGATTGGAAAAGTTACTTTTGTAAAAAGTAAAAGATCAAAAAACTTAAGGATTTCTATTAAACCATTTCATGGAGTGGTAGTAACAATGCCTTATTACATGAGTTACAAAGCATCAAGAAGATTTTTGAATTTGAAAAAAGAATGGATTGTTAAAAACTTGAGCGAAATTAAAAGCAAAGAAGTTGGAAGAACAGTTTTTGATGAAAATACGGAATTCAAGACCAATTTACATGCGTTAAAAATCATAAGAGAAGGAGGGGAAAAATTAAAAACCAAGTTGATAAATGGATTAATTATTATCAAAATTCCAATAGAATTTGATGTTTACTCAGAAGATACACAGAAGTTTATCCGTAAATCTATTGAAGAATCTTGGCGAGTAGAAGCAAAGGAAACTTTACCTCAAAG
>TARA_B110000967_G_scaffold158294_1_pt1 | contig 10280 bp, 6 predicted proteins | sample TARA_B110000967 | Tara Oceans TARA_B110000967 (sample SAMEA4397903) | marine metagenome | biome: Polar Biome; feature: [DCM] deep chlorophyll maximum layer (ENVO:01000326); material: water (ENVO:00002006), including particulate matter (ENVO:01000060) such as... | depth 35 m
ATTATAACTGGATATATGATGAAAAAAGTTTTAATGGAAGAAATCTCTCTTCGCGAATATCTAAAAAATACACCTCAAATAGAAGCCCAAGCGGATGATGACCATAAACTACTTATTAACGAAATAAAAGCCTTAGATGCCTCTAAATTACTTTCGGCTCATATTTTCCAAGAGGCACTATGCGAATATGGTCAAGATTTAAAGCATCAGCAGCAATTAAGTGAAAAACTAGCTGATATCTTTATAGAAATATTTACTCTCGAATCAGCAATTTTACGTATTAAACAAACATTCAATTCAAGTGAGAAATCTGAGATGATTCTAATTATAACACAAATTGCGACCTATGAATCCATGACTAAGATTAGAAGCTTAGGTGAGGTCTGCTTGCGTAAGGTTTTTCCAAATCCTATTCCTAAAAAAATTAGCGAAAAGATCAATGACCTCAAAAGTATAATGTTTTTAGATACTGATATTATTTCGCTCAAACAAACTCTCGGAGAATTCATACTTAAACAACCAACCTTCCCATTTTAAAGGAAACACCAATGAAAAAATATATTATCAAAAAGAAGCCTAAAAAGAAAATCAGAAAAATTCAAAATATTGATATTTCAGATTTTAATCTTGAGACTTTTCTATTCAAACCTAGTTCCCGTAAATAGGAGTGTTTGATGCCTAAATCTGTAATAATTGATGCTGTACGTTCTCCGATTGGCTTAAAAAATGGTCAGCTTGTAGGTCTGCGACCAGATGATTTATCGGCTCAAATTATCATTGGCCTCCTAAAGAGGACTCCTAACCTTGACCCTAAATTAATTGAGGATTTAATATTTGGTTGTGCTTTTCCGGAAGGCCCTCAAGGTATGCTCATTTCTAAAGGGATCTCAATATTAGCAGGGCTACCAGAGACAACGGCTGGATCTGTTGTTAATCGTTTTTGTGGATCTTCAATGGATGCACTTCATCAGGTAAGTAGTAAGATTGAATGTGGTGATATAGAAGTTGGTATTGCTGGAGGTGTCGAAGATATGTTTTCAGTCCCAATGGGTGGATTCAACCCTGACTTTCATCCAGACCTAGCAGATCAAGAATATTATATTGGTATGGGGGAGACAGCAGAAACGCTAGCGTTAGAAGGAAAAATTTCTAGACAAGAACAAGAAGATTTCGCACTAAACTCACATGAAAAAGCACTTCATGCTCAGTCAAATGGTCATTTTGATAATGAGATTATATCTATAGATTACTATGGTGAGCATACTGTAGAAAAAGATGAAGGTCCTCGATCCCCGGACCTCGAAAAAATGAAAAATCTTAGTCCAGCTTTTATAGAACATGGAAGTATAACCGCAGCAACTTCAAGCCCCATTTCAATCGGTGCATCTGCAACCCTTATCACAAGTGAAGATTTTGCAAAAGATCATGGATTAAAAATAAAGGCTTATATAAAAGGGCGATCTGTTGCTGGAGTTGATTGGCGTAGAATGGGTATGGGACCACTTCCTGCGACTGAGAAAGTCTTAAAAAGAACAAACTTAACAATGAAAGATGTTGATATTATAGAATTGAATGAAGCTTTTGCAGCACAGGCTCTATATGTAATTAATTCAGGTTCTTGGGATAAATCAAAAATCAATAAAAATGGTGGATCCATTGCCCTTGGCCACCCTCTAGGATGCTCCGGTACTCGAATCATCACCACACTTTTAAATGTAATGGAGCAACAAGATGTTAAAACGGGATTAGCCACCATGTGCATTGGTACAGGCCAAGGAATCGCTACCGTATTAGAGAGAGCTTAAATTATGAAAAATAAAATAAAAAAAGTTGCCGTTTTAGGATCAGGTGTCATGGGTGCACAAATTGCAGGACACATAAGTAACGCTGGTATAGAAAGTTATCTTTATGACACAACTCAAGAACTAGCAAATCAAGGAAAAGAGAATCTAATAAAATTAAAACCAGCACCATTATACAATTCTAAGAATATCGATTTAATTACTCCATGTACATATGATAAAGATATTGAAAAAATTAAAGATGTAGATTGGATTCTAGAAGCGGTAGTGGAGAAATTAGATATTAAAATTTCAGTTTATAATAACTTACTCCCTTACCTGAAAGAATCCGCAATTTTGACTTCAAATACCTCAGGAATTCCTCTTATTGATCTCACTGAGTCGCTTTCAAAAGATATGCAAGAACGTTTTATGATTACACATTTTTTTAATCCGCCAAGATACATGCAACTTCTAGAATTAGTCAGAAGTGAAATGACAACCGATGAAACATACAATACAATGGTTCATTTTGGAGAAACAATTCTAGGCAAAGGTATTGTCCATGCTAAGGACACACCTAATTTTATTGGCAATAGAATAGGTGTTTTTGGGATGATGACCGCAATAAATCTAGCGGTAGAAAGTAGACTAACTGTAGAGGAAGTTGATAAGCTTACGGGTCCAATCTCTGGCCGTCCAAAAAGTGCTACTTTCCGTACCGCTGATGTTGTGGGTTTAGATACCTTAAAAAATGTTTCTCTTACTACCTATGAAAAAGCTCTTAATGATGAACAAAGAAATGTATTTAAAATCCCAAAAATACTCGATGCATTGATTGAGAAAAAACGATTAGGCCAAAAAACAAAAGAAGGATTTTATAAAAAAGACGAAAATGGAATACTGAACTCTATTAATTTCGAAACTGAATCTTATAAGCCGTTAAAGACTGTTCGCTTTGATTGCTTTCGTGTTGCTAAAGGACAGCAAAAAACTCCAGGAAAGCTGACATCACTTTGTTCAGGTGATGATAAGGGGAGTAAGTACTTTTGGGAGGTTATGGCCAGAACACTCATATATAGTGCAAATAGAATTCCAGAAATTTCAGATGATATAATAAATATTGATAATGCAATGAAATGGGGGTTTGGTTGGGAGTATGGCCCTTTTGAAAGTTGGGATATTTTAGGAGTCAAAGAATCCTCTGACAGGATGATTGCTGATGGTAAAAAAGTACCAGATTGGGTCTTAAGGATGCTTTCTAAAGGAAGAGAAACATTTTATGAAAGTAATGCCGGTTTTTTAACCTACTGGTGCCCAATTAATTCCATATCAAAAACTGTTCAAACAAATGAAAAAATAATTAATCTAAAAATCCATAAAACTGGAAATAAGACTATTAAAAGAGATCTAAGTGCCAGCTTGAATGATTTAGGAGATGGTATTTTAAACGTAGAGTTCCATTCTATTTTACAACCGACTTTACATCCGATCGATAGCTCATATATTGAGATTATAAATAATGGTCTAGACCTCATTGAGAAGGGAACTTATAAGGGAATGGTTATTGGACATCAGGGAGCTAACTTCTGTGCTGGAGCTAATTTGAACCTTCTTTTGGAGTTAAGTATTAATGAAGAATGGGATGCTCTAAATTTTGCCGTAAAAACAATGCAAGATGTAACGCAACGAATACGATTTTCAAAAGGTCCTGTTGTGGCGGCACCTTTCCAGCTAACCCTGGGAGGTGGTGTTGAAATTATTCAACCAGCAACACATATAGTTGCAGCATCAGAGACCTACATGGGCTTAGTTGAAGTTGGTGTGGGATTAATTCCTGGTGGAAGTGGAAACTTACGAATGGTTTTAAATGCTCTAGATGAGAATACTGGAAGGATGGGTGCATTTCAAAAAATACAGAAGGCATTTGAAACAGTGGGATTTGCTAAAATTGCAACAAGCGCGGAAGAGGCTAAAAAACTTGGCTATTTGAAAAAAGATGATACAATTATATTAAATAAAGATCATTTAATTCACACCGCTAAAATGAAAGCTCTTGAATTAGTCGAAGACTATAAAGTTCCTACTTATAGAAATGACTTGAAGTTACCAGGGAAAGGTGGTCGGACAGCCTTAAACATGGCACTGAAGGGCTTTAAAATGCAGGGGAAAATCTCTGCTCACGATCTAAAAATTGGAGAAAAATTAGCTTATGTTTTAACTGGTGGAGATAAAGCCGGATTAACAAAATCGGTTGATGAACAATATATCCTTGATCTAGAGCGTGATGCATTTGTTACATTGGCCGGCGAGCCATTAACTCAAGACAGAATTAAATATATGCTTAAAAAAGGAAAACCCTTACGCAATTAGTCAAAAGGAATACGCTTTAAGTTTTTCTCTTTAAATAAGTCTTCGCCTAAATTTTGATTTAACATTATATCCGTAAACTTTATTCGAGTAGAATGATTTTTCTGGATATTTTTAACATAGACCTCTTTAATTAAATCATATTTTTTAATCTGTGTATATACAAATTCTTTCTCTTTATAAATTTTTCCCTTAAGATCGTAAGAAATTTCTTTTACAATGTTAAAGGTCTTTTTATCAACCCAGGATAAATGTTTTTCGTAAGCCGAGCTAACTTTTCTTTTGGGCGAAATTTCTATTACAAAATGATCTTTTCCATCGAGGATTTGATCTTCTAACCTTTCATATTTATTATTATCTAAAACTCTGCTCGAAAGATCTTCATAGCTTAAATCAGATCCCATAAATGCATCACTTTTTTTCTTTGAAGTTATTCGCCTAATTTTTTTGAAAGCTGGCAGCCACATTTTCATTTCATCATCCTTTCCAATATGTTCAATTTTTAGAAAAGAGACACCTTTATCATCTTTTGGTTCTAGAAACCAAATCATCTGCTTTCTATTTCCATCGATGGATTTTGATTTCATCACATGAGATCTAATTTTGTTTTTAGTACTAATTAATTGCATGTGCATTGTGTTTGACAAATCCTCTGGATTACTTTTCTGGTAAACCTGTCGCGCAATCTCATAACCAGTTTGGCCTACCAATAAGTAGTGTAATAAAAAAAAGAGAGTTGAGACTTTCATCATTATTACTTTATCAAATAAAGTTTTAATATTTCCATTAAAGAAGCCAGAACAATAAGAGTTCCTAAAGCGGTAGAAATCATAGCGAAAATCATTAGTCCTCCGATATATTGTACTGGAACAAAAGAAGAAAAAATTAATGCGCCAAATCCCATATTTGAAGCCGCGTCTAAAACGATTGGATAGCCAACATCACGAATTGTTTCTTCACTTAAGTTCTCTCTATCAACGCTTTTTGAAAGTTTTTGATATTGTGAAATAAAGTGTATTGCGAAATCAATCCCAACCCCAATAATTATAGACGAAAGAATCGCGGTAATGTGATTAAGAGTCACATTAAAATGACCCATCAAACCAAAATTTAGAATGACCGCTCCACTTAAAGGTAAAGCTGCTAGTACTCCCCAGTATATTTTTTTAAAAAAAATAGAGGCAATCATTATTACGAGAAATAGAGAAAAAACAATACTAATAGCAGACGATCTAATAATTAAGGTAACCATATCTCGGATCACAACAATCATACCGGTAATATTTACTTTTATCGTGTCGTTAAAATGGTTTTTTATATAATCAGAAATATTATTAACAAATAAAAATACTTCTTCAGTCGACATAACTCGACTTAAAGATGTCACAAGTCCAATGGAGTTATTATAGTTTACCATTGATGAGAAATCCTCAACATTTCCAGACATTGCATACATTGTAAATAAATTATTTACTTTTTCACGTTCAACCGGAATATTATCATACTTAGCACTATCATTCATAACCGTGCGATGCATTTTTTTTACCACATCAGAGATAGAGCTCGTTATTGAAATCGATTTATTCTTCTCAATAAAATATTGTAATGAATCAACTTTACGAAGAACACTAGGTTCCTTCATTTCTGCTTCCAATCTAATTCTTAGGTCCATAGTACCTGTCATTTCTTGATCCATGAAATCCATACTATTTCTTATTTCTGTTCCAGGCTTAAAAAAGCTGGCAAGATTGACGTCCACTATAACTTTGTAAATACCTGTTGAACCAAGGAGAAAAAGAACAATTCCAATAGAAAATATATATCGAGGATAGAGAACAATAACTCGTCCAAGATACTCTACAAAGTTTTCAAAAATACTATGAGAAATGAAGGCTTTTGATGTAGGATTCCATTTTTTAAGGTTAATAATGGCAGGCAAAGTAATAGAACTTAAGAGCCAAGCCCAAGCAATTCCAATAGAGATACATATACCATAACCAACTAATGGTTCCAGAGGTGATGATGCCATTGTAAGGAATGCTGCAATTGTGGTTATACTCGTAATAAAAATTGGTAATAATAGCGATTCCATCGCCTCATTTATAGATTCTCTACTCGTTTTACCTGAACGATATTCTTTGAAGAATTTAGTGACTACATGCACACCATCTGAATTAGCGATTGTCAATAAAATAATGGGCATTGATGTATTCAATAACGCAAATAGAAACTTTTCAGATCCTGTTATTTTATAGAGCCACCCCATGGAACCAAGCATAGCAAGAAGAGAAAGTCCAATAACCATGAAAACCATTAAGACACCAGATAGACTACGTAAGTTGAATAATAAAATACTGACCATAATCAGCATTCCAATCTGAATCAAAACCTGAACATCTTCTCTAATTAGTTGAGGTATTGAACCTGTAATGTAGGCTGTACCACTGTAGTGAGTCTCATATTTACTTAATATTTTAGAAGAAACTGATACAACTTCATTTCTGAATTTATCTAAGCCAATGATCGTTTTTGGCTGCACTATTGTTAATAAAAAAGTTTCATTTTTATTTAAGAGCTTCTTTTTAAGCTTAATATTTTTATCAAGGTATTTTTTTAAGCTTTCTATTTGATCTTGATTTAAAAGTTGTTTTTCTTGGAGGTCTGCTATTTCCATAAAGCCATCCACATTATCAATCCGAGTAGAAGTACTAATATTTATTACACTTTCAACAGAAGGTAACTCTTTTAACTCTTTTTTTAATTCCCAAGAATCGGATAATATTTCTTTTTGATAAATAGATTGATTCTGATTCCCAAATGCTATGAAAATAACTTCCGTACTACCAAACTCCTTTTGAACAGCATCCCATGAAACACGTGAATCTAACTTTTTAGGAAGCATTTTCATTAAATCATCATCGATGACTAAGAACTGGACTCCTGAACCAATAATTAAAGTTGTAATAATAGAAATGACAATTGATCTTTTAGAATGGTTTAATGATTGACTGATAAACCATTTTTGGATTGAAGAACTAATAGATTTTATACTCATTAACTAAAATAAAAGTATTTTCTTGAGACCATTAAAAAATTTATATAAAAAAGAATCTCATGTTATTTTAATTCATTAATTATTTAAAATGAATTGTAATAATAAAAAAACGTCAGAAATATTTACAGAACTATCCTCATTAAAATCTGCTGGAGGTGTAGGATTATAATTAAACCCGAAACTCATATCAGAAATAAAAAGTAGATCTATAATATCTAAACTTTGATCAAAGTTAACGTCACCAATTGTAAAGTCTGGAAACCCGCCGCCTAAATAATCAAAAGTATATTTCTGAGCTCTTGCAATAAAAGACTGCCCTCCTCCATAGTCATAGCTCCAAACTACTTCATTTTCGCTTGTGACTTCAAACATGTACGCATCATCACAGTCAGTAATAAGGGTGTTCCCATTCGGCAATCTAAACGCGCCTCCTTGCATCTGTGTATGAAAGCTTCCAGTATGAAGCCATATAGGCTCTTCTGGACCAAAAGGTTGATTCTCTGGAATAGTATAAGTCCCATTCTCATTTATTGGTGTAACAATTTCAAAAACCGCTGAATTATTATTTGTGTAATTATTATTGAAAATTATCAAATTACCTGCTCCTGGATATCCCTCTGGAATCCAGTTCACCCCATGCTGATCTTCAAGTAAATGATTCAAATTTTCTCCTCGCCCGTAAGCCTGTGGATTTCCCCATCTGAATAAGTAGTCACCCCCCATACCGGCATTTCCACCAGTATGACCGGCAGCTTCTTCAGTTGTGGTACTATGATCAATGATATAAATTTCATCATGCATCCTCGAAGAAAGAGCAATTTGATCAAGGTTCTCATTATAAGCGATTGCATTAAAGTGCTTCCAGTCACCATTTGGTCCGCCAGGACCTTGATTACTTCCAGCATTACCGTAGTTAACGTCTTGTAACTCCGGATGATCAGCCACAACTCCATAATTAACTAGACTAGTATCAGCATCTTGGACTAAATGATCCCAGACATGCCATTCCCAAACAATATTAACATCATTTGAACCGACAATCTCTAATTCTAGGATAGCTTCAGACCAAATTTCATTCAATGAATTATTAAGCGTTTGGCGACCTGCTAGACTAGCTTCCGTACTTGTTTTTCTCTCCCAAACAATCACCAAGATATTACCATTTGGCAGTGGTTCAACATCATGGTGATGTTGATAAAGATCATTTGCAATCTCGTAACTCCAAAGCAAGTTTCCATCCCAGTCGTATTTTGAGATACCTCCACCGACTCCACCAGAATTCATAGATGGATTTGAAACGCGATAGGGGTAAATAAGTGTACTATCTGGTAGTAAATAGGGCATACTTGCAGCGCCATTAGGATGGGACCATGAGTTGATTTCATTCATATCATTATCAATTAAATATGAATTAAATGTTCCTCCGCCTCCTCCCCCAGTAGTTGGGGAATAAAGTGTCATACCATTAAATGGTTGCTGACTAAAAAGCTGAGTGAGTGAAAAAGCAAATAAAAAGATTTTTTTCATATGTAAATATTATATATATAATTTAAAGTTTTGTAATTTTTATTTAACAAATAGACGCTCATTGCGCTTAATCTTAATTAATTTATTCAAAAAAAACTAAATGGTACTAAAGAGAATACTTAGAGTTTATTTAATTATTGGCAGAACATTTAATTATTGGATAACTCCGTTATTTACAGGCATTTTAATTCTAATGTTAAGATTATTTGTAGGCATAGGACGTATTCTTGATAATATGTTTTATTCGGATTTAAAGAAAGAGATAAAGAATCCAATTGTCATCGTTGGTAATCCAAGGTCAGGAACAACTTTTTTACATAGGTTTTTAATTAAACAGAATCTTGGCTCGGGCTCTCAATTATGGCAAATGATTTATCCCTCTGTACTTATTCAAAAATTAGTTAAACCCATTTTACCTCTACTTGAAGTTATTAGTCCAGCAAGGCATCACTCCACAAAAGCACATAAAACTAGTTTAACATCCATTGAGACCGATGACGTTTCATTATTATTTCGATATTTAGATGGATTCTTTTTTTACGGTTTTTTTTTAACATTCGATAAAGAAGATTTATTCCATTGGGTTGATCCTAAAGTAAATGATAAAACGGAAAGAGATTTCAAATGGTTTGAATCAATGTGGAAGAGAAACCTCATTACAAATAAAGGGAAACGTTATATAGGAAAATTATTCAGTCTTAGTAGTAACCTTCCTCAATTTCAAAAAAAATACCCCGATGCAAAAATACTCTATATGCTTCGTGACCCTCTTAGTGTTATCCCATCTGGATTGAGCCTAGTAACTGGAGTACTTGATAAAAAATTTAATTTTTGGTCCCTCGATGATGAAATTCAAAAACGCTTCATCCAAAGGCTCTATTCGGCTTTGGTTGAATTACTCAATAGGTTTCATGATGATTGGGTCAATAATAAAATAGATAAGGAAAAAGTCTTTATTGTTCGTTTTGATAGTATGATGTATCATTTTGATACTTTGATGGATGATATCCTTAATTTTATCGATATTGAAAAAGATAGCATCCTAGAAAAAGAGATTCAAGATACAGCCGAAAGTCAGAAAGCTTTTAAAAGTGGACATAAATATGACCTATCTAAGTTTGGATTAACAGAAGATCAAATTAAAAAAGATTGTAAAAATATTTATAAAACGTTTATAGACTAAGCATGAAGAGATTAATCATATTAATATTTATTTTATCTTTCAAAATATTTCCATTAGACCTTGATGGAGTTAGAAGCATAAAGCATTGGGAGTTATTACAAGAACACGGAGTAAAGGTTGAATGGAGCAACCATCACGAATATCCAATCAGTAAAGCTGAGGTAACTTTGGACCATAACATTAAAGATATCGCTTTGATCATAGAAAATCTTGAAAACTACCCGAAAATATTTAAACGAGTTACAGAGACTCATAGACTTGGAGAAGATATTGTTCAAATAGTTTTAGATCTTCCTTTCCCATTTGCCGGAAGAGATTATGTTATTCAATATGTCAAACATACATTCGAAGATAATTTATGGGT
>TARA_B110000967_G_scaffold86917_1_pt1 | contig 10269 bp, 10 predicted proteins | sample TARA_B110000967 | Tara Oceans TARA_B110000967 (sample SAMEA4397903) | marine metagenome | biome: Polar Biome; feature: [DCM] deep chlorophyll maximum layer (ENVO:01000326); material: water (ENVO:00002006), including particulate matter (ENVO:01000060) such as... | depth 35 m
CAGATTGATGATGCTTTGAAATTTGAAAAAGCAATACTTTATAGTATTACAGGAAAAAAAATTCATACATTTTTGCAGAAATCTTCTAAAAAAAGACACGATACTTCATTTTTAAAAAAGGGAATGTATTTATTGAAAATTGTAACAGCTGATGGTTCAAAAACCTTTAAACTTGTGAAAAATTAGATTAATTTAGTGCTAAAATTATTGTTTTGAATACACTAAGGAATCGCTGTTTTTTAATGTAATTTTATGTATATTTACAAGTAAGAAGCTCAGGACCAATATTATGTACTACAAAAGCCAATTTATCGCTTATAAGAAACATTTGCTTGACAGATATGCAAGCTTAGTAGAAAAGTCTGATAACTACAGGTTTGAAGACGAAGCGAAAAGCGATCTTGCTGCTTTTAAAGCAATGAAACTACTAGAGAAAATTAATCAAGTTCAGTATCTAGATAGAGAATATACCATGTAATCGAAAATAATTCCTTTTAGGCTCTGCTTCTTTGTTTCCTTTGAAATTGTTATTCTCGCTAAATTTATGCTCAATTTGATTGGTTAATGTGAATCTAAATACAGATTATTGGTTTTTGTGCTTAATCTCAGATCTTGCCATTAAATTGATTACTCATGAAACTTTCGAAATCTCTAGTGAGCTTGTCAAAATAGAGCACAATGACTCCGTCTCTAGGATACTTGGTTTCAAAAAAATCTTTGTTATGGTTTTATAAAGAGTTGTGAAGCTTTTTAAAATAGTCAAAAGCAAATAATAATCTTGTTCCGTACCAGGAAAATAATTCACCATCCACTAAAGTTATTGTTGTTTTTTTGAATTTATTTTTGAGTTCTAAAATATGTTTTTCTCTAAAAGGGTAGGGCTCTGATGATAAAAAAATAAAGTCAAGATTATCCACCTCATTTAATTTCTCTAAACTAATTTCAGGATAGCGTTCTTTATTTTTAAATACATTTTCAAAGTTATTTACCTCTAAAAGATGGTTGATAAATGTGTTGTTGGCAGCAACCATCCAAGGTTTTTTCCATATAAAATAAGCTACTTTTTTTTCTTTTTTAGCCTTTGTAAATTCTGAAAAATTATATTTTTCCTTTAGGATAGCCTTTGTTATTTTTTTTGCTTTTTCTTGGCAAGAAAATATTTGTCCATATTGATGAATCAATTCTAGCGTGTCTGCAATAGTATAAATATCAGAAACATGCGTTGTAATAATTTGTCTACAATTTTCTACTATTTCTTCTGTGTTTTCCTCTTTATTACAAAGAATAATATCGGGTTGTAAATTTCTTATTACATCCGTTTTTATATTCTTAGTACCACCAACAATAGTTTTATTTTTTATCAATGTATCTGGATGAACACAAAATTTTGTAATTCCAACGATGGAATCTTCCAAGCCTAAATCGACCAATAGCTCTGTAATACTTGGTACTAAACAAATAATTCTTTTTGGCGTATTTTTGAATTCTAGCGTTGTATGTATTTGATCTTTTAACTTCATATAAAATCCTTTAAAAGCATTTTCATTTGACTTTGTAATTCTTGAGCTTTTAAAGCTGCAATGGTTGCAAAATCTTTTTCTTTGGACGCATAAATAATTCCTCTAGAAGAGTTGATTAAAAGCCCAATGTTTTTAGATAAACCATATTTACAAACATCTTGTAAATTTCCGCCTTGCGCCCCAACTCCCGGAACTAATAAAAAGGACTCAGGCACAATTTTTCTAATTTCCTTAAAATATTCAGCTTTTGTAGCGCCAACAACGTACATCAAGTTGTCAGAATTTTTCCAAGATTTTGATACTTGCAAAACTTCTTTATACAATTCTTGCTTAGGAACGGTTAATGTTTGAAAATCAAAAGCACCTTCATTAGAGGTTAGGGCTAACATAATGGTATGTTTGTCTTTAAAAGCTAAAAAAGGTTCTACAGAATCCTTTCCCATGTATGGAGCAACTGTTATAGAATCGAACGCTAAATCAGTAAAAAATGCTTTGGCATACATGGTTGATGTGTTGCCAATATCACCACGTTTTGCATCTGCAATGGTAAAAACTTCCGGATAATTTTTATTGAGGTATTGTATCGTTTTTTTAAGGGCTTGCCAGCCTTTAATTCCATAAGCTTCATAAAAAGCAGTATTGGGTTTGTAAGCAACACATAAATGGTGTGTAGCATCAATAATAGCTCTATTAAATTCGAAAATAGGATCTTCTAAAACTAATAAATGTTCAGGGATTTTATCTAAATCTACATCTAAACCAATGCATAAAAAAGATTTTTTTTGCTTTATTTGTGATACAAGTTGCGCTGTTGTCATTACTTTTACTTAAAGTTTGTCAAAAGTACTATTTTAAACTTTTAAGATTTGCAAGTTATTTCTTTTTTAATTGACATATTTCACATGAAAAAAATAATTCTCTTAATTTTAATCATTTTTATAAGTTGTAATACAAACGCGCCTAAAGAGTTTTCAGAAAAAGCTTTGCAAGATATGTTAATCGGTTTAGACAACTCTAAAATAACGTTCAGAGAAGTTTTATATCATAACAAAGGAAAAAAAATACTCATAGATGTTTGGGCTTCTTGGTGCAAAGATTGCGTTTTAAGCTTGCCAGCATCAAAAAAACTACAAAAAGAGTTTCCAGATGTTGCTTATGTGTTTTTATCCGTAGATTTTAGCAAGCCTTCTTGGAAAAGGTTTATTAAAAAGTATAATGTAGTAGGCCAACACTATAATTTACCAAAAGGAATGAATTCAGGAGATTTTGTCGATTTTATAAATTTAGGTTGGATTCCTAGATACATCGTTGTGGATGAAAAAGGAGGGATACAACTTTTTAAAGCTACAAAAGCATCCGATAAAAGCATTGTTAAAGCCTTAAAAACCAAAATATAAATCGTTATCGTAACTATTTTTTTTTCTGAACGATATTTATAATTCATTTGTTAAATTTACATCCAATAACAAAAGTATATAATTATGAGACAAAAAATAGTAGCTGGAAATTGGAAAATGAATAATGATAAGGCTGAAACTAAAGCGCTTATTAAAGGAATAAAAAAATCAATTAAAAAATTACCGTTAGAAAATACAAGAGTAATCATTTCTCCTTCTTATGTGAGCCTATCTTCTGCTGTTAAAAAAGCAAAAAACACGAATATAGAGGTTGCTTCTCAAAATATGCATCAAGCTAAAAACGGAGCTTATACAGGAGAGATTTCTGCAGATATGTTAAAGTCAATCGGTGTTAAAACTGTAATTATTGGTCATTCTGAAAGAAGAGAATATTTTGGTGAAACAGATGAACTTTTGGCAGAAAAGATAGATGCTGTTTTAGCAAATGGGTTAGAAGCTATTTTTTGTTTTGGTGAAAAATTAGAAGAAAGAAAAAAAGAAGACCATTTATTAGAAGTTGGTAGTCAATTAAAAAATGCATTGTTTCATTTAAAAGCAACTGATTTTAAAAATATAATTTTAGCATACGAACCAGTTTGGGCAATTGGGACAGGAGAAACAGCAAGTCCAGAACAAGCACAAGAAATGCATGCTTTTGTAAGAAATATTATTGGAAAAAAATTCAGCAAAGAAGTGGCAGATTCCGTTTCAATATTATATGGAGGTAGCGTAAAACCTGCAAATGCAGAAGAGATCTTCTCAAAACCAGATGTAGATGGTGGTTTAATTGGTGGTGCTGCTTTAAAAGCTGAAGATTTTTCGGCAATAATTAAAGCGATATAATATCATTTTATTTACAAACTTGTAAATAAAACCAATAAATTTGCATCAAGATCTAAAATCTTGATGCATTTTTTATTATGGATAATATTTATATAGAGTACAATTTTACAGTATCGCCAAAAGAACCAGCAACAGAAATTTTAATTGCAGAGTTAGGAAACGTTGGTTTTGAGAGTTTTGTAGAAAACGAAGCAGGTGTTACCGCTTATATTCAAAAACAAGATTGGAATGCGAGTGTTTTAGATCCTATTTTTGTTTTAAATTCAAATGAGTTTTCTATTGAATATAATTATAACGAAGTTGCGCAAACGAACTGGAATGCAGAATGGGAAAAGAATTTTGAACCGATTCAAGTAGATGATTTAGTGAGTATAAGAGCTCCTTTTCATGAGAATCCTAATTTAAAATACGATATTGTCATTGAGCCAAAAATGAGTTTTGGCACAGGGCATCATGAAACTACACACATGATGGTGCAACATTTACTAAAACTAGATTTAGAAAATAAAAAAGTATTAGACATGGGGTGCGGCACAGGAATTTTAGCAATTTTTGCTGAAATGAAAGGTGCAAATCCTTTAGATGCCATAGATATTGATAATTGGTGTTATGAAAACTCTATCGAAAATGTTGATAGAAATAACTGTAAAAATATCACTGTTTCTGAAGGAGATTCATCACTTTTAATCAATAAAAAGTATGATGTAATTATCGCCAACATCAACAGAAATATATTGTTGATGGATATGGAAATTTATACAAATTGTTTGGATAAAAATGGTATATTGTTGTTAAGTGGTTTTTATCAAGAGGATATTCCAATCATTGATGCAGAAGTTTCTAAATACAGTTTAAAATTAGAAACCTTTATAGAAAGAAATAATTGGGTTGCATTAAAATACAATAAATTGTAATTTTGCAGATATGAGTACAAAGGAAAAAATTCAAGAAGAAGTAGATGTTCTAGAAAAAGAAACCTACCAACATGAAATAGTGTTGCACAATGACGAAGTAAATACTTTCGATTTTGTAATTGAATCTTTAATAAATGTTTGCGAGCATACGTTAGAGCAGGCAGAACAATGCACAATTTTAATACATTACAAAGGAAAGTGTACCGTAAAGTCTGGCGAGTATAAAGATTTAGAGCCAAGATGTTCTAAATTATTACAATTAGGTTTATCAGCTGAATTAGTTTAAAGATGGAAAATGTATTTAAGTATTACGAGTTTTCAGACTTTTTAAAAGATACATCCAATTCTTTTTCAGGAAATGACATTTCTTTTTCAGAACTGAATGCCACTCATTTTTTAATTTTTGAAAAGAAACAGACAGCTTATAATTTGTATGTTTCCAAGTATTCTAACAAGAAAGATATTGGTCACAAAGCTCCTGAAATACTAGAGTTGTTAGTAGAAAATTACGATAAAAGTATTCCAGAACACAGATTAGCCATCAAACAATATTTAGATTAAAACCGAGAAATTTTCAGTTTTTTATTTTAAAGAAGTCACTTTTTTTGAATGACAATTTTTGATACGATGGTTCATACTAGTTTATTTCTTGAATATGGTATCAATAGCATAGTTTGACTTCAACATGCTTTCTCTAATGACAATTGCCCTAATGTCTGTAGTAAGTCAGTTTATCTTTAAGTTAATATTGTAAAATCTCACTCGGCAGCAACTTGTTATACATTGTCATCATGATCAATAGTGCTAGTGAATATTTTACCCTCAACTTTATTGGGCAACAGGAATCTGAAATACAGAATTTTTGTTTTTGACCTAAAAGAGTAAAAGCTTGTACTCAATATTATGGGGTATGAAAACAGCAGAGCCTCTATTGAGCTTGTCGAAATATACAACGAAGACGTTACTTCGAGGATAGTTGGTTTCAAAAAATATTACGACTCAAGAAGTATCATATTCAGTTGTTATAATTTAAAATCAGGTGTTTACGGAAAGCCGTAAGTAATACTAAATTATTTTTTATACTCTTGTATAAGTCTGCTAGTACAGGCTATATTGTTTTTAGGTTTCATAGGCAGTGATAGAAGGTCATCGAATAAAAGTTGCACAATAGATAAATTATGTTATTCCTTGTAGAATGGCAGTTCAATTTAAAGCAAAATAGAACCTAATAAATATCATAAAATAGATGTTAAGGTATTACCAAAAGGAATGTATACAATTCGTATGTCAGATGGGATCAGTCAAACAGACAAAAAGTTTATAAAAACTAGATAGTATTTCAAAGTATTGTTCTAAAAAGGGACTAACTTAAGTAAGGGTTACCCCTCTTTTTTTATGGGCTTATATTGCCTGCATAATGCTTTACTTTAAAACACTAATGCAACACTTAAACAAATAGGAGTGTACCTGTTTATTGCAAAGTATTATGTAAAAAGGAATGATGGAAAAGAATACAATACTGTTGTAAAACGCTAGTTTTTTTAAGGTGTTGCAATAAAAAAGAACTTAAACTATCGATTTCTTCAAAGCCTCTAATTCGACACCTAACCCATGAAACATTTGTATAATACTGCTTAATTTTAATTCGTGTTCTTCATATTCTTGTGTATTAATACTACAGGTAAATTTCCATAATTCTAACACTTCAGAAACAGGAACTTCATAAGATTGATAGCTTGGATTATCTGGCTTTAATAAAAAATACTGCTTTTCTTCTACAAAGTTTTCCAATCTCTTATAGGTCATTCCGTTATCTTTTGTAACCACAATATACGAATGCCCACTCTTTGCTTCTTTGATATCTTCAACAAATTCTGCTACCACATAAGAACCATCTTTCATGGGCAACATCGAATCTCCTTTTATCGGAAAAGCTCTGTGTTTTCCGGTGGGTAAAAAAGGCAGCTTTATTTTTTCTAATTGCTCTATATATTCTGGATCATCATAGCCTAATAAATAACCAGCGGATGCTTTTGAAGGGACCACCTCAATCAAATTCTCATTTTCACTATCGACCGTAATTGGAAACAAGACTCTTTTATTACCAACTTCGATAAAAGAAACATCTTTTGCTTTTGTTAAATCGTTCTTTATAAGAATATCTATGGGCAGTTTAAAATAGTTAGAAAAATCTATTAAAAAGTCTATTGTAGGTGAAGATCTGTTCTCTTCATAAGAACTTATTCTTGATCTTGTTACCAATAATTCTTCTGCTAAAGACTCTTGCGTTAACTTCTTTAAACCTCTTAAATGTTTGATGTTTTTTGATAAATTATTCATAATGCTACAATATTGAGCAACAAATGTATGAATTTGTAGCTAATTTTGCAGCATGCAGAAGAACATTTTACATCTCGATTTAGATACTTTTTTTGTCTCTTGTGAGCGATTGATTGACAGTAGGTTACAGAAAAAACCATTATTAGTTGGCGGAACAGGAGACCGAGGCGTTGTTGCGGCTTGTAGTTATGAAACCAGACGTTTTGGTGTGCACTCTGGTATGTCGATGAAAATTGCCAAAAGATTATGCCCAGAGGCAATTACCATTAGAGGAAACACAAGTACGTATTCTAAATACTCCAATATTGTTACTGAAATCATCAAAGAAAAAGTACCTCTTTTCGAAAAAGCAAGTATTGATGAGTTTTATGCTGATCTTACGGGTATGGATGCTTTTTTTGGAAGTTATAAATATGCTTCTGAATTGCGTCAGCGAATTATCAAAGAAAGCGGATTGCCAATATCCTTCGGAATGTCTCAAAATAAAATCGTCTCTAAAGTGGCTACTGGAGAAGCAAAACCCAACAATCAATTATTGATTAATGCGGGGTTTGAGAAAGATTTTTTAGCGCCTTTATCGATTCGTAAAATTCCATCTGTAGGAAATAAAACCTACCAAATTTTAAGAAATCTTGGTGTAGACAAAGTAAAAGTGATTCAAGAAATGCCTTTAGAAATGATGATTAGCGTTTTAGGAGCCAATGGAAAAACAATTTGGAAACGCGCAAATGGCATTGACAATCCGCCAATAATTGCCTTTCACGAGCGCAAATCTTTATCTACCGAAAGAACCTATAATAAAGATACGATTGATATGGTAAAACTAAAAGCCACCTTGTTTGCAATGGCAGAAAACTTGGCGTATCAATTAAGAAAAGGCGATAAACTAACAGGCACTTTAAGTGTGAAAATCAGATATTCAGACTTTAATACCTATAGTAAACAGATTAAAATTCCGTATACAAGTGCAGACCATATTATTATTCCTGCGGTTTTAGAATTGTTTAAAAAATTATATCAACGAAGATTATTAATACGATTGGTCGGTGTAAAAGTATCTGATATTGTGAGCGGAAATTATCAAATAAATCTTTTTGATGATACTGAACAAATGCTAGATCTCTATAATGCCATGGATACTGTTCGTAATAAATATGGCGAATTGAGTATTATGAGAGCATCTTCCATGGGCGCAAAATCTATTGGCAGATTTAGCAATCCGTTTAACGGCGAACCTCCTTTGGTTTTAGCACATAGAAAACAATAGCGCATGTATATCAATTGTCATTCTTATTATTCGCTGCGTTATGGTACTTTTTCTGAAGTTGCTTTATTGCAGCTTGCCAAAGAAAATAATATGGATTGCATTGCACTCACAGACATCAACAATACATCAGCTTGTATGAATTTTGTACAGCAAGCAAAAAAACAAAATATAAAACCTGTTATTGGGGTTGATTTTAGAAATGGCAATACCCAACAGTTTATTGCACTCGCAAAAAATAATAGAGGCTTTGAAAATATCAATCGGTATTTGTCTTCCTTTTTAGTCTCTAAAACGGCCATTCCGGATAGACCAAAAGCATTAGAACACGTATCTATTATTTATCCTTTTGAAAAAGCATTAGAGCTAAACCTTACTTTTTTTGCTGAAAATGAATTTATAGGAATCTCTATTGCTGAAATCAATAAACTGCGTTTTTCCTATTTAAAAAAGTATGAAGATAAATTGGTGATTCAGCAGCAAGTGACCCTCCGCAATAAAAAAGATTTTAATGCACACAGGTTATTACGTGCGATTGCCAATAATACGCTCTTAAGTAAATTACCAACAACCGAAACGTGTTTAGAAACAGCCATTATGCATGCTGCACCAAAATTAGCAGCATCTTTTACAGCGTTTCCTTTTATCATTGCAAATACAAAAGCACTGCTACAAGACTGTACCATCAACTTTGGTTTTGACGATGAACGTGAAAATCAGAATCTGAATTTATACTGCAATAGTTTTGATGAAGATTGTAAAATGTTGCTAAAATTATGTGATGACAAGATGCATAAACGGTATCAAAATCCGAATGATAAAGTACATGCGCGACTTCAAAAAGAATTAAAAGTGATTGTTGAGTTAAAGTTTGTTTCCTTTTTTTTAATCAATTATGATATTGTTCAGTATGCTAAAAAAAACAACTTTTTTCATGTAGGTAGGGGTAGTGGCGCCAATAGTATTGTTGCCTATATTCTCGGAATTACAGATGTAGATCCGATTGAGTTGGATTTATATTTCGAGCGCTTCATTAATCCTTTTAGAGCCTCTCCACCAGATTTTGATATTGATTTTTCTTGGAAGGATAGAAATACCGTGACTCAATATATTTTTGATCGATTTGATAATGTTGCCTTATTAGCAACCTATAACACCTTTAAGTACAGAGCCGTTGTTCGCGAATTAGGGAAAGTATTTGGACTGCCGAAAGAAGAAATTGATAAATTAAGCAAAAGAGCAGCCGATGCTAAACTAGATGACATTTCTAAACTGGTGTTAAAATACGGAAAACTCATCGAAGGTTTCCCGAATTATGTGAGTGTTCATTCTGCGGGAGTTTTAATTTTAAACAAACCCATTCATTATTATTCAGCAACTAATTTACCTCCAAAAGGATTTGCTACTGTTCAGTTTGATATGAATATTGCCGATGATGTGGGTGTTTTTAAGTTTGATATTTTAGGACAACGTGGTTTGGCGAAAATTAAAGATGCGTTACAAATCATCAAAGAAAACAATCCTGATGCTCCTGAAATTGATATTACAGACGTTGAAAGTTTTAAGAAGGATATAAAGATCAACAACTTACTAAAAACAGGTGGCGCTGTTGGTGCCTATTATGTAGAATCACCTGCCATGCGTGGCTTGATGCAAAAATTACAAACACAAGATTATTTGGGTTTGGTGGCGGCAAGTTCTATCATTAGACCTGGTGTTTCTGGCTCTGGAATGAAAGATGAATTTATAAAACGGCATCGTTTTCCTGAAAAAAGAAAAGAAGCGCATCCTATTTTATTGCAAATCATGCCAGATACCTATGGTGTGATGGTGTATCAAGAAGATGTGATGAAAGTTGCCAATCAGTTTGCCGATTTAACCTTGGGAGAAGCCGATGTTTTACGAAGAGGCATGAGTGGTAAATACAGATCTGTTGAAGAATTTAAAGCCGTTGAAGATAAATTTGTTTCTAATTGCAGAAAAAAAGGACA
>TARA_B110000967_G_scaffold210075_1_pt1 | contig 10266 bp, 10 predicted proteins | sample TARA_B110000967 | Tara Oceans TARA_B110000967 (sample SAMEA4397903) | marine metagenome | biome: Polar Biome; feature: [DCM] deep chlorophyll maximum layer (ENVO:01000326); material: water (ENVO:00002006), including particulate matter (ENVO:01000060) such as... | depth 35 m
GTCTTAATACACTAATATTAGCAAACAGATACAGATTAAGAAAAAAAAGAAAAATAATTTTTATACAAAATAAAAAATTAAAATTTACTAATTCAATTTTAGCAGGATATTTTAAAGAATACATAAATTTTTTGGACGAGGATAATTTAGAAAAAGGTTTTATTAGGCTTTTAAGAAAAGTTGAAATAGATACCGGGCAATGTATAGAATTCGATGATTTTGCCCTAACAGGCCCCGAAGCATTAAATCACGTTGAACAAAAAAGATTTGATAAAAAACCATGGTTAAAATTAAAAAGAGAACATGAATTAGAGGGATCAAGAGAATTAAAAAAACTAAAAATAAAAAAAAATCAATGGTTTGTTACAATGCATATTAGACAAATGGGCTATAAAAAAGAGGATAATAGAAACACGAGTCAGTTACACAGATCACCAAATCCAAAAAATTATATAGATGCAATTAAATTAATAACTGATCGTGGTGGTATTGTTTTTTTAATGGGGACAAATAAATATAATTTTCCAAAGATGAAAAATTTTATTATATATTCTGAATCTAAAATTAAAAGTGAATTAATGGATATTTTCTTAGCAGCAAAATCTAAATTTAGTATTTGTAATTCTTCAGGATTTTGGACGATTTCAAAATCATTTGGTACACCAGTTCTCTTAACTGATTCAGCATGTCATACAGACTATTTAAATTTAAGTACTAATGAGATGTATTTACCAAGATTATTCAAATCAAAAAAAAACGATAAATATGTAAATTTAGTAAAATCATTTTCATACCCTTTGAATTCATTACACCATGATACATCTTTTGAAAAGATTGGTTTAGAGTTTATAGAGAATACCTCACAGGAAATTTCTGATGCGGTGCAAGAAATGATACATAAACATATTTTAAAAAAAGGGCCAAAAAAAATAAGTAAATTACAGCAAAAATTTAAATTAAAATTTAATAAAGAAAATAACAACAAACACGTGTGTTTGAAAGCTTTTGCAAATTTGCCAGAATCATTCTTAAGAAAAAATAAACATTTAATTTAAGCATTAAAATTAAACTTAAAATATTATGAATAAATTTGACTTTTTAAATAAAAAAAATAAGAAACCAAAAAGAGTAGTAATTTTAGGCTCTAGTGGAATTATAGTTAAAAATCTATCTAGCTTACTTAAGAAAAAACAAATTAATTTTATTACACTAGGCAGTAAAAAAATAAATTTAAAAAAACCTGATATTTATTCAAATATATTAAGAAAAAAAATAAAAAAAAATGATTGCATCTTATTCTTAGCAGCCGAAGCTCCTGTGAAAAGTTTTAGAGTGCTAATAAATAATATTGAAATATTAAAAACTGTTATTACTGCCATAGAACCAAAAAAAATTTCACATTTAATTTATATAAGTTCAGATGCTGTTTATAGCGATGTTAAGAATAAAATTACAGAAAGTACCCAAACAATTCCAGACAGTTATCATGGAACAATGCACATTACTCGTGAAAAAATATTAGAAAGTTATTTTAGCAAAAAATTATGTATTTTAAGACCCACCATGATATATGGCATTAATGATACGCATGATGGCTATGGGCCAAATAAATTTGTTAGGTTAATAAAAAATAATCAAAACATTAAACTATTTGGCAGAGGAGAAGAAAGAAGAGATCATATTTACATTGGTGATGTTATAAAAATAATTTTTAAATGTATAACTAGAAAAGCGGCAGGTAAGCTAAATCTTGCCTCTGGTAATGTTGTATCTTTTAAGGAGATAGCCGATATATTAATAAAAAAAATAAAAACTAAATCGAAGATCAAGTACGTCAAAAGAGTTGGTCCGCTCCAACACAATGGATTTAGACCTTTTAACGTAAAGTTATTAAAAATTTTTTTTAAAGAAATTAAACTTAAAAATGTAAAAATAGGAATAAATAATTTTTATGGAGATTTAACATGAAGATAGACGTAATTGATTTAAAAAAAAGATTTAAAGAAGAGAGCAAAGATATTCTTAAATTAATTAAAAAGGTTCTAACTAAAGGAAATTTAGTTCTAACAGCCGAGGTAAAAAATTTTGAAGATCAAATTAATATCTATACAAAAACAAATTATTGTCTCGGGTTAAACTCAGGCACCGATGCATTAATGATGTCTCTATGGGCATCTGGCATAGGCAAAGGTGATGAGGTTATTACTTCGCCAATTTCCTTTATTGCGTCAGCTAGTTCAATCATACACGTTGGTGCAAAACCAGTATTTGTGGACGTGGGAGACGATTTAAATATAGATCCTGAATTGATCGAAAGATCAATCACCAAAAAAACCAAAGCAATCATGCCAGTTCATTGGACAGGAAGAATTTGCGATATGGATAGAATAAAAAAAATTGCAAAAAAATATGAATTACTCATTATTGAAGATGCGGCACAAGCAATGGGAGCTTTTTACAAAAAAAAACATGCGGGCACATTCGGAGATATCGCTGCTTTTTCAACTCATCCATTGAAAAATTTAAATGCCTTAGGTGATGGTGGATTTATTATTACTAATAAAAAAAAACTTTATGAAAAAATAAAACTCTACAGAAATCATGGCTTAAAAGGGAGAGATAACGTAGAACTAATAGGGGTTAACTCAAGGTTAGATTCTTTACACGCTGAAATTCTAACTTTTAGACTTAAAAAACTTAAAAATATTATAAACAGGAGAACAAAAAATATTAAAGTATATAAAGAAAATATTAAAACAAAAAAAGTAAAAATTGTTGATGAAAATAAAAATAAAAATAATGCCCATGTTATGTTTATTACGCTATGTGAAGATAGAGATAATTTACAAAAATATTTATTAAAATATAAGATACAATCTCTTGTTTATTACAAAAATCCGCTTCACTTACATAAGGCAACAAAGTTTTTAGGTTATAAAAAAGGCGATTTTCCTAAAGCAGAAAAAATTTGTAAAAAAGTGTTAGCTTTTCCGCATCATCAACATTTAAGAAAAAAAGAAATTATATATGTTACAAAAAAAATTAATGAATTTTATATTAAAAAATGAAAATACCATTTAGTTATTTAGACAAAGAATTTAGCAGCATCAATGACTATATTCCAGACTGGAAAAAGTTAATTAAATCTACACAATTTACCTTAGGTCCGTTTGTTAAAAAATTTGAAAAAGAATTTGCTAAAATGATTGGCTCTAAATATTGCATTTCAACAAACAATGGTACTGATGCATTAATTTTATGTCTTAAGTCACTAGGAGTTAAAAAAGGTGATGAAATAATAACAGTCTGTAATTCTTTTTATGCTACTGTAGGAGCGATCGTAGCTTGTGGAGCTAAACCAGTCTTAGTTGATTGTGACGCAAGATATCAAATAGACATAAGAGAGATTAAAAAAAAAATTAACAAAAGAACAAAAGCTATTATGCCCGTACATTGGGGTGGTGCTTCTCCAGATATGTTTGAAATAATGAAAATTGCAAAAAAAAATAAAATACATGTAGTCGAAGATGCCTGTATGGGCATAGGTGCCAAGGTAAGAGGTAAATCTCCAGGAAATTTTGGAATTATTAATGCTTTCAGTATGCACCCGTTAAAATCTTTAAATGTTATGGGCGACGCAGGGATTGTAGCAACAAACGATAAAAAAATTTATTCATGGATTAAAAAATTTAGAAATCATGGAATGATTAATAGAGATCGTATTGATTTTTGGGGTCTTAATCTAAGGATGCAACCGTTACAAGCAATAGTGGCCTCCAAAGGTCTTAGGAAGATAAATAGAGTCATAATTAAAAGAAATTCTAATGCTAAAATGATGGATGGATTATTATTAGCACTTTATCCGAATGTGATAACACCCGAAAGAATAAAAAATTTCAAAGAAACTTTTGCATTATATATGTGCTTGGTCAAAAAAAGAGATCAACTTGTTAAATATCTAGCAAGACATAACATTGAAACAAAAATTCACTATCCAACACCACTTAACAAACAAAAAGCAGCTAAAAACTTAAATTTAAATCAAAATAATTTTAAAGTAGCCAATCAACAATCTAAAAAACTTATTACACTACCAATACATCAATATATGAAAAAAAATGAAATACTTTATATTGCAAAAAAAATAAAAGATTTTTATAAGAAATAATTAAAATGAAAAAAATAGATAAATTATATGATAACAGAGTAGTGATTAAGCCTTGGGGATATGAATATGTGGTTTATAGAAATTCCAACAATTTATCAGTCACTCTTCTTAAAATTAATTACAACAAAAAAACTTCTCTTCATTGTCACCCTCAAAAAAAAAGTGGCTTTATCTTATTGAGCGGGAAAGCTAAATTTCAACTTGGCTTAAGAGCAAAAAACTCGGAGATACATGCGTCTCCTTCTAAACGCATGATGGCAAGAGGATTGTTTCATTCAATTAAATCTATTTCAAAAGAGGGTTTGTCTGCTTTAGAATTTGAAACTCCAGTCAACAAAAATGACCTTGTAAGATTTAAAGATAGCTATGGTAGACAAAAAAAATCTTATGAAGGTAAAAAATTTACAAAAGATATAAATCTCACATCTATTAAATTTAAAAAACCAATTAGTGGAAAATATCAAGCTTATAAATTTGATAAAACAATAGTATCTTTAGAAGTACATAAAAATTTTAAAAATTTATTAAGAAATAAAAAAAATACAATCTTTGCAATTCTTGATGGAGCGTTAGTTGATCAACGTGGAAAAAAAGTTTTATCATATGGAGACATAGTAAGAACTAGTGATTTAAAAATTCTTTCAACAGTTTTTAATATAAAGAAATCACTAAGTGTTGTAAAAGTTTTACAAGCATAACCTGCAGATAGATATTTAAATGATAAGAGTAGCAGATTACATAATAAAATTTTTAGAAAAAAAAAAATCGATACAGTATTCACAGTAAGTGGAGGTGGCTCAATTTTTTTATGTGATGCTTTATACAAGTCCAAAAAAATAAAATATATTTCACACCATCATGAACAAGCTGCGTCTTTTGCTGCTGAAAGCTACGCAAGATTAAAAAATGATGTGGGTTGTTCAATTGTCACTACGGGCCCAGGCGGAACAAATACAGTCACGGGGGTTAGTTCTGCATGGATAGACTCTGTTCCAGTAATTTTTATTTCAGGGCAAGTTTTTTATAACCAAACTATTAAAAATACAAAAAAAAGACAAATTGGAGTTCAGGAAATAAATATTATTGACCTTGTTAAGCCAATCACAAAATTTTCAAAAATGATTATTGATGCCAATGATATTAATTATTACCTAGAAAAAGCTTACTCTATTTGTAAGTCAGGAAGACCAGGGCCAGTATTTTTAGATATTCCAGCCGATATTCAAAGCGCTTTAGTAGAAGAAAAAAAAATAATTAAATATAAATATAAACCAAAAAAAGTAACTTTTTATATAGATGAAAAAATAAATAAAATTTGTAGTGAATTAAAAAAATCAAAAAAACCACTTATACATCTTGGCCATGGAGTTAAACTGTCTAACGCTCAAGCTATAATTAAAAAATTTTTTAGAAAATACAAAATACCTTTTGTAGTTACATGGAATGCCGATGATATAATGCCATCAAATCATAACATGTATTGTGGCAGACCTGGAGCTTTTGGGGAAAGAGGATCCAACTTTATTGTTCAAAACTGTGATTTTTATTTGTCTATCGGTACACGGCTCCCTTATATGGTCACGGGCTATAATGCAAAAAGGTTCGCTGCCAAGGCCAAGTTTAGGGCAATGGTAGATATAGATATAAATGAATTAAAAAATAATGATTTTAAAGTTAATTTAAAAATAAAAAGTGACGCTAACAAATTTTTAGAAAAACTATTTTCAAAAATAAAGAAGTACGATGCAAGTAAAAACTGGCATAATTATTGTCTTGAGGTAAGAAAAAAATACCCAATACTTACTCAAGAGATGATAAATGAAAAGAAATATGTGAACTCTTATTATTTTGTAAAAACTCTTTCGCAATTGACAAAAAAAAATGACACAATTATCACTGACATGGGCTTTTCTTTTACAACTTCACATCAAGCTTTAGATGTTAAAGAAAATCAAAATTTCTATACTAATTCTGGTCATGCACCAATGGGTTGGGGGTTGCCTGCAGCTATCGGAGCCTATTATGCCAGTAAAAAAATACATTCAAATCTTATTTGCTTGACAGGTGATGGGGGCCTTCAAATGAATATTCAAGAATTTGCGACCATTATGCACAACAAGATTCCTCTAAAAGTTTTTATTTTTAATAACGGCGGATATTTAACAATTAAACAAACACAAGTACTAGGATTTAACAATAGAATCATGGGTGCAGACAAATCAAGTGGCCTTTCATTTCCAGATTATAGTGAAATAGCTAAAGCGCATAAAATATCTTATAAAAAAATTAAAAATCATAAAAATCTTAAAAACCAAATTCAAAGTATACTTAAAGATAAGAAACCTTTTATATGTGAACTAATGATGAACCCTAATGAAGAACAAATTCCCAAAGCCATCAATCGAAGAGATTCTTCGGGTAAAAGCGTGCCAACCGATTTTGAGGATATGTACCCATTCTTGCCAAAAGATGAATTAAAGAGTAACAACTTAGAATAATGAAAAAAGCCATAATTATTTCAGGAAATTTAGCTCAAGATCATGAGTTTATTTATCCATACTATCGATTATTAGAAGAAGGACTAGAAGTTGACGTATGCATGTTGGAAGGAAAACACGTTAAAGGATTTCTCGGAACAGATTTACCTCCTAATAAAGAACAAAAAGTCAAAAAAATTGAAGAGGTTAATATTAAAGATTATTCTATTTTAGTTATACCTGGCGGCGTTAAAGCCATGGAAAAAGTAAGACAAAATAAAAAAATTATCGAATTTATTTCAGAGTTCAATTTACAGAAAAAACTAATAGCTTGTATATGTAGTGGAGCACAACTTTTAATTTCTGCAAAGGCAGTCAAGGGAAGAAAAATTGCTGGTTATTACAGTATGAAAGACGATATTATAAATGCTGGAGGAATTTATACTGATCTACCTGCAGTAATAGATGAAAATATTGTTACAACAGCGCATTATAAAGATATGGGTCCTTGGATGGCAGCAGTAATAAGTAAAATTTAATGAGAGAATTTAATTTACTTGATAATTATCCTAAATTATCCGAACCCAGATATGTTTCTAAAAACCTAAGAACTATATCCCATAGAATAGTTGCAGCCAACAGACAGAAAGATTTTTTTGATGGTGATAGGAACCACGGCTATGGAGGATTTAAATATGATGGGAGATGGAAAGTAGTTGCGGATAAAATATTTAGTGAATATAAAATTAATGAAGATTCCTCTATTTTACAAATAAATTCAGAAAAAGGTTTTTTGTTAAAAGATATCAAAGACAAAAATTCTAAAATAAATATCACAGGATTAGAAACCTCTCAGTACGCTAAAGATAATACGCTCGATGAAGTAAAAAAAAATATAACACTAGTACAAAACTACAATAACTTAAAATTTGAAGATAACAAATTTGATTTTATTATAGGCCTTGGAATTATTTACACGCTTACTATAGATAGCGCATTCAAAACTCTTAAAGAAATAGAAAGAGTTGGAAAAGGGAAAAGTTTTATAACACTCGCTTCTTATTCAGATGAGGAAGATTACTGGCTATTTAAAGATTGGACATTAATTGGATCGACTATTCTTAAAAAAGAGGAATGGTTGGAGATTTTAAAGGCAGCAAATTATTCTGGAGATTATTATTTTACAAATTCCAAGACATTAAATATTGCTAGAAAGAAATAAGACACAAATATTATCAGAAATGGAAAAAATTGCAGTTAAAGCAGTTATAAAATTTAAAGGTAAATATCTATTACAACATCGAGACAAGAAAAAAAATATTTACTCACCTAATCACTGGGGCTTATTTGGTGGGATGTTAAATAGCTTAGAAAAACCAAAGGCAGGAATTAAAAGAGAATTATTTGAAGAGTTAGGAATTAAATGCCAAGTAAAAGAAAAATTACTTGAAATTTTTCACAAAGAAAGCAAAACAAAAAATATTTTTTACAAAATTAATCCTATAACAGTAATTAGTATAAAAAATCTAAAAGAAGGCCAAGGTTTTCAATGGTTTAGTTTAGAAGAAATTTATAAAAAAAGAAAAATAACTTGGGATACTAAAAAATTATTTAATATTTTATACTAGACGTAATTTTTTACTAATTACTTCTTTTTCTTTAAGCCAATCTTGTCTATTAAGTTTTAAACAAATTAAGTTGTGAAATAAGCTTTTCCTTTTCAGAAATTGAATTTTAGTATCAATTTCTTTAAATCCAAATTTTGAATGTAAGTTCAATACAGGTATGTTAAAACTTAATACTTCACAAAATATACTTGAAAAAGAGTGTTCAGAAAAATATTTATCTAGGAAAATAAATTCTACACAAGCACCAACTCCTTTTTGAGTTTTTTCTGATATGTAAAATGCCCAAGAATTTTTATTATCACAAAGATTTAAAATAGCCGACCCTTGAATTTTTTCTTTATACAATATTAAATAAATTTTTTTATCTTTGTTAAATTTTTGTTCTTGAGTCCATCTAAAGTGCTCTTTTTCTGAGATTAAATCATGATTTATCATATTTTCTCTCACTTTTTTTTCATTCCTGATTTTTAATATTATATTGAGTGCTGCTTTATTGTTAAAATCAAGAGAAACTAAATTTGTATTCTCAAATATATTTTTAATATTCATTTAAAGATATTAATATACTATTTATATAAAAGATAAAAAAATTAAATTTTATACAAAAATATTGTAAATTATCTAATTAAGCAAAATAAAAAAATTATAATATGAAAAAAATTAATCATAAAAATATATTAAAAATTATAAAATACAAAAAACTTTCTTTGTCAGGAATAAATAAAAAACTAGCAATAAAGTTATATTCATTTATGAAGGAGTTAAGAGTATGTGAAGACGAACTATCCGAAGAATATCACCCGGCAGATGAGATGAAATGCCCCGTACATTTTTGTTCTGGACAAGAAGCCGTACCTGCTGCCTTAAACAATATATTAAGACAGTCTGATTATCTTTTTTCACACCACAGATCACACGGTTATTACCTGTCAAAAAAAGGGCCCATGAAAAAACTATTCGCAGAAATATATGGCAAGATCACAGGAGCAAACTCTGGTCTTGCTGGCTCACAAGACATATCTTATCCAGAAAAAAATTTTTTTAGTGGAGCTATTTTAGCTGGAGCAGTCGCAATTTCTGTTGGCACAGCAATGGCTCTAAAAATGAACAAATCAAATAATAAAATTGTTGTGGCAGGATTTGGAGAAGCGGCAACTGATCAAGGTATTTTTTGGGAAAGCTTAAACTACGCGGCTTTAGAAAAACTGCCAATAGTATTTGTTTGCGAAAATAATAATTATGGTGTTTTTTCATCACAATCGAAAAAACAAGCCGGACTAAGTATTACAGAAAAAGCAAAATCTTTTGGTGTTGAAAGTAAATCAATTTTTGGCAATGATGTGTGTTTAGTTTACAAAGAATTAAATAAAGCAATATTAAATAGCAGAAAAAACAAAGGTCCATTTCTTTTAGAGACTTTTACATATCGTTTTAATGGACATGTGGGACCTCTCTCAGATGATCTAGTGGGGTATAGAAGTGAAAATGAAATAAAATTTTGGAAAAATAATTGCCCAATTAAATTATTAGAAGAGAAAATGTTTAAAAAAAATATATTAAATAATAAAATTTATAAACAGATTAATAAAAATATTAATATTAAAATTAAAAGCTCTTTTGATTTTGCAAAAAAAAGTAAATTTCCAAAAATTAATAATTGGTCAGAACTAAACATATCTTCATCATCAAAACTTGCAGATAAAATTTTAAAAGATTTAAAAAGTGATAATTTTGATGAAAAACAAAAATTATTCCAACCTAAGGGTTATTAGTATGAAAAAATATAAAAATATTTCATACGCAGAAGCTATAAGGGAAGGAACACTTCAAGCAATGCAAATGAGCAAAAAAGTAATGGTCATGGGTCAATTAATTGATTTTAAATCAGGAATTTTTGGAACTACCACAGGGCTAGTAGAAAAATTTGGCAACAAAAGAGTAAGAGATTTTCCTGTAGCTGAAAGTTTAATGACATCTGCAGGAATTGGTGCTG
>TARA_B110000967_G_scaffold203954_1_pt1 | contig 10260 bp, 5 predicted proteins | sample TARA_B110000967 | Tara Oceans TARA_B110000967 (sample SAMEA4397903) | marine metagenome | biome: Polar Biome; feature: [DCM] deep chlorophyll maximum layer (ENVO:01000326); material: water (ENVO:00002006), including particulate matter (ENVO:01000060) such as... | depth 35 m
GAGAAATCTTCATTTCTAAGAGCTATTTGCATATCCATTGTGCTGGTTAGAGGTATTTGCATTTCAGCAAAGAGAGATGAAACATCTCTTGAGCCTGATACATCAGCAGTTGGTGATGAGTTTAATACATCTGCAACCAGCGGATAGGTATCGCCTTCATAGTCTGTGTAATTAATCGTTCCATCTAACCTAGGATCTCTATCATCATCAATAGACTCATCCCGGTATTCAATCCCAACCAATAAACCTACATCTCCAGCTGGCAGAGTCATAAATTCATTGTTTGACATTTTAAAATCAAACATGGTGAGCTCGCTTGTACCTTTTCTGTAAACATCAACCAGAGTTCTTTCGATGTTTGAATTTACACCTGCGCTAAATGGATTATAGGCAGCTGGGGTAGGGTCATTCAATGCCGCTTTCAATAGATTATTTGATATTCTATTTCTTGTTACATCTCTAGATTTTGCTATAGAGTCAACATAAGCTGCTTCCCAGTCCCATGACCCACTTGAACCTCTAAACCCTTGAAGGAACCTATAAGTTTCTTTTTTAACATTAACAAGCCTATTTCTCTCTTCGTATCTGTAGTTATCAATGTACAGTGCTTTGCCAGCAAAAATGGCTGTAGGTACTCCGTCTACATCTACTTTTAGTTGATTGAGATAGTAATTATCTGCACCAACTCTGTGTTTTGAGGATGAAAATGCATATGAGGCATGAGCAGTTCTATCACTGTCTGAGCTATAGACTCCTAACTCAGTGAATGACTCAATGCCATTGCCCATATCGTGGTTGATAAACATCACAGCATTATTTCTAATGAGCTGAGACCTTACATCAGTTGAGCCCCAAAAATTACTTCTCAAAGCACCATTACCATCGGGCGCAATACATGTCCCAAAGCCAGTATCAAATAAAGGATTACCTCTATTAGTACACTTAGCATCACCTAACGGGAATACTTCGAACTCTCCATTAGAATCAGTCCAAACATGATCATAGCTTTCACCTTTGTGTTCGCTTGAGCTCACCATATCCATTTGTGGGTAAATGGAGTTGCTGCTTAGGTTTCTAAAAGAAGTACTAGTTTTCCAAGGGGAATTCGCATCCACGAAAGGTCTGTGTTCTCCAGCTCCCCATCTTGGATCTTCTTGAGCATTAATTTTTCCACGATCGTAGCGGTCAAAAAATACACTAACGTTGGTGGCGCCATCGTTAAAAAATGAACCCCATTTAACAGTTACTTTATTGTCTTCAGTGCCGAAGTGATCATAGGCACTAACTTTGGCAGTAATCGTTAGGCCTTCAAAATCTTTTTGTAAAACATTATTAATAACTCCGGCTACAGCATCTGCACCGTAAATAGCTGAAGCTCCATCACGAAGAATTTCTAGCCTCTCAATACCTGTGACAGGAATTAAATTTGAGTTAACGCTTACGGTTGGGACATAGTCACCACCAATTAATTCTGTTTGGTAGCCTGGAGAATTAACTAATCTTCTTCCATTAAGAAGGGTCAGAGTATTACCTACACCCATGTTTCTTAAGTTATACGCACCAACATCTCCTCGAGATGCATTCACACCACCAGAAGCATCTTCTGCTTCATTGAAGTAGTTCAAGCCTTGTTCAGCTATGTTTTCAAGCAAATCCTCTCCAGAATCAACTCCCATTGCTTCAATGTCCTTGCTTGAGATAATTGAGACAGGAAGAGCTCCCGTGATCTTTGCTCCCTTAATCTGCGAGCCAACTACTACAACTTCTTCAACATCAGATAGCTTTGCTGCATCTTCTTGCGCATAACCACTCATTGCCAATGGCAAAAGAATTAAGCCGAAAGCGTATTTTATGTATGTGTATGTAAATTTCATATTTTCCCCAAAATTGTTATTAGCTTTTCACTTCATACCTTAACAGCTGAAACTTCGAGGGTAAATAATAACTGTGTAAATTACATGCGTAGCTTTAGACAGTCATACATAATATAAAGTTATGGTATATTAACTAAAACTAACCGATTAAATATCAAGATGCTTAGCGCCAGACAAATTGAAGTCTTCTACCATGTTTACAAAGAAGGCTCGCTCACCAAAGCCGCAAAGGTTTTAAGGGTCTCTCAGCCACTGATTAGTAAAACACTATCTTACGCTGAGCATAAACTTAATTTTCAATTATTTGTTCGTCATGCTCGACGCATCAGCCCAACACCTGAAGCAGATATTTTGTTTAAACATGCAGCTTCTGTAAATTCAGAAATCATTCAATTCAACACCATTGCCAAGAATCTTCTGGCCGATTCATCTGGTGTTATTAATATTGGTTGCACGCCATCACTTGGTCTTGGACTGCTTCCCACAATCATTCGCGATTATCTCTCTGGTCATCCCGGCACTAAATTTAATATTACAAACTTGCAAAGTCAGGAGCTAGAAGCGCAACTCAAAGAGCTGACGTTTGATTTAATTATTAGTTATAACCCTCAAAGTTCTGAGCTGTTTAACAAAGTGATTTTGCATTCCGGTTCTTTGGTTTTGATTTCCCCTTTAAGCAATGCACCGCAACATCAAACCGTGCATCTTTCTTCAATGACACGGGAACCCTTTATTAAAATTAAGAACATGAACAGCAACTCTGTGAATCAGGAGCTAGCTGTATTTTTAGATAATCACCAAATCTCTTTAAATTGGGTTGCTGAAACTGAAACCATGCAAGTTGCAAAGGCCATGGTCGAAAAGGGAGCAGGACATGCAATTATCGATGATTTTAGCGCAGCTGTTCATGGCGAGAATATTTCTGTGCAAGCCATTGAGCCCAAGATAGGCTATGAAATTAGCATGCTGAGTAACAAAGAAAAACCCTTATCGGTGAACGCCAAATCTTTTATAGAATTTATATCTAAGACAGAGAGTTAATTTTGCTAGCTTGCCTGTTAGTTCCTGTAGTCTAGAGGAGGCTCTCGATCACCCAGCAAAGGAACATACTCAAAATTCTCCCCGACTCTTTCTTGATACTCTGCATGAGCAGCCTCAATAATCGAGGGATCTTTAAATATATCCTGGGCAGTATCCGCTAGAACCTGAGCTGCTAACTTGGTGCCTTTCATCCCGATAGATGTACCGCCTGCGGCCACTCCTTGCCAAGAATGACCCGCCGTTCCCGGAACCCAGGTTGCTGTCCTTAGACCTGCCTGAGGAACCACCCAGCTGACATCGCCCACATCGGTTGAACCATAGGTGTGTGCAGTTTTATAGGGAGCAACTTTTTCTTGATCTCCAATTTTTGAGCCTGGCTGCACCATCGTTTGATAGATAGTTTCGGCATATTGCTGCTCTTGTTTGGTGTATTTAATTCCGCCACGTTTAACAAGATTTTTATGCATCACTTTCTGCAAGACATCGTTTGCAAGTTTAGAGTAATTGCCATGCATGACCTCGTGCGTCACGGTTGTTTCTGTTCCAAGGGCTGCACCGTCGGAGGCTTTAACCACCCAGTCAAATATTTCTTGCACTTTTTCTCTGCGGGGGTGCCTCACGTAATAGTAAACCTCAGCAACATCGGGGACCACGTTAGGAGCCAGACCGCCTTTGGTAATCACATAATGGATTCTTGACTCTTGTGGTATGTGCTCGCGCATCATGTTGACCATCATGTTCATGGCTTCCACACCATCTAAGGCAGATCGCCCTTTGTGAGGTGAGCCTGCTGCATGAGCAGAAATCCCAGAGAATTTAAATTTTGCTGATTTATTAGAATTGGATGATTCAGCATTCGCGCCATTACCGCTACTGGGGTGCCAATGCAACACAGCATCCACATCATTAAATAGGCCCGCTCTAACCATGTAAACTTTTCCAGAACCACCTTCTTCAGCTGGTGTGCCATAGAATCTGATAGTGCCAGGAGTTTTAGTTTTTACCAGCCAGTCCTTCACTGCAACAGCAGCCCATGCAGAAGCCGCGCCAAACATATGATGCCCACAAGCATGCCCAGCAATGACATCGTCTCTCTCTTCTTTAAAGGGGGAGGTCGTTTGCATTAAACCAGGCAGAGCATCGTATTCACCGAGGATTCCAATCACTGGACCACCATTGGAGTATTCAGCAATAAAGGCCGTGGGTATGTCTGCTATTCCTGTGGTGATCTTAAAGCCATGAGCTGCTAACTCGGATTGAAGTAACTCGGAACTTTTATATTCCTGATAACCCACCTCTGCAAAATCCCAGATTTTTAGAGCCACTTCCTGAAAAGTATTTTGATTTTTATTGATACTTGCATTGAGAGATGAATCAGCAATGGCCGCAGTAGATAATACTAAGGCAATTAATAAACTTGATTGTTTTTGAAACGAATTTTTTTGCCTACCCATTCTTGTTCTCCTAAATTTTTAAAAATATCTTTATCAGTTGATGTTAGTACTTTTCTTTCCTGTTGAGAATCCTCAACGTAAAAAATACTTTTTACAGCCTCGTTATGCTCGAATAGAGTCGTGCACCCTAAGACGGTTCCTTCGCCATCATTTTTTGCAGACATGGCCACTGGTATTTCAATGCTTGCAGCTTCGCTTGTCACATCCTTTGATTGAAAATCCATCAAGGGTTCTTTACCCCATATGGCCAAGGCCTGCTTGGTCATCAGCCCGGAGACACCTGTGATCAGGCCAATCTCAGAGGGTTGATTTCTAATTTTTTCTAGCATTTGGGCCGTTGCATGCAACATATAGTTATTTAGAGGGCCGCCTGCAAATGGCATGCCGCCAGTGATAGTTTTATCTGTCTTATCTGGGAGATTTAGAGCTTCAGCAAAAAGTTGAACAGCGACCGGGAAGCAGCTATACAGCTCAAAAAGAGAAGGTTTGATTTGGTGTGAGTCTGCACTCTCTAGAAGAAAGTCAGTTGCCAAATATAGTCCGGCTGGTCTAGTGAGATCAGGGCGTTGAGCCACAGCAATCATGTGATTGGTTTCACTAGACACAAGAGGGTAGACCCTTTTGTTTGTCGGCACATTTAATGTATCTGCAAGCTCTTCGCTGCACATAATTAAAGCCGAGGCTTGGTTCACATTCCAGCTGGAGTTATGCAGTTTGTTGTAGGGGTATGCAATTCTTTGATTCTTTTCCGATGGAGTTTTTATCTCCTCTGCTGTAAAAACTTTTTGATTCCAGGCGTGAGGATTTTGTTGGGCAATTTCTGAAAATCGCTCGTAATAGCTGCCAAGAAAATTCTCATGCTCTTGAAGCGTTCTTTGATGTTTATGCCTCATGGCACTTTCAATGATTGCGTAGTAACCAACGGCCATCATCCCCAGCGCCGCTGTCTCCTCTGGGATGTATAGATCTTCTTTTGCTTTGACATAATGATCGGGATTGACAGTCAATTGAATTTCTTCAAATTCCAAGCCCTCCTTAAGCGCTTGAATTTTTTTGTATCGGGCTTCTCCGCCAACAATTAAGCTGGCACGTATATCGCCGTTAATAATTTTTGCACAGGCAGAATTAATTAGATTTTGCTGCAAGACACCTATTTTGGTGACACTTGTTTGGGCGTGCGAGAAGCCATGCTTTTCTGCGATCCATTTCCCTGGATCCCTATAGGCCCAATAACCCTTGGGGACTTGGACCTCATCTATGTAATCGACAATCGATAGATTTTCAGTGTCCTCTATTGCGCTAAGAGCCACCTTTTCCATTAGAATCAAAGCTTCATCTAGCTTGTCAAATGATCCTTTTTGCTGCAGAGAGCCTATGCCAATTAAGACGGGTCTATTTTTCATTTTTTAGACTGAACTACTGAGTAGTATCTCCAGCAACCGTGATTCGATGCAAGAGCCGCTCATGACCATCGTAACCGCCTTCTGCCATATGCATGACCGTGCGGTTATCCCACATGATTAACATATCAGGCTCCCATTGGTGACGATAGACATACTTTTCTTGGCCCATGTGAGAGTAAAGCTCAAAGAGCAACAAGTCTGAGTCTTCTTTTGAGAAGCCCTCAAGCGCTGCTGTATAAACAGGGTTAATAAACAGAGTTTTTCGCCCAGTTTCCCTATGAGTTCGCACCACAGGGTGAGACATTGTTTTATTCGCTTCATCTGAGGTATGAATTTTCATGGTTCTTTTTTTACCTTCTGTGGCGTACACGCCGTCTTTGGCATAAGGCAATTTCGCAGTATGGATGGCACGGACGCCAATTAGGCGCTCTTTCATTTCATCGGACAGATCATCATATGCATCTGCAGTATTCGCAAACAGGGTGTCTCCGCCTTGAGGAGGAATGATTTCAGAGTAGAGCATGGTGGCAGAAGGGGGTTGGTGCTGAAAGGACCAATCTGAATGCCAAGCCCCACCAAAATGCGCAGCCTCTTCATTAGCTTTACGATGAACTTGAACAACATGCGGATGGTCTTGCATGGGAATTAAAAATGGCTCTTCTCCATAGGGCCCAAACAACTGGCTGAAGTTTTCATATTGATCAAGAGAAAGTAATTGCCTGGGAAAGATCGCTACACCGCGAGCGATCCAGTGTTCTCGAATGCGCTCTATTTCTTTATTGGTAATCTGGCTGGCAAGATCTAAGTCCTCAACCTTGATGCCAAGATTGGATGAGCATTGAGAGGGTGTAAATTTCATACCTCTTAATATACCAAAAAATTAACTCTCTACATATTCGCGATATGTCATTCATTTTTTTGGAGCTCTTGCTCGCGCTTTACGCCTTTGTATCAACTTGAATCATGTCAGAATACTTCTATGAATATCAGCGCAAAGAGTTTGTCCTCTGGATTTTTTATAATAGCGAAGGACAAAGGGAAATGTATACTAACTAAAGCTCAGAAATTTGTAACAGCGAATCATCACGAAGGAATGCCGCTCTCACGTATAATCATCACTTACCTAGGTTCTTGCAATAACCATATTGCATCTATGAGTAGAGAAGGATAGTTACGGTGGATATAAGTTTATGTGGAGTTGCAACCATGTTAAATAATATTACAAAGAGTGCCATTGATCTAATTGGTATTTGTATTACAGTCCTAGTCATCAGCTCATGCGCGGGCAGTGGCGGAGCATCAACCTCACCCACAATCACACCGCCAATATCTGTTGGCGCAAATGTGACTGCTGAAACGGATAAAAGATACTTGTTTCAAGACTTTACTCAAAGATGGGATAACTTTGGAGGCGTTAGCGCTATGTATACTTCAGCAACTTTTCAACCTAGTGCAGATTTTATTAGCAATGATAAATACAAGATTGCTGATTACGGCTTTTTAAGACAAATTATTACAGGGCAACATACAGGCGATTCAACAAATGATGGTGAGGTGCCTGCAGGTCCATGGCCAGGTAATGCTGTATGGATGGAAGCAGACTTAAATGGTGATGACCATGTAGATATGTTTTCTATAGGCAATGTTGCTGGTATAGATACATGGAATCCAGACGGCTTATTACTTGCTTGGATAAATGACGGAGAAGGCCATTTTACGTTGTCGCAAGATATATTTGCAGATGGTGTATTCCCTTGTATAAGTAACGGCACTATGTATGAAGAAATAACAGACTATCGTTGCGGAAGTGCTGATGGATATACTAATGGTATGTTGGTTGCTGACTTTAATGGTGACGGTATAAGTGATTATTACGATACTGGAATTTTATATTTAAGTAATGACGGTAAGCTAGAAAACAAAGGGCAATCGAATCTCCCAGATATTTTTTTTTCAGATCATATAGGCCGTGTTTTTGTGCATGATGCTGACGAAGGTGATGCAGATGGTGACGGTGACTTAGATATATTTCTCCCAATTTTCGGCAGTACAAAACATGGCTTTATGGTGGACGGAAGTTATGCAGGTTGTGACGGTTGTAATGAACCATTGCCTTGGGTAATGCTAGTGAACGATGGCGCAGGTAATTTTTTTGCAAATACAAACTTTAATGTTCCTCGGCCTTTAGCAAATGGGGACCAATTATGGGCAACAACGGCCGCAATAGGGGATTTTGACAATGATGGCTTTGGTGATGTTGCAGTAGGGTGGTTTAATCCAGCACTTGCAAGCCAATATGGCTACACAGAAAATAGTGCAGGTGCTGTATTCTTAAATGATGGTAATAATGACTGGCGTAACAGAGCAACTATCGAACTACCTGCTAATTGGTATGGTGCTAATGGTGTTGCTAACGATATGGAGTTATTAGACTTTAATGGTGATGGATACCTGGATATTATTCTAGGCTCTACACAATTGGACCCTAATTATATGGGTACAATATTACAATTCTTCCAAAATAATGCAGGAACTAACTTCTCAGATGTTACGAACAGCATTCATCCTAACCTATCTAAATACGAAACAAGCTCTGGAAGTAACTACGGGAATGGACAGGGCAAAATTAACATACTAGATTTTGACCATGACGGCGATTTAGACATTGTGCATACTAATACAGCAACGTATGCGTTAGTTAATAATGGTGGTGGCACATGGGCATTTTATGATGACTTTATAGACTTAGATTCAGACAGGGTATTATTTCCTGTTGAAATAGACGGTAAGTTTCAATATGACTTTATAGCCAGTACTGTTAGTTGTGATGAGGACCAATGCATAACTGACTTCTTCCAAGTATTAGATCCGCCATTAGCAGAAATGCAAGATGATATAACATCTAAGCCACATGGCTATTCGCAAGATATATTTAACAATCACTACATAATAAGTGATTTAAGAAAGCAATCTAAAGGCACTCAAGTATTTAGCAAAGTAATACAAGGCACTAATTTACTAGGGTATAGCTCCACAAACAACTCAGGTTATGGATTATTTGTAGGCACCATAGAGGGCAATCAAAACGGAGTTATATTTGGGGCTGACTATGAGGACGGAAACAAACATACTGGTTTTGCATTCATTAAAAATACTTTAAGAGCCTCAAATAAAACTAAATGGTATGGCACAGGTTATGCTGATGTAGAAGTACAAAGTGTTAATGCTTTTGTAGAGCATACCCATTTATTAAATAATATTTTTTATAGCACCATAGGATCCTCAATGCACTTTACAAGCGTTAAGAGCTTTTTAGAGCTAGGGAGTCAGTTTAATGTAAAAGTAGACGAGTTCAATATGGGCGACTTAGGTGTATTTGCAGACATTAACTACATAAAAAAATCTAGGTTTGGGACTACATATATTACAGCTGGACTGGATTATTATACTAGTCTGCTAAGTACAAAAATTTACTTTGGTGACTATCTGTCTTATGACGTTGATAACGAACTATTTGTTTCTAAAATAGGATTATTACATTCGTTTGGACCGTTTTACATATCTGTAGACGAGAACTCAGAAAATATGGACAGTTATCGTTTAGGCTTTAATTTAAAATTGTTCCAACCTTAGTTATGACCTAACATTGAGGTTAAGCAGCAACAAGCTGTATTTATTGTATATAATAACGACGAAATTACCTTCAATTAGTTACTTGAAAAATTTATTACGAGGTTTTTATTATTTGGAAATGTAGACAGAATGCAGGCACCAACTTTCTCTCATTCGTTTCGTTACCTCTTAAACGTTGATTTAATAATCTTGGGGCTATAGCTCAGCTGGGAGAGCGCTTGCGTGGCACGCAAGAGGTCGGCGGTTCGATCCCGCCTAGCTCCACCACAGAATAAAGAAATCTTTTACAGACATATTTTTAGTTTGTACACTGAAGATATGAGGCGCCGATTAAAAACTTTTTTAATACTTGCTGCATTATCTGCAAATCTAACTGCAGTGGAACTCCCGCCCCTCAACCCTTTTCTGGCTGACTCCACATATCCTATTGGTCACGGTGATTCAGCTCAACAAGATGCTGTTTTGACGCCTGGACCACTTAATCCAGGAGCTGTTATTCCCTCTGAATTAATTGAATATGCACCTTCAGGGCCTGCACAATTTGGTGCCTATACCTCGGGATCATACCCTGATGGCCGCAGAGTTTTTTGGGCAAATGGTTTGGATAGAATCGTTAAAATCGATTTTGATACCTTTGAGATTTTAACAACCTATTGGTTTGACGGCGTTAAACGCTGGAGCACAAAAGATGCTGATTCAGCCATTCAATATTTTAATAAATCGAATCATGGCATTCGCGCAACATGGAGAGCAGTCAATGAAGCCAAGAAGCTAAAAGATCTCGCGGGGGTTTATACAGTTCTTGATGAGGATAATACTTATTTTATTGCTGATAAAAACGGCACGATTACAGCA
>TARA_B110000967_G_scaffold209485_1_pt1 | contig 10237 bp, 11 predicted proteins | sample TARA_B110000967 | Tara Oceans TARA_B110000967 (sample SAMEA4397903) | marine metagenome | biome: Polar Biome; feature: [DCM] deep chlorophyll maximum layer (ENVO:01000326); material: water (ENVO:00002006), including particulate matter (ENVO:01000060) such as... | depth 35 m
AAACAGATAATGGTGTTGTACACGTTATAGATGCAGTATTAATTCCTTCAAACTTAAGCATTGATGAGTCTCTTAGCATAGAAAATGGACAGTACCTATATTCTATTGATCTTCTTGGTAAAAGAATAAAGAGAACAACATTAAATAAAATTATCTTTGATATATATTCTTCAGGGAATGTAGTTAAAAGGTTTTCTAACAAATAGTTGCGTAACTATTGAATAAACAAAAAAATCACTTTAATAGAGTGATTTTTTTGTTTTAACTAAAAATACATTATGAAAATCTTATTAGTTTTTTTTGCTCCTTTAGTTTTTTTTGCATATTTAATAAATATGTACCTTTTAGCAGATCAAAATGGTTATGATGTTGTGAAAGTTATTGGACAAGTAGAAATACGATCGTATAAGAAAATGATTTATGCTTCATACACACCAAATGATGAAGAAGATAAAGAAAGTTCATTCAGATTAATAGCTAATTATATTTTTGGAGGGAATGCTAATGATGAACAAATAGCTATGACATCACCAGTTGTTATTAAGCCATATAATAATTATGAAATGGCTTTTATAATGCCCAATAATCACACAATTAATTCTTTACCTGAACCTAGTAATGATAAAATAAATCTATATGAAGTTCCTTCATCAATTAAAGCTGCAATAACCTATTCAGGATATACTGATAGTACAAAAGAGACTAAAATGAAAATGTTACTCATTAAAGAGTTAACTAAATATAATATTGATTTCGATAATGATTTTGAAGTTTTTGTTTACGATGCCCCTTATAAATTTATTAATCGACGAAATGAAATTGTTGTTAGCGTCAATATGAAATCTGAAAATAATCTAAAATCTGAAAGAAATGAAATAATTTATCTAGGTGGAGGATGCTTTTGGTGTACGGAAGCAATTTTTGAGAATGTAATTGGTGTTGAAAGTGTTGTGTCAGGTTATGCGGGAGGTATCATTAAAAATCCTACATATAAAGAAGTGGCATCTGGAAAAACTAACCATGCTGAAGTCTGTAAAATTGAATACAATCTAAATGATATAAGTTTAGAAAATATATTAAAAATATTTTTCTCAGCTCATGATCCTACTACAATTAATAGTCAGGGAAATGATTATGGCAAGCAATATAGATCTATTATATTATTTCCAGATTCAAGTCAGAAAGGCTTGATTGAACAAGTAATTAACAACATGAATAATTCAATTTTTAACGGAAATATTGTTACACAAACTGAATACATCCAGGAGTTCTATATTGCAGAAAAATTTCATCAAGATTATTATGAAAAAAATAAATCTACTCGATATTGTAGAATTATAATTTCTCCAAAGATTGAAAAGTTTAAAAAGGAATTAGAGGAATTTTATAAATAAATTTCAAGTAGTACTAATACTTGGGATAAATTTTATAAAAACAACTAATTCCAAATTATAACAGAAGTATAGACCACTTTACCTCAAAGTTAATTTGTAAATTACAAAAAATTGCAATCTATTATGAAGAAAACAGCCATTATTCGTTGTGAACATTTTAATTCCGCTCACAGATTAAACAATAATAATTGGAGTGATGAAAAAAACCGTAGAGTTTTTGGTAAATGTAATAATGCAAACTACCATGGTCACAATTATGAATTAGAGGTTAAAGTAATTGGTATTTGCAATATTGATACTGGTTATGTGATTGACACAAAAGTTCTATCTGATATTATAAAGGATAAAGTCCTAAACAGATTTGATCATAAAAATCTAAACTTAGATACGAAAGAATTTGAAAATTTAAATCCAACGACCGAAAATATTGCAATGGTTATATTTAACACTCTTAGGCCAGAGTTAGATGAAAGTCTAGAATTGAAAATAAAGCTTTATGAAACGCGAAGGAATTATGTTGAATATCCTTACATGTAATATTTTTGATTAAGAATATTAGATAATTTAAAAATATTTACAAACTTTATATAATCACAGAAACTTTCTAATACTAATAAAAACAAAAATCATAAGTGTGTACACTATAAAAAAGTTGAAGATATAGTCTATATATCCAATAACTAACATAAAACTTATTATTAATAATTGAAAGCCTAATCCAAATGTAGATAAAGCCGTCATTAGTGTTTTTGGAAATTGTTTAGCATAGGGCGCTTGAGAATCTAGTTTGTAAATTAATTTATCAAACTGACCATAAAGAGCTTTGTATATTCCGAAAAGGATGTTTACATTTTCTTGTTTTTCACCTTCCAAAGCTATTGGAGATTTATATTCAAACACCCTACTAGTAGTATCACCATTACACTTGTTTCTCAAAATTACATAGTAATAATTATATAAAGTTCCTTGTAGTTGAATTCCTAAAAATGCTAAAATGGCGAATATAAAGCTAACTTCTGTAGTATACCAAATAGACGATAAAATACAGAAATTTAGAATTATATCGGCTATAGAATCTAGGTATCTCCCAGTATACGAAGGTGTTTTTTTAACTCTAGCTAGCTCTCCATCGGCTGCATCTAGTATCGATTTAAATATTAGAAAAAAAGCAGCAGACCAATAATATCCTAGCAAAATAGAGGCAATGGCTATTAACCCTGAGATTATAAACCATACTGTAACATCAATAGGTGTATATCTAGTATCTTTAAGTGAATTAGCTATAAGTCTTGCTATAGGTCTTCCGTAATCAGAAAGGTCTATAAATCTATGTTCAATAGGTAATTTTGACATGTTCTATTTACGCATTTTTTTTTGGTGGTACAGTTAATTTATTTTTGTAAATCTACAACAGTTAACTAGATATAGTCTAAATTTAAATATTATTTTTGTTTAATAGATATAGCATCTAATTAAACAATAATTTAGGTTAATTTAAAGAGTTATCAAAAACGTTATAACAAAATATACTTTAAGTATTTATGAATACGATAGATCACAAACAAATTCTTAAAAAGTAAAAAGATGAAATTGAAAACAGAAAATTCAGGTATTATTAACCGTTCTATTATCAGTGATTTTTCGATTGATGATATAGATAACGATCATACATACACTGGAATAGAAACACCTATGAAAGAAGATGCATTTCTATTATCTGACATAGATAAAAAAGAAAAAATTTCTGCTTTATTTGAGCAAATAATGATGGTTATGGGGCTTGACCTTAAAGATGATTCTTTAAAGGATACTCCTAAAAGAGTAGCTAAAATGTATATTGATGAAATTTTCTCTGGACTTAACCCAATTAATAAACCTACGATTTCATTATTTGAAAACAAATATCAGTACAATCAGATGCTAGTAGAAAAGAATATTACGTTCTATTCTAATTGTGAACATCATTTTGTTCCATTTACTGGTCAAGCTCATATAGCATACGTTTCTTCAGGTAAAGTTATTGGACTTTCTAAACTCAATAGAATTGTGCAGTATTATGCAAAAAGACCACAAGTACAAGAACGATTAACAAATCAAATAGCAATTGATTTAAAGAATATTTTAAATACTGAAGATATTGCCGTTATTATTAATGCAAAACATTTATGTGTTTCTTCTCGTGGAGTTAAGGATGATACATCTGCTACTGTAACCTCTTATTATGGAGGAGTATTTAAAATGCCTCATAAAATTACTGAACTTCAAAATTATTTAAAGTAAAACTCAGTTTAGCTAGAATTCTAAGAATATATTTCCATTTATGATGTAAAAACTAAGCTATTATTCCATAAAAGAGACTATTTCATTTATGAAATCTTGAATTATAATGAGTAACTATTTAGACATTTATCAGCCCTCCACTATAAATAAGACTGTATTCTGCGATAAAACTCTAATTATTTCATTTAAAATTAAATGATTTTTTTATGATAGTTCGAACTAATATCAATTTTAATATTAGTGTTTAAGTAGTTTTGTTTAACTTTGATAGGTAAAAATTAAACATGAAAATGAAAGTTTCGATATTTTGGTTTAGGCGAGACCTCAGACTTAAAGATAATACAGCATTATATAATGCGCTGAAATCGGGTTTTCCTGTTATACCTATTTATATTTTTGATGAAGATATACTTAATGGATTAGCAATAGATGATGCAAGGGTAAATTTTATTTATGATAGTATAGAAAACGTTAATAGTTTATTAAATACTTATAACAGCTCTTTAAGAGTTTTTAAAAGTTCTGTTACTGAGGTTTGGGAAACTATTTTAAATGACTATGATATACAAGATGTATATATAAATGAAGATTATGAGCCTTATGGATTGGAAAGAGACAGACTTTTATCATCTATGCTCGAGCAAAAGAAAGTAACATTTAAATCTTTTACTGATCATGTAATTTATAAGCCAGGGAAAATTGTAAAAGAAAACAATTCACCTTATACTATATTTACTCCTTTTAAAAATAAGTGGCTTAAGCATTTTACTGTTAATCCTATATCTATATTACCCATAGCAAACTACACAAATTTAGCTAATATAATTTTCGATTTCCCAACATTATCAGATTTAAACTTTTCTCCGAATAAAATTAAAGTACAAAAAATAAATTTAGCCAGTTTAGATGATTACTCTGTTATGCGAGATTTCCCTGCATTAAATGGAACTAGTTTTTTAGGACCACATTTGCGTTTTGGCACTGTTAGTATTAGATCTATAATTAGTGAGCTTAAACCTAGTAATGCTATATTTTTGAGTGAATTAATTTGGAGAGAATTTTTCATTCAAATATTGGTGTATTATCCTAATGTAATTACTGAGAATTTTAAATCTAAATACAATGGTATTGAATGGGTTAATAATGAAGATGAATTTAAATTATGGTGTGAAGGCGAAACGGGTTACCCAATTGTTGATGCAGGAATGAGACAGCTTAATCAAACTGGATATATGCATAATAGAGTTAGAATGATTACCGCTAGCTTTTTGTGTAAACATTTACTGATTGATTGGAGATGGGGCGAGGCATATTTTGCACAAAAACTTTTAGATTATGAATTGGCATCAAATAACGGAAATTGGCAATGGGTAGCAGGTACTGGTTGTGACTCAGCTCCATATTTTCGAGTGTTTAGCCCTAATGCTCAAACTTTAAAATTTGATTCGGAATTAAAATATATTAAACATTGGGTTCCGGAGTTAAACGAAATTAATTACACTCCAATCATAGATCATAAATTTGCAAGACAAAGAGCCTTGCATGCATATAAAACTGGGTTACAAAATAATCCAAAATAAAAACAACCAACATGTTCAATATATTTAAAAGAAAAACAGAAAAAGAAAAATTAGAAAACAAATATCAAACTTATTTGAAAGAAGCTTATAAGCTCTCAAAAACAAATCGATCTGCCAGTGATGCTAAAATAGTTGAAGCAAATAAGGTTTTAGAATTAATTGAAAAACTAAGTTAATTATGGCATTTTATCAATTTGAACAAACACAAAAAATAAATACTACTAAGGAAGATTTATGGACTTTTATTTCTTCTCCAGCGAATTTGAAAAAAATAACACCCTCTTATATGGGCTTTGATATTACTTCTAAAAATCGGTCTGATAAAATGTACGAAGGAATGTTAATAAGCTATATTGTTAAACCAGTTTTAAACATTAAGACTAAGTGGGTAACCGAAATTACTCATATTAATCAAGGCAATTTCTTTATTGATGAGCAACGAATGGGGCCTTACAAATTATGGCATCATCAACATTTTATAGAAGAAATTACTGGTGGTGTATTAATGACAGATATTGTAAGCTACATTCCACCTTTCGGTTTTATTGGATCAATTGCAAATAAATTGTTTATAAAAAATAAGTTGAAAAAAATTTTTGATTTCAGAAACCAAGCTTTAGAAATAAAATATGGAATTTACAATCATTAATTTTTTAGAATTATGAAGGTAAATTTAACTGAAATAATGAATTGGGATAATAGCTTTCGTTTAAAGTTTATCAACTCAATTTCTGGATATAAAGCTGTACATTTAATAGGTACAAAAGGGAAAGATAATTCAACTAATTTGGCAATATTTAACTCAATTGTTCATATAGGATCTTCACCACCGTTAATCGGATTTATTATGCGACCATTAACAGTAGAACGAAATACATATAATAACATCATGCATTCTGGTTATTATACAATTAACCATGTGCATAATTCATTTTTAGAACAAGCACATTTTACATCTGTTAAATTTGATAGCTCTGTTTCTGAATTTGATGAGTGTAATTTAACTGCTCAATATTCAAATTCTTTTTCAGCTCCTTTTGTAGCAGAAAGTAGTATTAAATTAGGAATAAAACTAGAAAGTGATATTGAGATTGAAACAAATGGAACTCGCTTGATTATTGGGAGAGTTCAAGAGGTTTTTATTGATGAAGATTTTATTGAACCTGATGGGCAAATTGATTTAGAGCTTGCCAAAGACATCTGTGTTACCGGCTTAAATCAATATTCAGTTGTGTCAAAGACTTCAAAGATACCTTATGCTAGACTGTCAGAAGTTCCTAACTTTAAAACTGAAAAGCGACCAGACAATGTTGTTTTTGATGATGAGACACAGTCATATAACTCAAGTTTATTACCTTATGGAACTAATGTTGGGGCTCCAAGTATTCAGCCTTTAGGCTTAACTAAATGGGTAAATTCAAATGTAAATAGTTTTAATCATACTTTTAAAAATAAAATAGAATTGATTAAAAAGGAATACCAATCTTTAATCGTAGAATACGAAATAAATGATTTGATTTATAAGGCGAATATTAATTTTGAGCCTATTATTGGTATGGAGTATCACTTATATTTTTCTGATAAGATTGGAGAAAACTTTCTATCTCTAATTTCGCCAGAAAGTTGGAAGATGAAGCACCTAGGATCCTTCATTTTAAATAATGATAAAACATGGGTAAAAATTAGCGAATGAAAACGTGTACTAGAATCGATATTCGTCCAAAAATTATAGGAATTAATACTATGTTAAATATGAGTATTGAAGAAGATTTTCAAAACTCAACACTTAGACCTATAATTAAATTGCAACATGAATTACTACTAGTATACATTAAGGGATATTTAATTAGTAATAAAAAAAGATTTAATGAGTTATCTAATTTAAAAAAATTAGAAATTTTAACACTTATTTTTAAAAACGACAATTCATTAAAGACAGAATTAAAAGGCATTATTATAGGACATTTTACTACAGATGAATTTATTATTTATTGCACCAATAAGACTGAGTACAATAAAAGAATATTAGCTATGATTAGACAAAGAATTACTAGTGTTATTGATTCTGTTTAAATACTTGATTAGCAAGAATATTTTTGGAACTTTAGAACATTTTTCTTCATAAGAATCACTCTAAATTTATAAATAAATGAAGATATTACTTACAGGAGCTACTGGATACATAGGAAAAAGACTACTACCCGTTTTAGTTGATGCTGGTCATGAAGTTGTTTGCTGTGTTAGAGATAAAAGCAGGTTTAATCCAAGTGAAGCTATTAAACAAAAGATTAAGATTATTCAAATTGATCTTTTAGATATAGAATCTTTGTATAAAATCCCAAATGATATTGATGGCGCATACTATTTAGTCCATTCGATGTCTAAATCAACGGAATATGAAAAACTTGAGCTAGAGTGTGCAATTAATTTGAGATCTGCTCTAAATGAAACCAATACGAAACATGTAGTTTATTTAAGTGGTATTGTAAATGAATCTGAATTATCAAATCACTTAGCTTCAAGGAAGAATGTTGAATTAGAATTAAATAAAGGAAATTACAATTTCACATCTTTAAGAGCCGGAATTATAATTGGGTCAGGAAGTGCTTCTTTTGAGATTATACGCGATATAGCTGAAAAACTACCAATTATGGTTGCACCAAAATGGCTTAATACTAAATGTCAACCCATAGGGATTTCAGATGTTATTAGATTTCTCTCAAGATCAATATTCAATGTAAAAACTTTCAATAATAATTTTGATATCGGTGGACCTGATATCCTTTCATATAAAAATATGCTACTAGAATATAGCAGAATTAGGGGATTGAAGCGAAATATTTTCATAGTACCAGTTATGACTCCTAGGCTTTCTTCCTACTGGCTTTACTTTGTAACTTCAACCTCCTATAAATTGGCAGTTGCTTTAGTAAACAGCATGAAAGTTGAAGTTATTTGTCGAGATACCACTATTAATAATATTTTGGAGGTAAATCCTCAAAGTTACAAACAAGCAATAGCAAATGCTTTTAGAAAAATTGAATCTAATCATGTTGTTTCCAGTTGGAAAGATGCTTATTCAAGTAGTGGTAATACTGATTACATTACAGATTCTATTAATGTGCCAACTTTTGGTTGTTTTATTGATCAAAGAAAACGAGTATTTATAAACAAAAAAGAGTGCATAGAAAAAATATGGAGTATAGGAGGCGAAACAGGTTGGTATTATGGCGATTGGCTATGGAGACTGAGAGGTCACTTAGATAAACTTTCTGGTGGCGTAGGACTCAGAAGAGGTCGTACTAATAGAAATTCTTTACAAGCTGGAGAAGCACTAGACTTTTGGCGAGTCTTATATGCCAATAATAATGAAGGCCGCTTATTGCTCTATGCTGAAATGAAATTACCTGGTGAAGCTTGGCTAGAATTTAAAATTGTTAATGATACTTTAATTCAAACAGCAACATTTAGACCGCTAGGTTTATTGGGAAGATTATATTGGTATTCTGTATTAATATTTCATGGTATTATATTTAAAGGTATGTTAAAAAAACTAACTACATAAGATGTTTAAAAGAACCTTACTTTTTTTGATTTTAAACTTCTCAGCTCTAGCTATAGGGAGTGTTTTTACAAACAGTGGTGTTTCCTCAGATTGGTATCAAAACTTAAGTAAAGCTCCATGGACACCACCAGGTTGGGTGTTTGGAGTAGCATGGTCTTCAATTATGTTTTTTTTTGCTATCTATATGGCATATCTCGTTAAATTGAAGCAAAAAAAAGGAATACTAATTCTTTATAGTATTCAATGGATATTAAATATAACCTGGAATCCTATATTTTTTTATTTACACGAAATTTTATTTGGTTTAATATGTATTTCTAGCCTTACAGTTCTTATAGCTGTATTATTTTTTAAGTTTTGGAAGGAACAAAAAACTAAAACACTTCTTTTAGCTCCTTATGCTATTTGGTTAATTATTGCAACATCATTAAACGCTTATATTTATTTATACAACTGATGTCAGAAAATTAATCTATTGGCTAAAAACATCTTTTGTTCAGTCGAATTAATATACCAAATATAGATTATTCAGTTATGATTTAAAATTACTCACTATGTTCATGCACCACAGATATCATAAATTCATTATTCTTCAAGCTGTTAATTTCAAGTTTAGATTTACACTCTCATATAGAGACATTGAAGAGCTAATGAACATCATAGGTGTTAAGGTTGATTATTCGAATTAGTCCAAATTCTTTGAAGACTTACAAATCTATAATTCAAATATAATTTTAAGATGGTGGTCAAATTAATGCGACAGAACCTTATATTTCGTTTAGTATTTTTACTTTAGTCTTAAACAAAATAAGCTATATTTGCGTAGAGTTTATTATTCGTTAAAGAACCCAAACTTATGAAGTTCATTTTATTTTTCGCATTTATCTTTTTAACATCAATGGTAATTTCACAAGACAATTCATCAAATGAAGTAATTGAAAGTGAAAAAAAAGTTCCAATCTCTAAATCTATAAAGGACAAGAAAACAAATACTATTCAATTTGAAATTTTAGAAACTAAAGACGGCTTTCAGATTAGAAAATACCCAGAAATAACAGTGGCATCAACAGAATTAGGTAGCAACTCATATTCAAATAACTCTAGTATTGGGTTTCGTAAAATTGCATCCTATATATTTGGAGGTAATAGCTCAAATGAACAAATTGCTATGACTTCTCCTGTACAAATGAATTTAGGTTCTTCGCCCACTATGAGCTTCTTCATGCCAGTAAATATAGACACCAAAGATCTTCCGACACCTAATAGAAAAGATGTATATCTGAGTATCCAACCTTCTAAAATTGTAGCTGTTATAGCGTTTTCGGGATGGGCATCAGATAGAGTTTTAAAAAAACAGTTCAGTCTTTTAAAAGAGAAATTGAAAAAAGAATCGATAGAATTTGATGATAGCTATAGCT
>TARA_B110000967_G_scaffold128422_1_pt1 | contig 10197 bp, 10 predicted proteins | sample TARA_B110000967 | Tara Oceans TARA_B110000967 (sample SAMEA4397903) | marine metagenome | biome: Polar Biome; feature: [DCM] deep chlorophyll maximum layer (ENVO:01000326); material: water (ENVO:00002006), including particulate matter (ENVO:01000060) such as... | depth 35 m
CCCATGCACCATCTTAAAGATTCTACAATATTAGATTTTCCACATCCATTAGGACCAACTATTCCCGTTAGACCATTTTCTATATAAAAATTCGTTTTATCAAAGAAGGATTTAAAGCCAGATATTTCTAATTTTTTAAATTTCATTATAAAAGTTTATCAATTGCTAACTTAAAAGATTTATAATCTCTTTTTCCCTCATATTTTTTTTTGTTTAAATAGACTGTAGGTGTTGATTTTACATTGTATTTTTTTTGAGCTTCAATTCTATCATTAAGTATTTTTTCTTCTAAATCTTTGTCTGCTAGACACCTATTCATTTGATTTTCTGATAAGTTAAATTTTTTACCAATTTTTTTTATTGATGAATTAATAACTTTTATGTCAGAACCTATAGCCCATTTGTTTTGTTTCTCGTAAATCTTACTTAAAAATTTCATATTTGTTTTACTTTCAGGTGTGCATTGTAATATTTTTTCTGCATTTAAAGCAGCAATATCAAGAGGGAAAGCATAGTGTTCAAATTTTACTTTACCTATACTTATATATTCATTTTCTAATTTTTCATAAATTGTTCCATGAAAATCTGCACAATGCGGACAAGTTAAAGAAGAAAAAACTTTAACTACTACAATGTTATTAGAACTATTTTTACTTTGTGTTGCTTGATCACAGTTTGTGATAATAAAAAACAAAGATATATAAAAAATATTTTTAATTATTTTTAGCATTATAAGCTTCAATTAGTTTATGTAATGAGTTTTTAAGCTCTACGTTGTTAATATTATTTAATTTATTATTATAAATTGGTTTTTTTTCATTAATTCGTGGTTTTAGTTTAACCTCTCTTTTTTTTTGTACGACCCTAAGCTTAACTTCTTTAATACATTTGAAGCCAAAAAAACTATTAATTTTATCTATAATTTCTTGTTTGCTATATTCCACAGTTAATTCATTTCCATGGATAACATTTAACACTAGAATTCCATTATTCATTTCTTTTCCTATCTTGATTGTATTAGGATAACATGCATCAGATATGTCTTTACCAACCATTTTACTCCAGTTATCAATTATTTTAGAGAAGTTATAACTACCTTTTTTAAGGATTTTTTTTAGACCTTGAGGAATAGATCTGGAAAAAGGTCTTAAACCTTGTATGTAAGTATTGTTATTGTTATTTTTATTTTTGCTATGCATCTTCACAATAATTTATCAAAAAATATTCTAGCTTGGTATGATAATAACCACCGAGTACTACCATGGCGTGTTAGCAATAAATCAACAAAAACGCTTTATTACAGGCTTTTAAGTGAATTTATGTTGCAACAAACTCAAGTTAAAACAGTTATCCCTTATTTTAAAGTTTTCTTACACAATTTCCCTACCTTGAAGGCGTTATCACTATCAAATGAAACTCAGGTTTTGAAGCTATGGGAAGGCCTTGGATATTACAGGAGAGCAAAAAATCTTTTAGCAACTTCAAAAATACTAGTTAATGAGCATAATTCTAAATTACCAAAAAATTTAATTGATATTAAGAAATTACCTGGAGTAGGTGATTACACAGCTAATGCATTACTGGCTTTTATTCACAACTATCCAACGATAGCTATTGATGGAAATGTTAAGAGAGTATTTTCTAGAGTTCTTAATAAAAATGAGAGCAAGATAAACTTTGATAAACTTATAGAAAGCAATAAAGAAAATCTTATGAAGACAAAAAGAAATTCAGATTTTGTTGAAGCTTTGATGGAGTTTGGGGCATTAATCTGCAAGCCAAAAGAACCAAAATGTTTTAATTGTAATATAAAAAATATGTGTAAATATTATAAATCTGATAAAAAATTTAAACAAACAAAAAAAATAAGAGTAAAAGTAAAAAATTATAATATATTTTGTTACGTAGATAAAATAAAAAAAAAAATTGCTTTATCAAAAAAACATAATTTGGGTTTTTTAAATAAATTTTACTTACCTCCTATGAGAGAATCATTCAGTAATAAGAAAATAAAAAATTGGAATTTTCATTCAAACTTTAAAAATTATATTTCAAATAAAAAATTAAATATTAATTTATATTATAAGTTTTCTTTAAAAATACCTTCACAGCATTACTGGTTTTCGTTAACAAAAAATAATGAATTTATTCCATCGTTTACCAAAAAAATATTTAAAGTAATTTCAAAAATAAATTAATGAAAAAAAAAATTGCAATTATTGGAGCAGGAATCGGAGGCCTTACATTGGCAAATTTGCTGCAAAAAAAATCCAACTTTGAATTTATTATTTATGAAAAAGAAAAAAATTTAAATTTAGAAGAAGGATTTGGAATTCAACTTGCTGTAAATAGTATTTCTATTTTGAATAAAATAGGTTTCAATGGCTTGAATAAATCAGAAATTTACAACCCAAGTAAACTAGATTTTTATTCTAACGAAGATAAAATATGTGACTTAAACCTAACACAATTTAATAGTGCGATAGAAAAATATACAACACTTAAAAGATCTATTTTAATTAAGTTTTTAAAGGATAAATTATTTTCAAATTTAATAAGATTTAATAAGACAGTTGAGAGTGTTCAGCAAAATCAAAATACTATAAAAATAAATTTTGAAGATGGAGAGAGTCCAGAAGTAGACTATCTCGTAGTTTCTGATGGTATTTACTCAAAAACTAAGTCAATTATAGAAAACAAGACTTATAATTCTAATTACTATGGAGCTCTAGCAATTAGAACGTTAGTACAGTCTCATGAAGTTATAGGCTTTAATAAAAAAAACATTTCTCTTTTAATGAGTGCAAATGCCCATATGGTTTTGTACCCTATAAATAAAAAAGAGCATAATCTTGTTGCGATTATTAGAAGAAAAATTAAAAACTTTTCGGACAGTAAAAACTTAAATTTTATAAAAACAATTTTGAAAGATACTATTTTAAAAAAAAACAATCATTTAAAATCACTATTTAGCAACAAACTGTATTGCTGGCCTATTTACACCTCTAAAGATCCAATTAAATCTAAGCTTAAAAATGTTTTTTATCTTGGTGATGCTTTTTATACGTTTCCACCAACAATGGCTCAAGGTGCATCGCAATCAATTGAAGGAGCAATAGAATTGTTCCAAGTCCTTGAAAAAGATTCTAATGATAAACAAAATTTATATTTTATTAATAGATTAAACAGAACTAAAATTATAAACAAAAGATCAAATTTTAATTTCTTTGTCTTTCATCTTTCCAATAAGTTATTAGTTAGTTTTAGAAATTTGATATTAAAAAAAATAATTAATAGTAAAGAATTTATTAAAAGCTATTTAGGTAAAGTTTTTAGAAAATAGTTTTTGTCTTAAGTTATCAATCGGTAATATTGAACCTTCGATATTGTAGTGCCAGTAAGTCCATCCATTACAGCTTTCAGCCCCCAATATCTTCGCAGCAACCTTGTGAATAGAACCTTCATTTTCTTGACATTTAATACTTCCGTCAGCCATTATTTTAGCATTATATTTTTTTTTATGATCAAATAATATCATACCAGGTTCTAGAATACCCATTTCAACTAATGAACCAAATGGAATTCTTGGTTTTGACTTATTATTTTGAATTGTATCTAAATAATTATCTTCAATTGGTTTTACTTCTTCAAGTCTTTTTTTAGCGGCTGAAAAATATTTTTTTTCTTTTTCGATTCCATAATAAATTCTACCTAGTTTTTTAGCTACCACAGCAGTTGTACCAGTTCCAAGAAAAGGATCAAAAACTGAATCTCCTTTGTTTGTTGTTGCTAATATTATTCTATACAAAAGACCTTCTGGTTTTTGAGTTGAATGAATTTTTTGACCATTTTTTTTAAGTCTTTCTTTGCCACTACAGATAGGAAGCATCCAATCAGACCGCATTTGAAGATCGTCATTAAAACATTTTAACGATTGATAATTAAAATTATATTTTGATTTTTTATTTTTTGATGCCCAAATTAAAGTCTCATGGGCGTTAGTAAACCTTGTTCCTTTAAAGTTAGGCATTGGGTTATTTTTTCTCCATATAACGTCATTTAATATCCAATAATCTAAATTTTGAATGTGATACCCGAGTCGAAAAATATTATGATACGATCCTATAACCCAAATAGAGCCATTGTCTTTTAATATTCTTTTACATTCAATAAGCCAAGCTTTGCAAAAATTATCATAATGTTCAAAGCTTTTAAATTGATCCCATTTATCATTTACACCATCAACTTTGCTATCATCTGGTCTTTTCAATTTTTCGCCAATTTGCATATTGTATGGTGGATCAGCAAAAACCAAATCAAACGTTTTGTCTGGAATTTTTTTTAGGACCTTTAACGAATCTCCATTAGAAATTGTATTAAATAGTTTTGACATTTTTTAATTCAACTTGAAATTGAATCAGACGTCAATCAGTTTTAGGAAAAATAACTAGTCCCTTGTGGTCTAGGTTTTTATTTTAACAACATCTTGTGTATCGGTTTAAATCCTTTTCGGTGATGTGAGGTTATGCCAAATTTCTTTAACCCTTCTATATGAGCCTTAGTTCCGTATCCAAAATTTCTTTCCCAAGAATAATGGGTAAATTTTTTTGATAATTTAATCATAAGCAAATCTCTGTATGTTTTTGCAATAATTGAAGCTGCTCCAATACATTTAATTTTCTCATCCCCTTTAATAATTGTTTTATAATTTTCTAATCCACTCGGTGCAAAAGGTCCGTCTATTAAAATTTGTTCAGGTTTTTTTTTTAGTTTATTTATAGCCCTTTTCATTGAAAGTAATGAAGCTTGTAAGATATTAATTTTAAAGATTTCCTCAACGGATGCCAAACCAATTGAATAGTATGAATTTTGTTTAATTAATTCTGCTATTTTTAATCTATTTTGAAAATTAATTTTTTTTGAGTCTTTAATTAATTTTAAATCTATTTTATCACTAAGAATTACTGCAGCTGATACAACAGGACCTGCCAAACAACCTCGGCCCACTTCATCGACACCAGCTATTATTAAATTATCTTTCAATTTTAATCTTTAAATCTAAAATTTTTTTTCTAATCATTTTAAAATCTGTCCATGACAATTTTTTTTGGTCAGGCTGCCTCATTAAAAAAGCAGGGTGAAAAGATGAGATAACTAAAGTATTGCAATTTCCTATTTTTTTTTCAATCCACTTACCTCTAACTTCTGATATAACTTTATCGTTACCAATAATTGCGTTTAAAGCAGTACTTCCAAAAAGAATTAAAATCCGAGGATTTATAATCTCTATATGTTTAATCAAGTAGGGGAGGTAGCGATCTATTTCCTCCTTAGTTGGATTTCTATTTTCAGGCGGCCTAAAGTTTACTACATTAGAAATATAAACATTATCTCTATTTAAATTAATTGATAAAAACATTTTATCCAGCAGTTCACCCGTTCTTCCAATAAATGGCACACCTTCTAAGTCTTCGTTTGCTCCTGGACCTTCTCCTATAGCCATAATTTCTGCATTGGGATTTCCATCTGAAAATACAATATTAGTTGAGTTTTTTTTTAATTCACAATTTTGGATTTTACTTATTGTATCTTTAAGTTCTTGAAGTTTTTTACTTTTAGGACTTTTAATAGCCAAATTATTATTAATTTTATATCGATTTATAGCTTTATTTTCATATATTAGGTTATGATTAATTAAACCGTAATATTTAATTAATTTTATTAATTTAGAATTAATTTTTTTTGTCATATAAATAATTATGAAAAACTTAAAAGCTCAATTCAAGATAATAATCTATTTATTTTTATTATTAAATACCTCTAATATTGTTTTAGCTAAAAATTTAGATCAATTTTCTAACCCACTTGATGTCTCTAACTATTTTTCAGGTATTTTGTCTATAAATGACAGTCAATATAAAAAATCTTACTCTTACTTGAAATCATTAAATAATCTAGAAGATAGTCATTACAACTATTCTCAATATTATCTATATTCTTTAGTTTCTCTCGGTAAGTTCAAAGATGCTGCCAAATACTCTAAAAAATTAAATGATAAAAAACTTGATAGTTTTGAGAGTAATTTAATAAGCGTAGTTTATTACCTTGAAGATAAAGATATTAAAAATGCTTTATTTTATCTAAAAAAATTAAAAGGTAAAAACCCACCAGGTTCAATTCAAAATTTATTATCATCATCGTTAAATGCTTGGATTAATTTCAGAAATATTTCCGATCTTAAGTCAGGGCTTATACTTTTAAATACCATCCCAAAAAATTTTGAAAATATAAAAAATATTCAAGAAATTTTTGCTTATTGTTACTTTGATTCTCCTAAAACAGATGAAATATTCAAAAAATTAACGACACGTAACGATGTTAATTATTCGAGATATAATTTTTTTCACATAAATTATTTAATTTCAAAAAATAAAGAAGAAAAAACAAAAGAAGTTATTAAGTCTTCGCTTGAAAGGTACCCTAAAAATTTAACTCTCAATCAATTAAAAATAGATCTCGAAACAAGAAAAACGTTTAACAATCAATTTGATTGCAAAAATCCAGCAGATATAATTGCTGAAATATTATATGTAACATCTAGTGTTCTAGCTGCAAAAAAAAACTTTGTAGGGTCAAATTTCTATATAAATCTAGCTAAATATTTAAACTCAAATTTGGCTTCATTCGATACGTTACACGCGGAAAATTTTTATCTCATGCAAGAGTTTGAAGAAGCAAAAAAAATTTATATTGAAATAAAAAAGAAGGGTGCCGCCTATAACTGGTACGCATCAAAAAAAATTGCATCTATTTATATTAAGCAAGAAAAAAAAAAAGACGCTATAAATAGTATAAAAAAAACATTCGAAAAAATAGTTTATCCAACAATTTATGAAATATTCGACTATGCTGAATTTTTAAAAAATAACGAAAAATACGAAGAATCAATTAAATATTACTCACAAGTATTAAGTTTAATTAAAACAACAGATAATCTCTACGGACAAGTAATGGATGGTAGAGGTATTGCCTATGATAGAACCGATCAATGGGGTAAAGCCGAAATTGATTTAACTAACTCATTAAAGAAGTCGCCGAATGATGCATATGCAATTAATTATCTTGCTTATTCTTGGATTGAGAAAGGTATTAATGTAAAAAAATCTTTAGATATGCTCAGGAAGGCAAATAAACTAAAACCAAACGATGGCTATATAATTGATTCTTTAGGTTGGGCTTTATTTAAATTAAAAAACTACAAAGAATCAAAACAACAATTGGAGTTAGCGGTTACATATATGGCTTCAGACCCAGTAATTAACGATCATTATGCCGATGCGCTTTGGATGAACAACAAAGCTTTACAAGCGCGATACTACTGGAATTATGTTTTGAACCTAAAAAAAACAGAAGAAAAACTAAGAAAAAAAATAGAAAAAAAATTATTATTTGGACTTAAAAGTTAAATAATTAATGATTAAATCATACTGTAAAATTAATTTATTTCTAAAAGTAATAAAAAAAAATAATAAAGGGCTACACCATATACAATCCACAGCAATGCTCATAGATCTGCACGACACAATAAATATTACAAAAATAAAAAAAAAAAAAGATAGCATCATTTTTAATGGTTTTTTTAAAAAAAACATTAATAACAAGTCAAACACAGTAATTAATGCATTGTCTGTATTAAGAAGTCAAAAGTGTATAGATGTTAAACAAAAATATAAGATTGTTATAAATAAAAAAATCCCAGTGTTTGCTGGTCTTGGAGGAGGCACAGGTAATGCTGCAAGTATAATTAAGTATTTTTTAAAAGATAGAATAAATTCTAGATTATTAAAAATACTTGAAAATAAGATAGGTTCAGATTTAAGATTATTTTTTTTTAACCATTCCTTTCAAAAAAATTTAAAAAAAATTATATTGTTTAAAAAAAAATACACATTTTATTTTATATTAGTTTACCCAAACATTAAAAGTTCAACAAAACAGGTTTTTTCGAAAGTAAAAAAATTTAGCCCGCCACTTAAAATAGATCCATCTAAAATAATTTCAAAAAATAAATACAACAGATTTTTAATAAATGAATCTAACGATCTGCAAAAAATTGTAGAAAAAAAACATAAAAAAATACAAAGTATCCTTAATTTAATAAGGCTTCAAAAAAACTGTTTATTTTCAAGAATGACAGGATCGGGATCTGTTTGCTTCGGAGTATTTGCTGATAAAAAGCAAGCTGATTTAGCAACTAAGGTTCTAAAGAAGAAATTTCCAAATTATTGGTGTGTACTTACAAAATCTATATAATTGTCAGTATTTATGGTATATCAAATCGATAATATTGGGGCATAGCCAAGCGGTAAGGCAGCGGTTTTTGATACCGCCATCCTAGGTTCGAATCCTAGTGCCCCAGCCAAAAAAATGGAAAAATTATCACAAAACATAACTCTTTATAGCAAGATAAAAAATATATTTTTTCCTTTTTATAATTCAAAAGATATTAAAAAATTATTTTATATTCTCGAGAAAGATAAGAGTAAAAACGAACAAGTAGCCATGTTTGTGGGTGGATGTGTAAGAAAGTTTTTAATTGGTGAAAATATTGATGATATTGATATTGCAACAGTTTTTTCACCACAAGAAATTAAAGAAAAGTTTAAAAATTCAGAATTTAAAATTGTAGATACTGGAATAGATCACGGCTCCATAACAGTTATTGTCAACTCTAGTAAATTTGAAATCACAACACTAAGGAAAGACGTTAAAACTGACGGAAGACACGCACAAGTTTTATTTACAGGTGACTGGCAGCAAGATTCTGAGCGAAGAGATTTTACGGTAAATGCAATTTATATGGATAGAAAAGGTAAAATATATGACCCACAAAACGGTAGGAATGATTTAAAGAAAAGAGTAATAAAATTTATTGGAAAACCTAACTTAAGAATAGAAGAAGATTACTTAAGAATAATTAGATTTATTAGATTTTCAATTCATTACAGTTGTAAACACACTGACTCTAAAATAATAGAGGCTATTAAGCTTAATCTTAATGGAATAAAATATCTTTCCAAAGAACGAATTTTAAGCGAACTTTATAAAATATTTAAATTAAAAAATATTAATAATATTTTAGAAAATAAAGATATTAAAAGTATTTTTTTAGTTATTTTTCCTGAGTTTAAATACGTAGATAGAATTGAAAAATTTTATTATTTACTAAAAGAAAATATAACTACTCAGACACCGGAAATTATTTTTTCTATAATTTTAATAGATCAAAAGGATAATTTCGAATATTTTTGCCATAAGTATAAAGTTTCAAATAAGTTAAAAAAGGATCTAAGCTTTATAGCAAATAACTATGTACAGTTTAAAGAGCAGAAAAATTATTTAAAAAAAAATCTTAAACAAAATGTTTATAAACTTGGTAAAAAAAATATTATTACATTAATATCTTTCATATTTTGCGCAGAAAAAAATTTTTCAGTCATTTTACTAAAAAAAATAGTTAGTCAAATAAAAGAAATTAAAATACCTAATTTTCCATTCAACGGACAGCATGTAATAAAGCACGGTTTAGTAGATGGAAAAAAAATCGGCTTTGCTCTCAAAGAGCTAGAGAAAAAATGGGTTGAAAATGATTTTAATTTGGAAACCAAAGAAGCTAATTTTATTATCGATAGAGTAAAAAAATTAAATATATTGAATATTTAGAACTTCAAAAGTTTTTTCACCTGAGGGAGTCTCAACAACCACCATATCAGCAAGACTTTTGCCTATAAGTGCTTTTCCAATCGGTGATTTAAAGTAGATTAAACTTTTAGAGACATCAGCTTCATCCTTACCTACAATCCTGTAAGTTTTCTTTTTATCAACCTCTAAATCTATAACAGTTACGGTTGAGCCAAAAATTATATTACCGTTATTCTCAATTTTTTTAATATCAATGACATTTGCTCTTGCAATAACATCGTTTATTTCAATAACCCTGCTCTCCATTTGAGCCTGTTGTTCTTTAGCCGCATGATATTCGGCATTTTCTTTTAAGTCGCCATGAGATCTTGCTTCTGCAATAGCAGCTACAATCTTTGGTCTCTTTGTGTTTTTAAGCTGATTAAGTTCTAATTTAAGTTTTTCCAAGCCTTCAACTGTTATTGGTTCTTTATCCATTTTATTTCCATTTAGCTT
>TARA_B110000967_G_C18901423_1_pt1 | contig 10193 bp, 10 predicted proteins | sample TARA_B110000967 | Tara Oceans TARA_B110000967 (sample SAMEA4397903) | marine metagenome | biome: Polar Biome; feature: [DCM] deep chlorophyll maximum layer (ENVO:01000326); material: water (ENVO:00002006), including particulate matter (ENVO:01000060) such as... | depth 35 m
ATATAATATAATATAATGAATGTATTTAATCATTTTTTAGCTAAGGAATTAATCGATATTATATTTAAATATGCTCATAATGGACGTGATACATATATACAAGACATTAATATTATGATTTTTTGTCAAGAAAAGTGTCACTTATCGGAATTTAACAAGATTGATTTCCCTTTTTACTTATTCGCATTGTTATGTATTCAAGCAAAAAAACATAAGAATATATATAATTTTATAAATAGCACTAAAAAATATTTTATACCAACATCACTGAATTATGGTAATCATGAATGCTGTTCTACCAATACTGTTTATTTTTATTTGCAAGATTTTCTGTCGTACAAATAAAAAAATAAGCCCCCATTATGCTTATTTTTTTATATTTTATTGTTTTTAATTTACATTGTAATACTAATTTGCTGCGAGAGTTTCTCCAATATTGCGGTCAATTCACTGATTGTATTATTCAAGTCCGTAATTGTATTATCACTTACTATCTTTTCCTGTTCAAATCTATTAATTACCGCTTTTAATTGATGAACGTTTACATCATAATCTACTTCTTCAATTGGCTTATGGTTAATCTTCATCATTAAATATGCTGGATGTGTAGCACCTGAACTATCTCTTGTATAAAATGAACACATTTTGTCATTATATTGATAACCCATTTGTCTATACTTTTGCTTAGTATCCAATATATGTCTTACATATTTAGATTCATCAGAATCATACCAATATTCAAAATGAATAAATGCTCCCTTTACTGTAACAGATGAGGTCTCGATATTTCTATCAACGAAATCTACACGCTTTACCTTTCCTAAATTTAAATTATTTTCAATAAAAGTCTTCAAATTCTTTGGATAAAAACGATTTGTTACATTATCTTGATTTGATAAATGTAGATTTGTTGGAACTACTGGAATATAAATACTTGTCCATTGACTTAACCCAGTTAAATCCAGACGGTCATTTCCCACTCCCTTAAATTCAGGATTACGTGGGAAATTTTCCAAAATATGGTCTAATTCTTGATGAGATACGGTTGCTGATGACATTTCTGATTGATTCAGTATACTTGACATTATTTGTTATTAGTTTATCTATTAAATTTAATTCAATTTTTCATTCTAATGAAAACATTTATATTCAAAAAAATGATTTTTTTCAATAAAGTTATATATAATATATCAAAAGTTATATATATTATATCAAATTACTAACATGACTACTAGTTTTAATGCACCCAATATTGATTTATCAATGAATTTAAGTTTATTATCTCCTATAATAAATAATAATGATATTTCTAATTTAAAAGATGCGATTCAACTATGCTATGAATTTTATCGTATTATGGATATTCGCACAAGATTAATTATGAATTATCATTGCCAAAAAATGAATGACGAGATTATTAGTAAAAATGTCGCTTATAAAAAATACTTATTTTTAAATCAAAATACGTCTTCATATATTGATGATGAATATTCTTTATTGGGTTATGTAATATATAAACAAATTTGTTCTATTATTCCTAATAATCCTATATTACAGGATAAATTTTATAATATGACTACTTATGATAATAATGAGTTCAGAGCATTATTAGCAAATTTAAATATTCCGATTTCTTTATCCATTATGAATTATTCTAAGAAACCTTTTGTTTCCGATTCTGACAAGACACTTATGAAATCATGGACTATTATGTTAAATAATTTTATTTTAAAAATTATTCATAATAATAAAAATAATGACCATTCAATTAATCAATTAATCAAATTACAAACAAAAATTAACAAAATTATTCGTTAATTTTTCAAAATGTTTTCATCATTGAAAAATTGATTTATGTTCTATTTCTAAACCTAACATAACTTACTTTCAAAATGCCACCACAAACTAACAACTCACATCGGGTCGACAACTTATCGATTCAATGGTCAAAGAAACATTTCAATGAGGTTCGAGAATTATACTTATTACATTCTTCTTGGATTAGAGATATGTCTAAACCTTTACTTCCTCGAAAATATTTTGATCCAAACGGTTCAGCAGGTGCTGGATAAAAAATTATTTTTAACTTATATTAACTAATTATTTTTTTTCTTAATTTCATTAATATTTCATCTGATTCGGGATGTTTTCGTCTACTAAATTTTGTTAATTTTGCATTACCTGTATTTAATAATATTTCTTTTAAATCTAAATTATCTATAAATTTTGCCATCACTGCTGATTTGCGTTCGTTTTTATACCGAGATTCATTGCCATATCCATAATAATCATTATCTATTATTATTTCCTTTGTCCTATATTCATTATCTATATTATTCAATGTTTTACCTGCATAATATGCTATTTCAACATCATTACAAATTTTACTTTTACTATCTAATGAAAATTCATTATAAAAATCAGGAAAACCTTTTTTAAACTGAGAACCTAATACATAATGTGTAACTGTAAGCCATCTTTTATTATCTAACAAAAAAGGTGAACTGTAATCATCGTCTAATTTTTGCCGCCAATTATTAACTTTATTTAATTTTATATAATTTATCATCTCTTCATGTGGAATTTTTTCTCCCGAACCAAATCCCGGATTTATTTTTGGATTTGATTTTTTATAAAACATAAATACAATGTCTTTGTTGTATAAATCTCGGCTTAATGAATCTTCTTCATTTATTTCTTCATTTCCTATATTTTCTTTTAACTTTAATTTTTTTTTATATTCTTGAATATCCTTTATTAAATAATATGAACTTGCATTATTTTCTAAACATTTATTTATTATTAATGATTTTATATCATAAGGAACTTCACTAAATTGTAATAATGATTTTAATTTATATGTAATTAATTTATAACTATTATTTATATTATTAACACTTGTTAAAATATAATATTCTGGTTCTATGTGTTCATTTTTTAATAAAATATTATTATTTATATTATAACATTTCATTATAGAATCTAAATCATTTAATTTATAAGCATCTTCTGATAAAAAAATAAATTTTAATTTCATTCTTTGTTCTATTATATTAATGCACCAATCGTCTGGAACATGATTACTAGTCTTCATATATTCCTTTAAATCGTCTATATTATTAATATTTTTCATATATTCATATTGCTGTAATAATTCTTTTGATTGATTTTTATTATTTAATAATTCTTTATACTCGTTTGATAATTCGGTTGCTTCAGTCAATAATAATTGTTTATTCTCATGATTTACTGTATCTATCTTTTTTTTTATTATTAATATTCTTTTTTTTATTTTTTTGATTTCATTTTCGTGTTCTTTATAATATGATTCTATATTCAAATATAAATTTTTATAAAACAAATATTTATCTTCTGTTAAATTATTTATTAATAAATTTCGTATTCTTAACACTGATATTTTTTTTCCTAATTTTTTATATGCTTCACATACGACTTCAAATATACTATCTCCTTTTCCGCTATTATCTATTATTTCATAATTATTATTATTCATAAACTTAGAGACCCATGGATTAGATGATAAATGTTTATAATTTGTTCTTTCTGTATCTGCTTGTTTTTTTGTTTCTTCTTCTAATAATATATTTTTTACTTCTTTTTTTATATGTTGTTTTTCAATATTATCATTTACTCTCATTTTAAAAATATCATCTATGTTCTCATCTATCATTATTGATAGGTCATTGCTAGTAACTGATATATCATCTCCTATTAATATTTTTTTATTATTTGAATATTGTTTATACATTTGAGAACCTATTAAAAATTTCATTTTTTTTTCAGGTATAAACATGAGTATATTTCCATTATTTAAATTTATATCATCATCATCATTCATATTATGAATCAATTCATCTCCTTTTATTTCAAAAATTCCTATTTTACTTATCGGTTCTTCATTTCGAATTAAATATATTGCATAATAAATTATATTAAATTTTGTATATATATAATTCGCCTTACCCAAGGCAAACTCGAACGGTAAGTCGTATAATTTATATTCATAAATACTAGTAGTATGGTCTATATCTTCTACATCTATTATTCTACTTTCTTTATAATTAATAGTTTCATTTAATAATGATTTTACCATATACACTTTCTGTCTATTATTTTTATCTATATTTTTATAAAAATAATAAATTCTAAATCTTATCATTAATATCCATCATTTTAAATGTTGCTCTAGATGAAATTCCTATCTTATTTACTTTATCTGACGTCATATATTCTTTTATAAAATTATTTATATTAATCCAATCAGATGTATCTTTTAATAATGTTATATTATCTTGTAAACATAAGTATAACATTTCTACATATTCGTTTGTTATATTGATATTACTTATATCATTAGTATGTTCGCGTATCCTTGATATTAATGAATGAATAAATATTATTAATTGATTTTTATCTATGTGATTCTTATGTATCAATTTACTTACAAATATTATTAAATTTCTTCTTTTATCATTCTGTTTATTTATTTTACAATGTTGGTCATAATCAACATCTGGATCTACATATGTTATATTATTTATTGAATTGCTATATTTATCTATTAACAATAATTTATATTTATTATCTATATCATATTTTTCTAAAATGTCTATCCATAAATCTACATAAGTATTTATTAAGCTTCTATTAATGGTGCATATCTCTAAATATAATAATATTATTTTTTCCATATTACCGTTGGTATACATTATATCCAATATATGTATAATATTATCTTTTTGTACATCATAATTATTTTTAGTTATTTTATTTAAAAATGTTCTTAAATTATTACTTAACAATTCTTCTTCGGTTTGTTGAATATTTTCAGTTTTTTTAAAAATTAACGGTTTTAAATTTTCTATTTTTTTTTTATATTTTTTAGGTTTATGGTCTACTGTCAATAGGTCATTATCATCGATTTTTAATAATTTATATAACATATTTATTCTATATACAACATTTTCTGGTGCTAATATTTTGGAATCTATAAAATCTGGTAATCTATGAGTAATCATATATATATAATATATTTTTTTTTTAATAGGTTTAAAAAGATATATATTATATATATAATGGAACCGATTATAAAACAATATAATACATGGGATGATTATAATTTGAAGGACGAGTTATTAAAAGGGATTTATACATATGGATTTGAAAATCCAAGTGAGATTCAAAAAATTGGTATAGCCCCTATTATTGAGAATAAAGATTTAATCGCACAAGCTCAATCCGGAACTGGAAAAACAGGGACATTTTCGATTGGACTTTTACAATCTATCGACTCTAGTGTTGATACTACGCAGGTTATTATTTTATCACCTACTCGTGAATTAACTAAACAAACAGCCAATGTTATTAGTAAATTCGGTCAATTTATTCCTAAGCTTAAGATTAAATCTTTGGTTGGAGGTGAATCTATTCAAAAGGATATTTCATATTTTAAAAATAATACTCCTCATATTATAGTTGCTTGTATTGGTCGATTATACGATTTAATTGAACGTAAACGTATTAATCTAAATCATGTTTCTACAATTTGCTTAGATGAAGCAGATGAAATGGTTAAAGATTCTTCTTTAAATGATATTATTAATATTTTAGAAAAATTAAAACCTAATGTACAAAAAATTTTATTTAGTGCTACTAGATCTAGTAATATTAATATTTTTATAAACGATTTTTTAACAGACCCCGTCAAGATTTTCGTAGACAAAGAAAAAATTTCTTTAGAGTGTATTCAACAATTTTACATACCTTTGAACTCTGACCACGATAAGTATGATGCTCTTAAATATCTATTTAATAAAATGTCTATTACTCAATGTATTATATATATTAATGACATCGGGAGACTTCAAAGTTTATATGATACTATGATTAAAGATGATTTTCCGGTTGGATGTATACATAGTTCATTAGAACGCGATGAACGTGAAAATACTTTATGTGATTTTCGCACTGGAAAATATAGAGTTCTATTATCTTCTGATATTACGGCTAGAGGTATTGATGTTCAACAAGTTGGTTTAGTTATTAATTTTGATATTCCGAAAAATATATCTACTTATCTTCATAGAATAGGAAGAGGTGGTAGATGGGGTAGAAAAGGTAATGCTATTAATTTTATAACACCTGCCGACTTATATAATATGAGAAAAATTGAAAAATTCTATAAAGTTTCAATTAATGAATTTACTTCAGAAGACCAATTGATAATTTAATTTCGTTTATTCTATTTTAATTTATTATATTTATATATTAAATGTTTATTTTTGATTATTTTATTAATAATACCATAATTAATAATGAGTATGATAAAAATGATATATTTAAATTACCCTTATTTTACTTAGATAAAAATGATTTATATGATATTAATCCTATAGTTTTAGATGATTTAGAACTTGTTAATAATAATTCAGATAATAATACAGATACTGATATACATCCTATATATGAATATTTATTAGAACCAAAACATTCATTTGGTAAAAACATGATTAATAAATGGAAATTAAAATATACTAATAATATTTCATATTTAAATGATTCTAAAAATATTATTTCTAACTTTCATTTATATAAACCTGATATATACATCAAATCTAACTGTGATGAAGTTTTAAATATATGGAATGATATAAAATACGACGAGTTTTTTTTAGAAAAATATAATTATGTCGATTTTAATATTTTAAAACATTTAAACGAATCTAGTAGTTTTTTACAGTGTTATTCAATTATTAATTTATTATCACCATTAATTAGTCTTATTGTTCCTATTATTCTTTTAATATTACCCTTTATATTATTAAAATTCCAAGGTATTCATATTTCATTATCTACATATATTGATTCTTTAAAATTTCTCGGTAAAAATCATTTTATGGGAAAAGCGTTATTTTCATTAGAAACTATTAATTTCCAAACTCTTTCTTATGTATTAATTATGTTTGGGCTTTATTTATTTCAAATGTATCAAAATTCGATTATGTGTTATAGATTTTATAATAATATTAATAAAATTAATATGGAAATGATTAAAATTAAAGAATTTGTTTCGTATTCTATTAGTAGTATGAACTCTTTCAACGATAATTATTCTAATTTAGTATCATATAAACCATTCTTTAACGATTTAAATATACATTACAATAATTTATTATTATTACAAACTGACCTTGACCAAATTGAATTATATAATAATTTAGTCAAAAAATGTACTAATGTTGGTTATTTATTAAAATCTTATTATTTAATTTTTTCCAATATTGATTATGAAAAATCTCTTATATATTCTATGGAATTTGAAGGATATATCGATAATTTAACTAGCATTTATTGTCATTATAATAATAAAAATATATCCCTTGCTAATTTTAATAATGAAAATTCATGTAAGTTAAAAGACCAGTATTATCCACCATTGATTAAAGATATGCCGATAAAGAATACCTGTAATTTAAATAAAAATATCATTGTATCAGCACCTAATAAATCGGGTAAAACTACTATATTGAAGACAACCGCGATTAATATTATTTTTTCGCAACAATTTGGATGTGGATTTTATAGTTCGGCGTCTATTACACCCTTTACACATATTCATTCTTATATTAATATTCCAGATACTTCGGCACGTGATAGTTTATTTCAAGCGGAATCGAGACGATGTAAAGATATTATTGATATTATAACTAACAATGATTCCAATAAAAGACATTTTTGTATTTTTGATGAATTATATTCTGGCACAAATCCGGTAGAAGCATCATTAGCAGGTATTGCCTTTTTACAGTATTTACAACAATTTAAAAATGTTAAATTTATTTTAACTACCCATTATACTTCTATATGTAAAAAATTTAAAAATTCTAAGAATATACAAAATTATAAAATGGATGTAAAAGTTTCAGATGATGATTCATTTGATTATAAATATAAATTAAAGAAAGGTATTTCTTACATTAAAGGAGCGATTCGCGTTTTAAAAGATTTAAACTATCCTGAAGAAATTATTAATAATATTCGATAATTATAATATTTTTTAATATAAATAATATTATATCAAGATGAGTGATGATTATGAAAATTTAGAAAATATTTCCGATAGTAATTCATTAAATAATGATAATAGCACAATTAATAGTTCTAATAACAATGGTAATACATTTAGTCCGGATATAACAATTAATAATTGGTTTAATAGTAAAGAATATATTGTATTTGCTAATGAATTAACCGCTGCTAAAACCAGCACTATGATTATATCAAAAGAATGTCAAGAAACTAAAAGACTTTTAGATTTAAAATATGATGATTTAAATAATAAAGTAAATAATATTCAAACTTCTGTTATTTTTGTATCTACTATTTCTGGGTTTTTACAAGCAACAAAAGAACATTTTGGTATAGCTGAAAATATTATCGCTGTTACTGGTATTACTATTTCCACTTATATTACTTTAGTGTTATCCATTTCAAAATATTATAAATTAGATGACCTTAAAGAGAAAATACAAGTTTTACGTGAAAAATATTCTATTTTACATAATAAATTAGAGCATAGATTAGATATTTTAGGTCCATGGAATAATAAAAAATTATGGATTCAACAAGACCCTGTCAAAAAATTTTTAGAATGGAAAGAAACTATTAAAGAGATTGACGAAGAATATAATTTTATTATTGAAACAAAACAATCGATTACTACTGAATTTGAAACTATAATGGATACTAAATCTAGAAATAGATATGATATTTATAATAAACAATTGAATTTTAATAATAGACAACAATTGTTTAATTGGCAAATGAAAGAAATTGATTTAGAAGAAAATATGCAAAAAGTTCTTGATAGTAAAAAAAATATAATGAAAAAACGTCCCAGTATTATGTTAAGTCATGAAAATAATAATAATAATTGGGACGATGATAGTATAGTCAACTAATCCTTTACAAAATACATTATCATTTCGTTAGTTTCTTTATGCTTGGTTACATTTACGTTTTTATTATACATTAATTGTTTATCTTTTAAACTAAAATACTTTCTAGTAATATTATTCATATCTTTTATTAAATCATATTTTTGTTTTACATTTTCAGACCCATATCCTGATAATATATAACACAAACGACCTCCTCTTTCCAGCACATAATATGCTAATTTTATAGTTTCTTCCCAATAAAAATTTAACCATTTTTCATATGTATCATATTTATCAGTACTTTGATTATCGCTAGAATATAATTCTAACTTATAATAAGGTGGACTAAAAAATACTACATCAAAATGTTCTTTATATTGACGAGCAAAACTTTTTAAATTTAATAAGTCTTCAGATGGTTTACAATATATCTTTACCTTTTTATTATATTGTTTTGAATACTCTTGCGTTTTAGAACACACGTCGGGGATTACATCTGTTCCTACATATTCTTTTACCATAGCACTTTCTAAGAATCCAAATAAATACGATGTCCAACCTAATGTTGGTGTGAATATTTTAGTTCCTTTTAATAAATTTTCATTTAACGAATATACCAAATAAGGATTCATTATAGATGCTCTAAAATAAAAAGATGAGAATACACTTCCTATTCGTCCCTTATTTATATACAATAAGGCACTTGGTGTCAATAATTTATAATCTATTATATTATTTTTATATAAATCGGTTAATACATGTAAATATGTTGGAATATTATCTATACCTGATGTAGTATTTTCTAATATATCTTTATAATGTATATTTCGTATTATATTTTTATAATTAATTTCTATATTGTTATTCATTAATTTATTTTCCATAGGCTTTTTTGTTATTTTAAAAAATTCAGGTTTAACTTTCAATGAAGTATTATAAAAACGTGTTAAATATTTTTCTTTTAATAATATATTTTTATGTAATTCTTTTATATGTTCTATTGATTTTTTTTTCTTCTCAATATATTGTTTTAAAGGTATTAATTTTATTCCTTGTCGCACTTGCGCAAAATTATAAAACTCGTCGAAATTAGAAGACGTATTATTATGATTATATTCTTTTAAAAATTGTTCTAATTCTATTAATTTCATATATAATAGAATTATTTTATAAATCCACTTTATTTAACTAAATTCATTCTTGATTTTTAAAAATGGACAAAAATAAATGTCC
>TARA_B110000967_G_scaffold208979_1_pt1 | contig 10156 bp, 13 predicted proteins | sample TARA_B110000967 | Tara Oceans TARA_B110000967 (sample SAMEA4397903) | marine metagenome | biome: Polar Biome; feature: [DCM] deep chlorophyll maximum layer (ENVO:01000326); material: water (ENVO:00002006), including particulate matter (ENVO:01000060) such as... | depth 35 m
CGATAGACGATGGGACCTAATTTTTGTTATTTAATAACAGATATATCTTCAATAATAAACTCTACATTTTTTTGACCCCGCCACTCATTCAGACTTAATTTTCCTATTATATCGAATGGTTTGATATTTTTTTTTAAAAGGTATGCACCTAATTCTGTTTCTACGGTGTTGAAACTGATAGCCTTTAGAGTGGTTGAATCTGACCCAACTAAGACAGTTTTTATATGCTTTTCACCCACAATTTTCGAATTAACGGCTTTTACATTCTTAATTACAAATTTTGGCTCAGGATTTCCGGATCCGAAAGGTGATAATACACTTATTTTTTCAAAAAAATCAATATTAACTGCAGATGGTGCAATTTCTACATCAAAATAATGATTCATCTTTTCTTCCACGTTGATATTTATTGATTTGAACTTTCTAAAAATAAATTCTTTAAACTCACTTATCTTGTCCATGTTAATAGTAAAACCAGCGGCCATTTTGTGGCCACCTCCTTTTATTAGAAGTCCACTTTGTGCGGCACCTATAATTGTTGAACCGAGATCAAAACCATATATTGATCTACCAGAACCTTTTCCAATACCATTATTTACCGATATGATAATTGTAGGTTTATTAAATTTCTCTTTAACTCGTGCTGCTATAATTCCAATAATTCCTTCGTGCCAATTTTCTCCATGAATAATAATCACAGGATCTATATTATTCTGGTAGTCTGTGCTTAAAATTTTTTTTAATAATTCTGATTCTAAAATTTGTCTTTCTTTATTGTATATATTTAATTCTGCAGCCAATTTAAAAGCATTTTTAGGATTTTGATTTAACAGTAAGTTTGCCCCATGTGTAGATTGACCAACTCGTCCGCCTGCATTAATTCTTGGACCCAATACATAACCTAGGTGATATGAAGTTAGACTGCTTTCGATATTACAAACTTCGATTAAAGTTTTTAATCCTAGATTTTTTTTATTTTTAAGAATTTTAAGGCCTTGTTTTACAAACGCACGATTTATACCTATCAATGGAACTACATCACAAACTGTGCCTAGTGATACTAGGTCTAATATATTCATTAAATTTGGTTCTTTGATTGAATTATTCAAAAACCAATTTTGATCTCTAAGTCTTTTGTTTAAAGCAACTAAGAACATAAAACAAACACCTGCTGCACATAAATAATTTAATTCTGATTTATCGTCAAATCTATTAGGGTTAACGATTGAATGTGCCACTGGTAATTTGATTTCTGATTGATGGTGATCAAGAATAATTACATCAACTTTTTTTTTTTTTGCGAAAGCCATAGGAGCATATGAAATTGTTCCACAATCAACAGTAAAAATTAAATTTACCCCTAAATTAATAAGTTCAAGAAACGCTTTTTCATTTGGCCCAAATCCTTCTTTCTTTCTATCAGGGATGTAGATTTCATAAGATATATTTAATAATTCAAAATATTTTCCTAGTATTGCAGTAGAAGTTGCTCCGTCAACATCGTAATCACCAAATATACCTATCTTTTCTCTTTTGATAATTGCGTTTTCTGTTCTATCAATAGCCCTATCCATATCTTTTAAAATGTATGGATTTGGTAAAATACTTTTAATTGAAGGATCCAAGAAAAATTTAATTTCTTCTTTTTTTATTTTTCTAATAGACAAAAGTTTTGCAACAATTTCATCTAAAAAAAAATTCGTTTTATAAAAGTTAATTTCTTCAGAACTGAATTCTTTGGAAATCCAGTTTTTACCGCTTACAGGAGTTGAGCTCATTTTTTATATTTGTTCGTAACTGTTTGATTTGTTTTCTGGCTTTTGTGTAAAGCTAAAGTAGTAACCTCAAATTTATCATCAAAATTTACAACTCCTTTTGCAAGATTACCAGATGTTACTCCGCTTGCACAAAAAATTACATCCCCTTTTACAATATCATCAATATTATATTTTTTATCAAATTCAGTGATACCAAGATTTTTAGCTCTAAGGATCTCGTCTTTGTTGAGAATTAACCTTCCTTGTATTTGTCCACCAAAACATGCAAGTGCTGCTGCCACGATAACACCTTCAGGGCCGCCGCCTGTGCTTAGATAAATATCATTTTTAGGATTTTTACCTATTACTGTTAGGCCTCCAGCAATATCTCCATCTGTAATAAAATCTATTTTGACACCCATTTGATCAAGTTTTTTGACTATACTATTATGTCTTGGTCTCTTTAACACACAAGCACTTAATTCTGATGGTTTTTTATTTTTTGCATCTGCAAGTAAATTAATATTTTTTTCAACACTATTATCTAAATCTAATAAATTTTTTGGTAAATTTGTGCCAATTATAATCTTTTCCATATAAGTGTCTGGAGCAGATAACATGTTACCCTTTTCTGCAACTGCTAAAACTGAAAAAGCGTTTGGTAAACCTTTAGAGGTAAATGTTGTTCCTTCTAGTGGATCTACTGCTATGTCAAATTCAGGCCCTGTATTTGTTCCAACTTTCTCTCCTATGTGAAGCATAGGAGCTTCGTCCATTTCACCCTCACCAATTACTATGGTAGCTTTCATCTCTATCTTGTTTAACTCACGCCTCATCATATCAACTGCTCCTTGATCAGCGGCAATTTTATTTCCTTTGCCTATAAACGGAGACGCTCCGTAAGCTGCAAATTCTGTAGTTTTTATAAACTTATCTAAAAAAATTTTACTTATTGTCATTAAATTTTTTCAATTCTAATGAATTTAGGAATACTTATGATGTATTTTTTCTTTTTTAATTTAGATAAAACATTAGCAAAAGAAGAGCTTTTTCCTTCATGCGTAATTATTACAATTGATGCATTGTTTTTGCTTACGGTAGGATTTTGGATTAATCTTTTTACTGATATTTTGTTTTTAGCCATTAATTTTGTGACATCGGAAAGAATACCGTATTTATCTTTTACATCTAATCGTATGTAAGAGGAAAATTTTTTATTATTTATATTTTGGAAAGTATCAAATTTTCTTTTTTTATCAGATAAAACAAAAGGAAATTTAACGTTTCCTCTTAAAATAGAACATAGATCTGAAACTAATGAGGATGTTGTTGGTCCGGGTCCAGCCCCTGCACCTTGTAAAACCGTTTTACCTACAGGATCTGACTCTACAATAACAGCATTTAAAACACCGTTTATTTTACCGATATATGTATTTTTTTCTATAAGCACAGGATGCACTCTTTGAATAATTTTATTTTTTATCTTCTCTGCTACCCCTAAAAGTTTTATTTTATATCCAAGCATATTTGCATTATTAATATCAATTTGATCGATATTTTTAATACCTTCAACAAATATAGATTTATTATTGATATAACAATTAAAGGCTAAAGCAGTTAATATTTTTAATTTTGAAGCAACGTCTTCTCCGTTGACATCAGAGGCTGGATTAGATTCAGCATAACCTAATTTTTGTGCGTTCAATAAAACGTCTTTGTAATCAAGTTTGTCTTTGTCCATGGAAGATAAAATATAATTTGAAGTACCGTTTAATATTCCATATATTTTACTAATATTGTTTGCTATAAGACCTTCTTTAATAGAACGTATAATTGGTATACCTCCACATACAGCAGCTTCAAATTCAAAGTTTACTTTATTAGCTTCTGCAATTTTAGACAGTTGATCGCCATATTTTGCTACTAATGCTTTGTTTGCTGTAACAACATGTTTCTTATTTTTTAAAGCTTCAAACACTAACTTTTTCGCAGGTCCTTCGGCACCACCAATTAACTCGACAATAATATCAACATTAATCATTTTTGTTGCTTCCAAATAATTTTTTAACCAAATTTTCTTTGGTATTAAAAAATTTCTCTTTTTTGTTATAGATCTAGCTGAAACAAATAAAATATTTGGGAAAGTGTTAGTTTTATTAAAAATAATATGTTTATTTTTTTGTAAATAATTATAAAAATAAGAACCGATATTACCTAAGCCCACAATTACAATATTCATTTTTTTATTCATACAATAAATTATTTTGAGGTAATACTGGGATAATCTTTTTCTTTACCCTTCTTAATTAACAGATCTGAAATTTTATCAATATCACAATCATCTATTTTTTGACATATGCTTATTTGATTAGTTGATTTAACACTTTTTAATTCGCTATTATCAATAAGATTTTTTGAATTTATTTTTTTTAAAGTTTTTTTAAATTTTTTCACAACAGAATCATCTTCTATCTTAATATTTTTTGAGTTGTTAGTTTTTATAATATATTTATCATTTGCTTTGTTTAATTTTACTAATTTTTTTTCTTCTTTAATTTTATTCTTTTCTTCAATTTTTTTCAGTTTTCTTAGTCCTTTAATTTCAGCTCTCTTTTCTTTGTCTTTTATTTTTTGTTGTTTCTTACCTAATTTTATATCTTGTTTTCCGGATACATTACTTTTTGTATTTTTTATTTGGTTCGAAGTATTTAGCTTTACTAAATCTACTGTAGAGTTTTTATCTTTTTTATCTATTTTCAACTCTATAATTAAGTTTTTAGCAAAATATTCTTTAAATTCCTTTTTATCTATACAATCGTGATCACCGCAGATATAGGTTTTTTTTTGAATAGAAGAACATGATACTAAAAAAAGAAAAACGACACAGAGTACATATTTCATTTTAATCCTAAATTTTCCTTATAGCCATAGAGCAAGTTCATATTTTGTATTGCTTGACCTGAAGCTCCTTTTACAAGGTTATCAATAGCAGAAAATATTACAATTTTATTTTTATACCTTGTTTTACAAATTGAAATTTCACAGTTGTTTGTGTTAAGAACATTTCCACTACCCATTGGTGTGTTCATGTTTAAAATTTTTACAAATACTTTTTTAGAATAAAATCTATTTAGCTCATTGTAAATTTTTTTAATACTTATGTTTTTTTTTGTGTGTATGTAAATGCTTGATAGCAAACCTCTAAATATAGGCAGTAAGTGTGGGTTAAAACTGTATTCAAATAATTGACCTTTAAAAGCTTTTTTGAATTGCTGGTCAAGCTCAGACATATGTCTATGTTTATGTATGCCATAAGCGAATACTGAATTATTAATATTCTTATGTGGGAATTTAGTTTTATAATTTTTACCAGCACCTGAGTAACCTGATTTAGCATCTATAATTATATTTTTTGTTTTTATTAAAGATTTTTTTATAAGCGGTATTAGTGCTAATTGTATAGATGTTGGGTAGCATCCGGGATTAGCTATTATTCTATAGTTTTTAATTTTATTTTTAGTGAACTCAGGTATTGAATAAATAGATTCTTTTACTAAATGTTTTGCATTGTGTTCCAAAGAATACCATTTTTTATATTCTTTAGCATTTTCTAACCTAAAATCTGCTGATAAATCAATAAATTTCAATTTACTGTACTTATAGAGTTTTTTAATAATTTTTTGTGCTTCACCGCTAGGGAGAGACAGATAAAGTAAATCAATTTTATTCCAATTTACATTCTTTAAATTTGATATCTTAGGGAGTTTACTTTTAATTCTATTGTCAAAAGTATTTATTTTACTTCCAATATTTTTTTGAGCACATAAATATGAAATATTAATTTTTGGGTGTTTGCTAAGATAGTAAACTAAGTCTATACCAACATAACCTGTGGCTCCTGCAATAACTATATTTAGTTTATTCTGTGACATAAAAATGCTTATACCACCGATGCTATAAATAATAAATTTAAATGATTTATCTTTTAGAAAATTGAAAGCTTCTTCTGGCTTTTTTACGGCCGTATTTTTTTCTTTCTACAACACGAGAATCACGTGTAGTTAACTTTTCTTTTTTTAATATAGTTTTAAGAGCATCATCATGGAGTACTAAAGCTCTTGATAGGCCATGAATAATAGCACCAGCTTGTCCAGAGAGACCTCCACCTTTTACAGACGCTCTAACATCGTATGAAGTTGCAACACTTGAAATTTCTAGTGGTCGCACAACTATAATCTGGTGAACAGGTCTTTTAAAATAGTCATTCATTTTTTTTCCGTTCACATGAATTACCCCGGAGCCTTTTTTCACCCATACCTTAGCTATAGATCTTTTTCTTCTACCTGTGGCATACTTACTATCTTTAAAATCTAGTTTGATTTTTTTTGGTGTTGGAATTTTTTCTAAATTCTGAGTATTCATTAATTTCCTACAGTATTCTTTTTATTTAAATCTTTAAAATTAACAATGGTTGGGTTTTGCACTTCATGCGGATGTTTGTCACCAGAATAAATTTTAAGTTTTGTTAGTTGTTTTTTTGCTAAAGGTCCACCTGGCAACATTCTTTTAACAGCTAATTTTAATATATCTTGGGTTTTATCTTTACCAACTAATCTTGAGGGAGTATTTTCTTTAAGGCCACCAGGGTGCCCAGTGTGTCTGTAATAAATTTTATTTGTAAATTTTTTTCCTGTAAATTTGATTTTTTCAATATTAGTTACAACTATAAAATCACCATTGTCCATATGTGGATTATATGTTGCTTTATTTTTTCCTCTTAAAACTTTTGAAATGTAAGCTGCAAGTCTTCCTACAACAGCGTTTTCAGCGTTTATAAGATACCAGTCGTTTTTAATTTCTTTTTTTTTAATAAAGGGCGTCATACAGAATATGGCGATGAATACTAATAAAGTTTAATAATGTCAATTGAATTTAGCTAAATAAGAGATACATTTTGAACGATATACCCTTATGTGCAGTTTAGATAAAACGATGATAAAGATTTAAAGCTGTAAGTATCAAAAATATACTAGAAATTTGATGCATTGAGGCGAGATAAATATTAGCACCTGCAATTAAGACTAAAATTCCTAGTGTTATTTGGGTGATAATTATAAAAAAATATAATTTAAAACTATTAAATAGGCTCAAGTTTTTTTTTTTATAGATATTAAGACCTAAAAAAATTGAAACAAAAAAAATTAAATAGGCAACGTTTCTGTGTATAAACTGAACATAACTAGGTTCATTTAAATTAAAAAAATCATTACTAGAAATATCATTTGGAAAATAACTACCGTTCATAAGTGGCCATGTTTGATATACTTTTCCTGCATCTAAGCCCGAGACAAAGGCTCCTATTATAATCTGAATAAATAGTAAAATTAATAAAAACTGTAAAGTAAAATGGCTAGTGTTAAAGAAAAAAAAATTTTTTCTCATTTTGTTTACTGAGTTTAGTAAGATCCAAAATAATGATGCTAATATAGAAAAGGCTATAAATAAATGAATAGAAAGGCGATAATGACTCACAGTAGTATTTTCTACCAAACCGCTCATAACCATATACCACCCAACTGTTCCTTGAATTAAAATTAAAATAAATACAAATATTAGTTTAATGATCATTTGTTTTTCTAGAAAATCATTAAAAATAAAAAATAAAAATGGTATTATAAAAAATAGACCTATGAAACGTGCAAGCAACCTATGTGCATACTCCCATAAAAAAATAAACTTAAATTCATCTAATGTCATGTTGGGGTTTAATAATGAGTATTGAGGTATTTTTTTATAAGAATTGTAATATTCAATCCACACTTCATTATTTAATGGAGGGAGAATACCTGTAAATAATTCCCACGCAGTAATTGAAAGTCCAGAATCAGTCAATCTAGTTAAGCCACCTACAATTATAATTAAACCTACTAAAAATGTAAGACTTGTTAACCAAATATGAAATAAATGGTTGTAATTATTATTTTTTGTCATCAAAAAAATAATATATATTTTATTAATTAAATAAACATAATATAAATGTCGCTATGTTAAATCCAAAAATTATAAAAATTAGAAAAAAACTTGATATTGTAGACACAAAATTACTTCTAATTATTAAAAAAAGAACAAATTTAGTTAACCAGGTAGTTAAGTTAAAAAAAAGCAAGAAAGAAATAGTCGATAAAAAAAGAATTAATTATATACTTAGAAAAATTAAAATAAAATCTATTAAACTTAAAATTGATCCTGCAATTACTTTAAGTATATGGAAAGAAATGATTAGATCGTTTATTAGATACGAATATAAAAACTTTAAAAAATAAATAAGTTATTTGCTATGAGGAGGAAGTTTTTTTTCAATAAAAACTTCGTGTTTTCTAGTGCTGGGATTGTACTTGTTAACTTTTAGCTTATCTTTAGCTTTTTCGCCTTTGGTAGGTTTTTTTGCATAGTAAAAAAAAGCACTGTCAGGTTTTAATTCAGGAACTAGTCTAACTTTTATGTGTGTTTTTTTTGCCATTTAATTTTTTTAATTTTTTTTAAAATATCTTTTGATTTATTTTTAATTTTATTAATATAATATTTATCTTTTATACTTGATGATTTTGTGTCGTCAAGATGTATTACCTTTTCATTCATTACTTTTTTTGCACCATTTATTGTCATACCCTTCTCTTTTAAAAGAAAAAAAATAATTTTTACGACTTCAGTGTCCTTTTGGGAATAATATCTTCTTCCACCACCTAAAATAGTTGGTTTTAATTGCTTAAATTTAGTTTCCCAAAATCTAAGTGTGTGGGTTGAAGGTTTTTTACTTTTACTATCTAGCAAACCAATTTTTAATGCTAGTTCGGAAATGCTTAATAGTTTGTTCTTATTTTGAAACATTCTTATTAACTCTTGCTTTCAAGTTGTTGGAGATTTTAAAAATAGCAACTACTCTTTCTGAGATGTTATACTTTTTATTATTTTTAGGATTTCTACCTATTCTTTTTTTTTTATTACTCAGTAAGAATGTGCCAAAGTTTTTAATTTTCATTTCTTTGCCAGATCTTAAGTTAGATATTAAAAGTTGAATTATATCGTTTAGAATTTTAATAGAATAAAGATTTGGCAAACCCAATGAAGAAGTAATATTTTTACTAATAGACTCTTTTTTTAAATTATCACGTTTATTTAAAGTTACCATGACCTAAATTATTTTTAATTTTACTCATTAAATCACCTTTTATAATACGATAACACAAATCAATTGAGTGATAAAAACCTATTGCATCTGTAGCTCCATGACTTTTTACAACAGGACCTTTTAGACCTAAAAAAATAGCACCATTAAATTTTCTAGGATCAAATTTAGATTTAAATTTCTTTAAAGCAAAATAAGAAAATAAAATAGAAAATTTAGATAATAAAGTTTCTGTAAGTGAGCTTTTTAATGAATCTGTAATAAATTTAACTGTCCCTTCAGCTGTTTTTAAAGCAATATTTCCTGTAAATCCGTCCGTAACAATTACATTTGAATGACCGTGGGTAATTTTATTTCCCTCAATAAAACCGTTGAATTTAAAATCTCCATGTTTACTAATTTCTTTTAACTTTGCATGTGCTTTTTTTAAAATTTCTGTACCTTTAATTTCCTCTGATCCAATGTTCAACAAGGCAACTTTAACAGAATCTTCAGGAAAAAGTGCTTTATACAAAGCTGCACCCATTTCAGCAAATTCAACAAGGTTTTTTTCATCACATTCAACATTAGCCCCAAGATCTAAAACAACATTCATATTTTTTTCATTTGGCCAAAGACCTGCTAAAGCTGGTTTGCTTACAGATTCAATTGTTTTTAGTAGCATTCTTGAAATAACAAACATTACTCCAGTATTACCTGCTGATAATGATATGTGAGAATTAAGTTCTGTTTGTGAGCTTATAGCATTCCACATGCTACTATCTTTTGAGTTTTTAATAGCTGTAAGTGGAGTCTCTTCGTCAGAAACAATTGTAGTTGAGTGAAAAATTTTATAAAAATTAGCAGAAATCTTAAACTTATTTAATTCTTTCGTTATTGCAAATTCATCTCCATACAAATTAAAAAAAATATCTTTTTTATCTTTATTTTTTTTTAAAAATATTGAAATACCTTCTATATTTTTAGCTGGAGCATTTTCACCACCCATTGCATCAATTGCAATAATTATTTTGTTATCCATGATTTAGTTTTTTTTAGACTAAACGTCTAAGATTTTTTTGCCGTTGTAATAGCCAGTTTTTAAATCAACATGATGTGACAATCTATATTCACCGCTTTTTTTATCTTCAACAATATTTATAGATTTAACTCTGTGATGCGATCTACGCATATTTCTTTTTGAAGGTGTTGTTTTACGTTTTGGTACAGCCAT
>TARA_B110000967_G_scaffold16619_1_pt1 | contig 10121 bp, 8 predicted proteins | sample TARA_B110000967 | Tara Oceans TARA_B110000967 (sample SAMEA4397903) | marine metagenome | biome: Polar Biome; feature: [DCM] deep chlorophyll maximum layer (ENVO:01000326); material: water (ENVO:00002006), including particulate matter (ENVO:01000060) such as... | depth 35 m
GTGCGACCAATACGGTGTACATAGTCTTCAGGCTCTTCTGGCAGGGTAAAGTTAATCACGTGGCTGACGCCGTTGACGTGAATACCGCGACCGGCGACATCGGTGGCGACCATCACTTTGATGGCACCGCTCTTAAAGCCTTCCAGTGTTTTCATGCGGCGCGCCTGAGGCACATCACCGGCAATCAAACCCACTTTGAAACCCTGCTTCTTTAAACGCTCATAGAGAGTACGACAAATATCGCGACGGTTAGCAAACACCATAACGCTCTGAACATCATCGCTTTTAAGAATATTTTGTAGCAGGGCAAATTTTTCACTGGCGGTGGTGATAAAGATTTTCTGTTCGACGGTATCCGTCGCCACACGCTCTGGCTCCATCTCAAGCTTGACTGGTTTATCAGTCCACTGCTCAGACAGACGCATTACATCGTCAGTAAAAGTCGCTGAGAACAACAGTGTTTGGCGGTCTTCTTTCGGCGGCGTTGAACGCACTAGACGGCGAACCTGGGGAATAAAGCCCATATCCAACATGCGGTCGGCTTCATCGATTACCAGCACTTCAACCTGATCCAGGTGAACATCTTTATTGCTGGCAAAATCCAATAGGCGCCCTGGGGTTCCCACCAAGATATCGCAGTGTGAACGCTTGATTTTATGCAGTTGCTTGCCGTAGTCCATGCCACCGACCAGGGTGTGTACCTTGAGGTCGGTGTGCTGAAGCAGCTGTTGGGCATCTTCGCCGATCTGAATTGCCAGCTCGCGAGTCGGCGCCAGAATCAATGCGCGGGCTTCGCCCATATAGCGCTCGTCTTCGACAGGAAATTTGAGCAGGTCATTGATAATACTGATCAGAAAGGCAGCCGTTTTACCTGTACCCGTCTGTGCCTTGCCGACCATGTCATGGCCACGCAAAGTATGGGGCAACGAAGCACCCTGGATCGGTGTGGCATAACTAAAGCCAGCAGTCTGGATGGCTTGCAGCAGTGGCAGAGGCAGATCGAAGTCGTGGAAGCGGGCTTTGCCCTCTTGCACTTCGACAACAAACTGATCGGCACTCCAGGCTTTTTCAGCGCTGGAACTGTTGCGACCACGGCCACGTCCGCGACGTCTTGGACCTCGCACAGATGACTTTTTGGCTTCGTTGTCGGGAGTAGAATTTTCTGGGGCTGTAGTTTCAGTCAAGTTTGGGCACGCATATTTGGACAGTGATTAAACACCGGGTTCAATGCACGCTATGCGTTTAAGGCAATCTTTTTGAAACGCTGTGTGCACATATTTGCGCCGCGAGTGTAGCAGAATTGTCGGCGAGTCGTTTGGATTTGTGATCTGGCCCACCGACGGTCTGTGCTGCAAACTACATCTTGGTCAGCCCCACACGCCGGGCAATCCAGTAGTCGAGACTAAACCAGCGCCCACCGCCGCTAAACAAGAGCATCAACAGCATAATAAAGTAAGTCGCCGCAAACTCGATGCCATTATTAAGAATCACCAAACCGCCCTTCTCGGTGAGCCAGCTGTAGTTGCCATGGCGCTTTAACAGTGACTTCGCTGCGCTTAAACGCTCACCCACGCCAACGCTATTTTCAAGGCTCCGCTCTGCTGCGGGCACGCCGACCATGGCCAAGACTTTGGCGGTGCTGGTGTGGGGATCTCCCGGAGCAATGGCAAACCAACCTTTGTCCCAGTGAGCGGTGCCCGCCGCGACCAACATAGTCACCATCAATGGCAGCACCACCTATCGAGTTGCCAGACCGGCCAAAAGGGCGAGGCCGCCAAGCAGTTCGGCACTGGCTGCAAGCAACACCATTACCGCGGGAGCTGGCAGACCCAGCCCCCAATCGGAGCTGCCAAACCAGGCCACCATATCGTCCCAGTTGGCAAATTTATGCAGGCCCACACCAATAAAAATCGGCGCCAGAGAAAGCCGCAGAGCGAGGGGGCCAAGCCAGTCAATATAGTTAAGTTTTGAGAGGAAGAGGCTGTACCAGATAACCAACTGTTGCATGTTCATCGCTCCTTGATTTTATTGTTACAGATTATGTCAGTGGCAGATTAGATTGCCACTTAGCAAAAAAATTCCAACCTCTTTATCAGTTAGCATATATTCCTCGAACACGCCCTGTTTTCTCTCGCTTTGCACCGACCATTAGCCGAGAATGAAGGCTCAAATTACCCTGTGCGAAAAATGCCTGTCGACAAGATTAATAAGTCCAATCAACTCAGCCATGCTAAGCAGCTATGGTCCCTCGCCGGACCGCTGATTTTCGGTCAGGTGGCTGTGGTCGGTATGACCGTAACCGATATTTATATGGCCGGCCAAATCAGCGCCGACGAACTGGCTGCGGTGCAGTTGGGCGGCAGTATCTGGGCAGTGCTCAATCTTATTGTGATTGGTATTATGCTCGGCAATAGTCCGCTTATTGGTAACCACTGGGGTGCAGGAAATAAGCATCTGGTACGCTTTCAGTTTCAGCAGGCGCTGTGGTTAGCGGTGCCTGTGGGTGTCGCCGTGAACTGTGGCATTCTGATGGGGATTTATATTCTCGGGCAGCTACAGATTCCTCCGGAAGTCTACGATGTCGGCCGCCGCTACATGCTGCCATTTCTGATTACCGGACTCATGTTTCCAGCGTTTTTTGTCTTCCGCACTACCTTTGAAGGTATGGGTGATATCCGGCCAGTGATGGTCTTTAACGGCCTCGCTTTCCTGCTTAATATTGTTCTCGACTATGTGCTGGTGTTCGGTAAGCTGGGGTTGCCAGCAATGGGCGGCGCGGGAGCCGGTTGGGCCACGGCCATTGTTATGACCTTTTTACTGATCTGTATGGCAGTCTATGCCCAGCGCTCCAGCACCATGCGCGCGCTAAAACTCTACAGTGATTTTGCCCGGGTCAATATCGCAGCGATTGTAAATATCTTGCGCCTCGGCATTCCTATCGCCCTCAATATCGCCGCAGAAATTATGTTTTTCGCGATTATCCCCCTGATGATCGCCCACCTGGGTTCCGATGTAGTCGGCGCTCATGCCATCGCCATCAATATAGATTCACTGGCCTTTATGGTGCCCCTGGGTGTAGCGTCGGCGCTGACAATTAAGGTGGCTATGGCGGAAGGTGCTGGCGATCCAAGACTGGCGCGACGCTTTTGTATAGTCGGCTACAAGATGGTATTTATGCTTGGCCTGACCACGGCTGTATTAAAGGTCACCCTGCGGGAAGACTTGGCCGCGCTGTTTAGTGCCGATCCCAATGTTCAGCTAATCGCTGCCAACCTGTTCTTGTTTGCTGCTGTGTTGGGCTCTGTGGATTCATTGCAGATGACCGCCAGCGGTGCACTGCGCGGTTATAAAGATGTGCGTATACCGCTGCTGATTCAAGTGGTGGCGTTCTGGGTCATTGCCTTTCCCATCGCCTATTCTCTGGCGCTCACGGATATCTGGGGCGAGCCAATGGGAGTCTACGGTTTTTGGGTGGGGACTATTATTGGCGCTTCCTGCGCCGGGATTGGTTTGATGACTCGATGGAATATTGTTTCTCGGCGCAGAATTCAGGCGCTGGGGAATTTATAACGACCTTGGGTCAATCGCTCAAGATCGTTTAAGTCAGAATGAGTCGTCACCGACTTAAAGCCAGCCTGCTCAAGTAACTGGCGCACCGCACCGCCCTGATCAAAACCATGTTCAAGCAACAACCAACCACCATCCGCTAAGTAATCCACGCTCTGGGCGCAGACCAGGCGCATATCATCTAAACCATCATCACCAGAGACCAGGGCCGAGGCCGGTTCAAAACGTACATCACCCTGACTGAGATGGGGGTCATTGGCTTCAATATAGGGTGGGTTGCTGACGATCAGATCAAAGCGCTGGGCTGGAATAGCCGCAAACCAGTTGCTGGTAAACAGCTTGACATTGTCGAGTTGATAGCGCAGGCGATTGCGCTCAGCTAATTCCACCGCCTGTTGCTGTAGGTCCACAGCGCAGACTTTCCAACAGTTGCGCTCCGTGGCAAGTGACAAGGCAATGGCGCCAGTCCCAGTGCCTAAGTCCAACACCGAAGCCTGATCAGAAAGGGATAATTCCAGCGCCACTCCCACCAGCAATTCAGTTTCCGGACGGGGAATCAATGTTGCAGGGGAGACCTCCAGGTCAAGACTCCAAAATCCCTGAGATCCGATTAAATAGGCTACAGGTTCGCCAGTTATACGGCGTTTTAATAACGCGTTGAACTGGGCACTCTGATCATCGCTGACCTGACGCTCAGGCCAGGTTTTCGAATAGCTGGGAGACACCCCCAGCACAAAGCAGAGCAATAATTCGCAATCTAATCGCGGGCTGTCGCTGAGATGATTGGCCTCAGTGGCAGATTGAAGCAGTTCGGCAATGGTCATTATTCAGACAGACTGGCGAGTTGCTCCGCCTGGAACTCATTGACCAGAGGGCCGAGCACGTCGTCGAGAGAGCCTTCCATCACTTCACCCAGCTTATAGAGAGTCAGGTTAATCCGGTGATCAGTCACTCGCCCCTGGGGAAAGTTATAGGTGCGAATACGCTCCGAACGATCGCCGCTGCCGACCAAGCTTTTACGCTGATCCGACTGCTCTTTGGCCACCGCCTCATCCTGCACCGCAGTTAATCTCGCCTGCAGTACCGACATCGCCTTGGCGCGGTTTTTATGTTGCGAGCGCTCGTCCTGACATTCCACCACCAAGCCGCTGGGCAGGTGAGTGAGACGAATCGCCGAATCCGTTTTGTTGACGTGCTGTCCACCGGAGCCAGAGGCGCGGAACGTATCCACTCTCAGATCACCTTTGTTAATCTCAATGGCATCCTGCTCATCGGCCTCGGCCATCACTGCAACAGTGCAGGCGGAAGTGTGTACACGGCCCTGAGATTCGGTGTCGGGCACCCGCTGCACTCGATGGGCACCGGATTCAAATTTCAATTTTGAGTAAACCCCCTGACCGACAATCCGCGCGATCACTTCTTTGTAGCCACCGTGGTCGCCGCTGTTCTCACTGATAATTTCAACCTTCCAGCGCTTGGTTTCCGCGTATCGGCTGTACATACGGAATAGGTCACCGGAAAAAATCGCCGCTTCATCGCCACCGGTTCCGGCACGAATTTCAAGAAACACATTTTTCGAATCTTTGGGATCTTTCGGCAGCAGCAGTTTTTGCATATCTAACTCAAGGACTTGTCGCGCGGCTTCACCGCTGCGCATCTCCTCTTGGGCCATCTCCCGCATATCCGTGTCCGAGTCCTTTAATAACAGCTTGGCCTCGTCAATATTCTCCACCACATCTTTGTAGCTGGCGTAGGTTTTAACTAAGGGTTCCAGCTCGGCATACTCTTTGGATAGAGCGCGAAAGCGATTTTGGTCGCTGATAATATCGCCGTCACTGAGTAGCGCGCCGACCTCTTCATAGCGTTCCGAAAGGTGATCTAACTTAGAGAGAATTGAAGCTTTCATTGAATATCCATGTCTGGTTTTGCACTGTTTAAGCGCGATACAAAAATTGGCGGTTGGAAAATTAGCTACTGGAAAATAAGAGAGGTATTGCAGTGAGCGACGCTAACGCTTTTTATCCAGGCCAAAGAGATCCTGAGTGGCATTAATGGTGTCATCCCGTCCCTCTTCACTGGCCTGCTTGAGGATAGTGGTGGGCTTGTGCATCAGCTTATTGGTCAGATTGCGCGCCAGGGCCTCAATAACCGATTCTGAGTCCTGACCCCGTTGCAGGGATTGCAGCGCCTTGCCAACTTCTTCAGCGCGAATTTTCTCAACACTGTCGCGAAAAGCGCGAATGGTATCTACCACGGCCAAGGAGCGTTGCTGGCGAGACCAGCTGTCCGCTTCCTGATCGATAATCACCTGAGCCACATCGGCGGCGGTCTGACGGGCACGGAGATTACCCTGAATCACTTCCTGCAAATCGTCCACTGTATAAAGGTAGACGTCGTCGAGGGTTTCCACCTCCGGTTCTATATCTCGGGGGACGGCAATATCCACCATAAACATGGGTTTGTGGCGACGCTTCTTAAGGGCCGACTCCACCGCGCCTTTACCCAACACGGGCAATTGGCTGGCAGTGGATGAAATAACAATATCCGCCTGGGGCAGATGATCGTGAATATCCGATAGCAGAATCGCATTGGCGGAAAAGTCCGCGGCCAATTCCTGGGCGCGACTGAGAGTTCGGTTGGCAACGGTAATGGATCCCACCTGCTTGTCTCGCAGATGGCGGGCCACTAGCTCAATGGTTTCACCGGCACCAATTAACAGTGCGTGAACATCTTTTAGATCGGCAAAAATTTGCTCCGCAAGACTCACCGAGGCATAGGCAACCGAGACCGGGTTTTGACCAATGGCAGTTTCAGACCGCACCCGCTTGGCTGCGGCAAAGGCACTTTGAAAAACCTGGTTGAGATTGGTAGCAACCGTGCCCGCCTCGCGACCCACGGCATAAGCGGATTTGATCTGACCAAAAATTTGCGGCTCGCCGAGCACCAGAGAATCGAGCCCGCTGGCGACACACATGATATGTCGCACTGCCTGCTGATCGCGGTAACAGTAGTAGCAGTCACGCAACTGTTCCAAGGCCACCCCTTTGCAATCTGACAACCAGCTCAGCAGCTGTTCATCACTGGCCTCACCGTGAAAATAAATCTCGGTGCGGTTACAGGTGGATAGCAGTGCAATTTCACCGCCGGGCAATTGCTCCAACGCCTGTTGCAGAGACTCGACAACCATTTCCGGGGCAAAGGCTACGCGGCCGCGGAGATCCACGGAAGCGGTTGTATGATTGATGCCAAATGCCAGAATACCCATGATGAATGCGCTGCTTGTTTCTCTGCTACTTGCTTAATTATCTGTCTATACTCAAAATCAAACTCTGTTAGATAATGAGCTAGACGGTGGACTAGATAGTGGACTAGAGCGTAAACCAAATAGTGTCCACTTGTTTAGGCGAGAGATTTTACACCAGTCTGGCCAGCATAATGAGAAATACCATAAAAAAAGGATATTGTTGAAAAGCACGCTAATCTTTTGCCCTAATAAAGGTCTTAACCAACGGATCCCCGAAAAAGAAGATGATGAAATTGCCTAAACCTATTCCTTCAGCACCCTTTGCTATCAGTCTATTTGTACTGCTAACAGCCTGTGCCTCGGTGCCGGAAAACGGCAATCCCTCTGTAGCCATATCAGCCCCAAGCGCAGCAGAATCCCCAGCCCCTGCGTTAGCCCCCACAAAACCCTTCGACGAAGACTCGCTCTACCAAATTTTAGTCGCCGATGTGGCACTGACCAGAGGCCAGTTTAAGACTGCCCTAGAAAACTACCTGATACAGGCTCGCCAAACCCGCGATCCCGGTATTATCCAACTGACCCACAGCATTGCCGCTCATCAGGAGGATGCCAGAGCCATCTTGGAAAGCGCGCAACTGTGGATCGAGGTAGAGCCCAACGAGGCCAACGCCCACCGCGCCGCGCTGCAAGCCTTTGCCCTGCACAAGCGGCCCTTTGAAGCGTTGGAACAGGCTTCATGGCTGTATCGCAACGACAACGACCTCGAGGCCTTTCTGGCAGTAACGGCTATCGATGAAGGCAACAAGCAGGCATTAATTCCCCGGCTAATGGGCGCCTATCGCGCACTGCCACTGGAACCTGAAAAGCAAGCCACTGCAGAATTGGCGGTGGCGATTTTATTTCGCGAGCTCGACGAGCTGGACAGCGCCGTAACCACTGCTCGATATTTTTTGACCTTGGCGCCAGACAATCAACGGGGCCTGCTTCTCTTAGCCCAGCTTCTGCACCAGCAAGACAAAATAGACCAAGCCGCGGCGCTGCTTGCGGACGCCCTGCAGCGCAAACCCGACGACCGCAATCTGCGACTGCAATATGCGCGCTTTCTGACTCTGCTAGATCGCCCCGGAGCCATCGTTCAATTCGAACGGTTAAGGGAACAGAACACCGACGATCAACAGGTCAATTTTTTGCTCGGCCTGCTCTATCTCAATCAGGGCGATGAACAGCTGGCCGCCACACTTTTTCAGCAAGCCTCCCGCGATCCCAGTATGCGCGCCGACTCACACTATCACCTCGCCACCATCGCCGAGCGCAATGGCGATTTGACCGCCGCGCTGCAACACTACCAACGGGTAAAATTTGGTCGCAACTTTCTCGGCGCGGCATCCCGAGCGACAGTATTGCTGGCGCAGGGCTACGGCATGGATCAGGCCAGATCCTACGTGCAGGCTCTGCGCCGCCAGCAGCCCAATCAAGCTACGGCGCTGATTCGGCTGGAGTCCAACCTGCTGGTCAGTATCAACCAAAGCGACCAGGCGATTAATCTGCTGAGCAGCGGTTTGCAGGAACACCCCAACGACCCAAAACTACTCTATGCGCGTTCCATGGTCGCGGAAATGCAAAACAACTTTGCCCTCGCCGAGCAAGATCTGCGCGCTCTATTAGCCCAGGATGCGGATAATCCCACGGTACTTAACGCCCTGGGTTACACCATGATTCTGCATACCGATCGCAGTGAAGAAGCCTATCGTTTGATCAAGCGAGCCTATCTGCTGAATCCGGGAGATCCCGCGATTATTGACAGCATGGGCTGGGTCTTATTTGTGAGGGGTAAGGCCAAAGAGGCGCTACCCTATCTACAGAAAGCCATGGCGATTTTGCCCGACCCGGAAATTGCCGCTCATCTGGGCGAGGTACATTGGTACCTCGGCGACCAACAGGCCGCCCTGCAAATTTGGCAGCAGGGTCTTGCCCAGTCGCCGGATCATCCAACAATTGTAAGTACCATGGAGCGCCTGGGCGCCGACGCGGTTGATCTAGAGGCGCTTGATTTAGAGAGCATTAAAACAAACACTGATACAGACCCTGCGGCTCTTATGGACAGCACCTATACAGAGCAAAAACAGTGAGCAAAACCCTCCTATTGATAACCCTCTTTGTTCTTGGCGCCTGTGCTATCCAACCGCAGACCCAGACTCAAAGTGCAGCCCCCAGTGATTGGCAGGCTTATCAGCTGCGCGTGTCACAACTCGAGGATTGGAGACTTGCCGGCAAGCTCGGCTTTCGCGGGCCCGATAGCGGCGGCAGTGCAGCGGTGAACTGGCAGCAGCGTCAGAACAACTATCAACTACAGCTCTCCGGTCCCTTTGGTGCTGGCAGCGCCACCATCTCCGGCAATCAACAGATCGCTGAGATGCTCTATAAAGATCAACTTTATCGTCAATCACCAGAGCAGCTGGCCACTCAACTGACCGGCGTGCCACTACCGGTCAGTGCACTCAGCTGGTGGGCACGCGGCCTGCCTTCTCCAGATCAAGAAATCGCCAGCAGTATTGCCACCAGCCCCGAGGGTTTCGCCAGTAGTTTTGAACAGGCCGGCTGGCAACTGACCTTTAGTCGTTACTCGGAGACTGAGGCCGGCAGCCTGCCGGGAAAAATAGTCGGCAGCCATCAAGCCAGCGACGATAGGCTCTACTCCTTTAAGCTGGTAATATCCGACTGGTCATTCGCCAAATAAGAACCGTTGCACCATGATGCCTTCGATCACTCTATCGGCACCGCCAAAACTCAACCTGTTTTTGCATATCACAGGACGGCGTGACGATGGCTATCACAATCTGCAAACCCTATTTCAACTATTGGATGGCGGTGATCTGCTGACATTTACGGCAACGGACAGCGGCGCGATCCGCTTGTCGCCGCAAATTGATGGCGTCCCTGAAGAAGATAATTTAATTATTCGCGCGGCCCGGCTTCTGCAAGAAAAAACCGGCTCTAAAATGGGCTGTGAGATTGTCGTCGATAAAAAGCTGCCAATGGGTGCCGGTCTCGGCGGTGGCAGCAGCAATGCGGCGACCACCCTTTTGGCGCTGAATCGCCTATGGCGACTGGATTTACCCCTGACCGAGCTGGCTGAATTGGGCGCTGTATTAGGCGCAGATGTGCCGGTTTTTGTGATCGGTCGCAGTGCCTTTGCCGAGGGCATTGGCGATCAATTAAGCCACTTTGATATAGCCGATTGCTGGTATTTGGTCATTACCCCGCCCTGTAAGGTGTCAACAGGTGAAATATTTTCAAATCCTCAATTGAC